>Ga0209343_10004781_pt1 | contig 16661 bp, 19 predicted proteins | sample RifCSPlowO2_02_FD_184026 | JGI IMG/M metagenome (GOLD analysis project Ga0209343, IMG submission 184026) | Groundwater microbial communities from Rifle, Colorado - Rifle CSP2_plank lowO2_0.2 (SPAdes) (version 2) | ecosystem: Environmental > Aquatic > Deep subsurface > Groundwater | place... | reverse complement strand
AAGCGTTCGCCGCCTTCGTTCTGGCCGACAGGCACACCTAGCAAGTGTGGATAAAACGCTTGAAAAATATTTGTTTTGCGGTATAATTAAAAATCTGGTCGAATAGGTTATAAATAAGAGTTGAAAATTGAATATGAATACTTGGATTTATGTCGGAATCGGCGTTATAATTGTCGCTTTGATTGTTTGGAAATTCGTGCTGTAATTGAGAAATAAAAAAGAAAAGCCAATTATTCCGACTTAGCTTCGTTTTTTGCCGCGATTCCTTCTCCTTTGACCCCGCCTTCCGTCGCTTCGGCGACCAATTTGCCGGTCCGCGACCTGATGTCTATTTTATAACCGGTAAGTTTGGCGGCAAGATAAACATTCTGCCCTCCCCGGCCGATAGCCAAAGAAAGCTGGTCCTCGGGAGCGATTACCTTCGCTTCTTTTTTATTTTCTTCAATTTCAACTCCTATGATTTTTGCCGGAGAAAGGGCGTTGGCGACGAATTGAGCGGGGTCTTCGGACCACGGAATGATGTCAATTTTTTCGCCGCCCAGCTCGTTAATCACGGCATTCACCCTTACCCCCCGCTGTCCCACTAAAGAACCAACCGGGTCCACACCCTTTATTTTTGAGGCAACGGCGATTTTTGTTCTTGAGCCCGGGTCTCTCGCGATTTCTTTTATTTCAACCGCGCCGCCCGCGATTTCCGGCACTTCAATTTCAAACAATTTAATTAAAAATTTCGGATGAGTTCTTGTGAGATAAACATTTATGTCTTTTATGTTTTTTTCCGTCAAAAGAACCATTGCTTTGATTCGTTCGCCGATTCTGTAGTGTTCGCCGCTGATTTGTTCGTTTCTCGGCATAACCGCTATTACCCGGCCCAAATCAACAAAAACATTGCCTTCGCTTATTCTTTGGACGGCGCCCGAAACAATCTCCCCTTCTTTTTTGGAAAATTCCTCAAAAACCAATTCCTTTTCCGTTTCCCGTATTTTTTGGGCGATAACCTGCTTGGCGGTTTGAGCCGCGATTCGGCCGAATTCTTGTTTTTCCTCCAAGGGGAAAGTCAATTCATCCCCGGGCTTCGCGTCTTTTTTGATTTTTTTCGCTTCTTTAAGCCAGATGTGCCGTTCAAGATTAAACACGGCTTTTTTTTCTTCCGCCGGGACGATTTCCACTTCTGTTTTTTCTCCGGACTCCTCTTTTGTTTTTTTAAGCTGTTCCAACTCCTCTTCGCTTAAAATCATTGATTTATCAACAACGGTTTTTACCTGCCAAAATTCCGTTTTTCCGGTTTTAGAATCAAACTTCGCTCCCACGATTTGACCTTTTGTGCCGTATTCTTTTTTATAAGCCGCGGCCAAAGCCGCCTCAATTCCTTCAATGAGTTTTGCTCTGGGAATGCCTTTTTCAAGTTCAAGCTGTTCCAGGGCGATTTGAAAATTTTTTGCGTCTAAAACCACCATAAAATTTAAAATTTTAACCCCGATTAGGGGCTTGATGATTTAATGTAGCAAATTTTCCGTTTTTATGTCAATAATGTATAAAAATAAAGCGTAAAGCCGCGGCATTTTCACCCCGTTAGAAATTACGCGGGCTTATAGGTAAGTGGCATACCGGTGCATTCGCATTGCACAGTCCCGAGTTCGATTCTCGGTAAGTCCAAAGGTTAAATTTTTAACGGGGCAAGTTGCCGAGGCAGGAGTTCGATTCTCCTCGGGTCCATCGCGGGTCCACCAGAATTATCGGGACATTGCACAGTCCCGAGTTCGATTCTCGGTAAGTCCAAAGATAAATTTCTAATGGGAAAAAAAATCGGCGGCGCGCGCAAATATCAATCTTGATGAAGTTGGAAGTTTGCAAGTTATTTATCCGTCAAAAGATAAGCAAAACGAAATGGTTGGTAAAATTAGAAAAATACGAGCGAAAGCAACGGAATTGCGACAAGAGGCGGAAAGCATTGTCGCCGGAGCACAAAAAGAAATAGAGCAAATGATTTTAGCGTAAAATGATTGTGCATAACTTTTTTACATTGCTATTGACAAATAATTTTACATAGATTAGCATGATAGTGTAAGTAATAATTAGGTAATTTTATGGCCAACTATCATGTTTCAAGGCGAGCCGATGGGGATTGGCAAGCTAAAAAAGAAGGAGCGGACAAAGCAGGTGGAATTTTTGACACTCAATGCGAAGCCGAAAAAATGGCAAAGGAATTTTCTGCCAATTCGGGCGGTGGAGAGGTAAGAATTCATGGGCTTGATGGAAAAATAAGAGATAGCGACACGGTGAAGCCGGCTATTGATCCAAATCCGCCAAAAGATAAAGTATATTAAAACTATGCTTTCAAAATTTATTAAACAACAGCGCAAAAAGCATAATCTAACGCAGGATTTTTTGGCGTCCAAGATTGGCGTTTCTCGCCCGACTTATGTTCAGATAGAACAAGGCGAACGGGATTTGACTATCACCGAAGCAAGGAAACTATCGGATATTTTTGGTATTGTTTTTGATGATTTTGTTCAAGGTAAAGATACTTCCGCTATGGTAGAAATTAAAAAGAGCGTTAAAAAAACAAAAAAAGACAAGCAAGAAATGAGAATAAGCGTTCCTCAAAAAAATCTTGAGAAATTCAAAGAGGTTTTGCTTTATGTTTTATCAAAAGTAGGCGGCAAGCCGAATGTCGGCGAAGCCGTGGTTTATAAATTGCTTTATTTTATTGATTTTGATTTTTACGAAAAATTTGAGGAACAGCTTATCGGCGCAACCTATATTAAAAATCATTATGGGCCTACGCCGGTTGAGTTCAAAACTATTATTGACGATATGATTAAAAACGGCGAAGTTGTAAAAGTAGAAGGAAAATATTTTAATTATCCGCAAAGAAAATACTTGCCGATTCGCGAACCAGATTTAACAAAACTAAAAGACGCGCGCGAATTGCGTCACATTGACGAAGTGATAGCAAGATTGGGCGATAAAAACGCCACAGAATTAAGCGAATATTCTCACGAGGACACTCCTTGGCTCGTTGCAAAAGAAAATCAGCCGCTTGATTACGAGGCCGTATTCTACCGCACTCCTAAAACTTCCGTGAGAAATTATGACGAGCAAAATTAACTATGGCGAAACGCCGGAATTTCAAAAAGATTTCAAAAAACTACTCAAAAAATTCAAATCACTTGAGAGCGATTTAGAGCTTGCGAAAATAGCGGCTATTGAGCTTTACCATATCCAAAAGATAAATAATTTAAGTGTTTTTCCGATACAAGGTTTTTGCACGGAAGAAATTTATGTTTGCAAAATTAAAAAATTTGCCTGCAAAGCGTTAAAAGGACGGGGTTCAAAAAGCGGAATACGAGTTATTTACGCTTTTCATTGTCAAAGTTGTAAAATTGATTTTATTGAAATATATTTTAAGGGTGAAAAAGAAAATGAAGACCGCGAAAGAATTAAGGATTATCTGAAAAATTTTGAGCGGCGCGCCAGCTAACGCTGGCACAAATTCCGCCTCGCCCGAGCCGAAGTCCGCCAGAGGTCGGATAAACTCCGCTCTCGCCGCCCTGCTCATCAGAGCAGAGCAACACAAAAAAGTTTTCTTTTCCTTTTACCTGCCCGCCGAAGCCTCGGCACAGGCGGGGAAGAAAAAATCCGGCGCGCGCAAAATCAGAATCGCAACGAAAAAATCCGACAATTCTCTTTACCCCGTTAGAAGCAAAATGCCTCGCGGCTTGCCGCAAGTATGAATAAGGTTTGTTTTAGCGAACACAGGATTTAATGCTCCGCATGGGTTTCTAACAGGGGTTTACTAAATCTCTGTTTTTTGTTAAACAGAACCAGAGATGTTATTTCGGGTAAAGTCTAATTTTTTGGGACGAGTTTTTTAATAGTCCAAGAGAGGAGGATGAAGTGATTCTCGCGCATCACACATGGGTAGCGCTGGCAATACAAAAACTACTGGCGCTATTGCCGATGACATCGGCATTTTCTTTTGGCACATCATTCGTGGCGAGTTTTTTCAGCCACTTTGCGCTGGACAGAATTCCGCACGCGGATTGGGCTTTTGTAGAGGGCGAAGTTGACAGAAGAAAACTGTTTTTGATCGCCTTTGTGGATGTGGGGCTCGCGGTTGCGGTTTGGTTAATCACAAGTTGGGCGTTTTTTGAAATAACGTTCGGCGGGTTTTTTTGTTCTTTTGCCGCGTGCGCGCCGGACCTGAATAAATTTATAAAATTTCCGGCGATAATCAACAATCTCCACGAATTAGCGCATCATTCGTGGCGGAAAAACGGGAATAACGATGGCTTGCCGGCTTGGCAGTTGGGATTTGTAGCCATGATTATTCTCGCCGCCATTTTATCAAAAGCCCTTGGTTCTTAAACTTCCAAGGGTCTTTTTATTTTTAAATTTTTTCCTATAATTTATAAAAATGACTCTTCCGACTCATACTATAAGCGGTTTATTTATTGCTTCCTGGTTGCCGCCGGGCTTGGCGCAAGTAGCGGCTTTTGGAAGCCATTATCTTCTTGACGCAATACCCCATTGGGAAAAAAACAAAACAAGAATAAGAAACAACGCATCATTGCTCGGCGTTATTTCGTTATTTGAATTGTTTTTATCGTTTGGATTATATTTCTGGGTAATGCGCGCTTACGGAATAACCATTGAATTTCATTATCTTTCCGCCGGCATTCTTGCCGGCCTGCCGGATGTCGGCAAGGTGATTGACGGAAAAATAATTGACCTCCGTTTGCTTTTAAACAAATGGCCGATAAAAACATTCGGCTGGCTGCACACTCGCGTCCATAGCTGGGAAAACGGCGTTTACCGCCAACAAAACAAGGGTTTGCCGATGTTTCAGGCGATTTTTACGGCAGCCGTCGTTATAAATCTCGTTTTGTAACGACTCGCCCCGTTAGAAAGTTCGCTCCGGCGGACGACAATTTTATCCAGAGAGTAGACGACTTGTTGACAACTTTTATTTTTTAAATTATCATAAAGTTGTCAACTACCCTATGGATATAGAAGGCATTATTTTAAAAAAGCTTGGAAAAAACAAAAAAATAAAAGCAGCCGATATTGTTAAAGCCAGCGGTTTTTCACGCGCTTACATAAACCGTTTTTTTCAAAAATTGAAAAATGAGGGCAGAATAATCCTTTTGGGCAGGGCGAACAAGGCTTATTATGTGCCGGCTGACAAAAAAACCGTTGCTCGGGCGAGAAGCTTAATTTTAAGCGTCAGGAAAATTCTGCAAAACAAAAATCTTTCCGAGGACTTAGTTTTAGACCAGATAAAGCGGGAGACCGGTATTTTCTTTAATTTACCCCAAAATATTTCCAATATTATTGATTACGCTTTCAGCGAAATGCTGAATAACGCCATTGAACATTCAAAATCTCTGAAAATAGAAATTCGGGCGCAACGCAGCGCCGCCGGAGTTGTTTTTGAAGTAAGAGATTGGGGAGTCGGAATTTTTAATAATATAAAGAAAAAAAGGAAATTAAAAAATGAATTTGAGGCGATTCAAGATCTTTTAAAGGGCAAGCAAACCACCAGCCCGAGAGAGCACACCGGCGAGGGAATTTTCTTTACTTCCAAGGCGGGGAATATGCTGGCGATTCAAAGTTCAAGAAAAAAATTGATATTCAACAATATATTGGACGATATTTTTATAAAAGAAGCGGAAAAAACGATTGGCACAAAGGTTATTTTCCAAATTGAGCTTAAATCCAAAAGAAATCTCGCCGGCATTTTTAAGAGATATTCCGACAAGGCGTTTTCTTTCGCTAAAACAGAAACAAAAGTATTTCTTTACAAAATTGATACGGATTTCATTTCCCGTTCTCAGGCGAGAAGAATCGTCTCCGGCCTGGATAAGTTCAAAAACATAGTTTTAGATTTCAAGAGCGTGGATACGGTCGGTCAGGCGTTTGCTGACGAAATTTTTCGCGTTTGGCAACGGTCGCATCCCGATATTAAAATAGAATATCGCAACGCCAATAAAAACATTGAGTTTATGATAAAACGCGCCGCTCGGCCTGCCTCGTAGATTTTTATCACTGGGCGTTGTAGGGATTGAACCCACGGCCTTCTCGGTGTAAACGAGACGCTCTGCCACTGAGCTAAACGCCCCCTTGCTGAATAAACGGTCGCTCTACTCCAACCCTTGTCGGAGTCCGACAGCGGTCGGACCACTGAGCCAACCGTCTAATTTATGCGGGAAGGGGGAGTCGAACCCCCGACTGCTCTTTGGAAGAGAGCTATTTTGCCACTAAACCATTCCCGCTTGTTTCATCGCGACCTCCATCCAAGCCATTATTTTTCTAAATAAGAATATGCCGTATTCGGGACTATTGTTGCTTCTTATCGTAAGGTGTGCGGTTCCAAAAGGCAACTTGCCTCTTTTAAATAACTTTTTATCCATCCTTCCATCAATTTGTGTTTTGCCGAATTGTTTTAAGGGTATGCCCGTCAAGCGGCTCCAATGCCGTAGGCATTTTTTTATATTATTATCTGGATAAAGATGAATAGCAAGAGAAAAATTTTTCGTTGTTAAGCCGCATGCTTTTTTAAACCAATTTATAGCAAATGATAAAATTTCTGAATTAGAATTAATAATCCGTATTACCCCTGTAGTTTTAGATCCTTCACCCATATATAATCCAATACCCAACATAAGCAAATCCCGTTTTGTTAAATTGCCTATTTCTTTAACAGCCTCGCCCTGTGCTTTTTCAATGGAATCCATTTTTTGCCGACTTTTGAAAATAGCCATTTTTAACCTCCCCAAACCAATTCTTCTTATTATTTCTTCGTTCGGGCTATAAGGGACATCACGCAACCAATAACTCAAAGTACCTTTAGAAACACTTAGTTTCTCTTTAATGTAATTATAAGAATAGCCCCCTTTTCGCAACCGAATTGCCTGTTTTTTAATTATTTGACGGGCCATATTTATATTACCATCTTATCATATTATATAAACCGGTTCAAAATTTCTTAAATTCTTAAAATAAAAAATCGACCCTATACAGACCCAAGAAGATATGCGAGAAAGAGAAAAATATTACACTGCCAATCAAATATTCGGCGGAGAAGCAAGGAGTTTTTCTATGACGATTTCCAGCGCTTCTTTTGAAAAACCGATAACCAGAATTTTGCGGTTGAAAATCGCGTAGCCGGCAAGTTCTTCTCCTTTTTCGTTTTCCAAAAATCTCGCGCTTTGATTTTTAATGGTCAAATCCCGAAAAAACAAATCCGGCCTTAAATCTTTTAATTTTTCTTCGTTAATAAAAAATCTAAAATTCATAGCCAAGGCAGATTCCCATTTCAGCATTGCTGAAAAAGCCCGTTCAAAATTTTTAACCGGAATTAAAATGATAAATTCTCCGCCTTGATTTTGATTTTTCCCAATTAAACCCAATGTTATTTCTTTTTCAAAAGTGTCGCTTAAAGACAACGGCGGCTTGATTTCCAAGAGCGCGAAAAATTCCTTCGGCCCCAAAATATTGCGTTCCTTGTCGGTCAGATAAACAGCTCTGAAATTTTTTGAGCCCATGGGCCGCTCCTGAAGCTGTTTAAGGGCGGAGAAAAAAACATTTCGGTTCGCGTTTTTAATTTCAATCAATTCTTGATTTTCTACCAATGTTTTTGGCGGCCGGAAAAATTCTTTTGTCGTTTTAGTTTGAGTTGCGAATTTTCGGTAAGCAAAAAATCCTCCCAAGGCAAGAATCAGAATAACAACAAAGCCGATAAGAACAAAAACCAATTTTTTTTGCTTGGCGGAAAAACCGCCAATGCCTTTTTCTTTTTTCTGGCTGACGAGTTCCTGCCAGGAGATTTTTTTGCTTTGAAGATAGGATGAAACATCGCCCTTAAAAGTCCTGACGGCGCTCTCTTCTTTTTTCTCCTCTTGATTGTTCTGATCCATAAGTTTTATTGCTTGATTTTTGTTTGGGCTGAATAGTTCCTACTTCCTTAATTGAGAGATTTATTCTTCCCAAGTCGTCAATGCCGATGACTTTTACTGTTGCGGGGTCGCCGACTTCCAGATAATCCCTTACTTGATTTATTCTTTGGGGCGCGATTTCCGAGATATGAACCAGTCCTTCTTGCCCGGGAGCGATTTCAACCATTGCTCCGAATTCAAAAATCCGGCTGACAACTCCTTCTGCCACCTCGCCGACCTTAAATTCACGCGTCAAATCTTTGATTATTTCCAAAGCCCTTTGGGCTGATTCTTCGTTTTTGCCGGTGATATAAACAACGCCGCTTTGTTCAACATCAATCTCGGTTTCTGTTTTGGCGATGATGTTTTGAATGACGCGGCCGCCCGGTCCGATTAAATCTCTGATTTTCTCGGGATTGATTTGATGGCGGATTATTCTCGGAGCCGTCTTTGGAAGTTCTTTTCTCGGAGAAGGAATGGCCTCAAGGATTAATTTTAAAATTTTTTCAAGCGTTGGCTTTGCCTGTAAAAAAGTTTTTTCTATGATTTCCGGCGTTATTCCTTCAATCTTGACGTCAAGTTGCAGGGCGGTCACGCCTTCTTTGGTCCGCGCGATTTTGAAATCCATATCGCCGTGATGGTCTTCGGGTCCCTGGATGTCCGTCAAGATTTTGAAATTCTTTTCGTTCCCCTTTTCCATCGCGAGCCCCATTGAGATACCCGCGACTGGATTTTTAATCGGCACGCCCGCGGCCATCAAAGCCAAAGTTGAAGCGCAGGTTGAAGCCATTGAAGTTGAACCGTTTGAAGAAAGAGTTTCCGAAACAATCCTGACGGTGTACGGAAAATCTTCTTTTTTCGGGACAACCGGCAAAAGCGCTTTTTCAACCAAAGCGCCGTGTCCGATTTCCCGCCTGCCCGGCGAACCGCTTCGTCCGGTTTCCCCGGTTGAAAACGGAGGAAAATTATAATGATGCATAAAATGTTTTTGCCCCCTGATTTCCATTCCTTCAATAATCAGGACGTCTTGCGGCCCGCCGAGCGTTAAGGCCGACAAAACATGAGTTTCTCCGCGGTAAAACAACCCCGAGCCGTGAACTCGCGGGAGAATATCAACCCCGGCGAAAAGTTCTCTTATTTCGTCCAGGGCGCGTCCGTCGGGCCTTTTGTCTTTTTCAAGGATGTTTTTGTGGAAAATTTCTCCAATCGCTTCTTCATACAGTCCGGAAGCGAGGCCAAGGTCTTCTTCCGGCAAATTCTTGCCAACGCTTTCCATCCATTCTTCTTTTAATTCCGCAATCCGGTTTAGCCGCACGGGTTTTTCAACGATATAAACGAAATCCTCAAGCCGCGGCCGGATGTGGCGGTTGAATAAACTTTTTGTTTTTTCGGACGGCGAGGGAAAATCAAGCTTGATTTTTGTTTTTCCGATTTTCGCCGCGATTTCTTTTTGAAATTTTTCTATTTTTTCCAATTCTTTTTCCGCTTCTTTTAATCCTTGTAAAATGATTTTTTCGTCAATTTCTTTGGCGCCGGCTTCAATCATATTGATTTTTCCCGTTTTTGAACAAGCGACAAGGTCAAGAATTGACTTCCCCCTTTCTTCGTAGGTCGGATTTAAAACAAATCTTTTTTCTTCCGGAAGATAGCCGATTCTAATCGGGACAACGGGTCCGTTCCACGGAATGTCCGAAGCGGCAAGGGCGAGAGAAGCGGCTAAAATCGCCGGAATATCCGGGTCGTTTTCTCCGTCAATTGAAAGCACCATTGCCATAATTTGAATATCATTTCTTATTCTCTGGTCAAATAACGGCCGAATAGTGCGGTCAATGACGCGGCTGACTAAAATCGCTTCTTCCGAGGGCCTGGCTTCGCGCCTTACAAAACGCGAACCGAGAATTTCGCCGGCGGCGTAAAATTTTTCTTCATAATCAACTGTCAGGGGCATAAAATCTCTTCCCTCTTTCGCGTTTTTACTCATCACGGCGGTGGCTAAAACCAGGGTGTCGTCGTATCTTACGGTTACCGCGCCGTTGGCTTGTTCCGCCAAATCCGAAAATTCCGCTTTAAGCGGTTTGCCGGCAAATTCAATATTAAATTCTTTTTTTGTCATATATTTTTTGTCGCCAAAAGAAATCTTCTCGGGTCGTCTTCCAGGTTAAAAAATTCATCAGCCCTTTCTTTCAGCTTTGAAGAAGCCGATCGGCCAAAACCAATTACTTCAACTTGAGAACCAAAGTTGGTTTTAAGATATTCTATTAAAGGAGCAAAGTCTCCGTCGCCCGTGACAAGAACCACAACATCGGCTTTTTGGGCCAATCTTATGGCATCCACGGCAAGTCCCACATCCCAATCTCCTTTTTTGAAACCGCCGGGATAAACCTGCAGTTCTTTGATTTTCGTTTCAATTCCGCTTTTAACCAAAGCGTCAAAAAACGCCGCTTCTTCGCGGCTTTCTGTTTTCACGACATAGCCGATCGCCCGGATTAATTTTCTGCCGGCTACGGCTTGTTTTAAAACCTCTTTAAAATTAACGCGTTTTTGATAAAGAGCTTTTGCCGAGTGGTACATATTAGGAACATCAATCAGCGTTACCACTCTTTGGTCTTTGTGTTTGACGATTGTCATTTAGGTTGTTTATTGTTGGAGTTTAAGTTTTTTAACGGCGGTGTTATATCGCTTTTCGTCTTCGTATTTTAGATAATTAAGAAGCGTTCGGCGTTTGCTTACCATTCCCAAGAGCCCTCTTCTTGAAAGCTTGTCTTTCTTGTTTTTTTCCAAGTGTTTGAGAAGTCGGCTGATTTCTTCCGTTAAAACGGCGATTTGAACTTCGGCAGAACCAGTGTCGCGTTCGTGAAGTTTGTATTTTTCAATAATTTTTTGTTTTTCTCTTGTTGGAATCATTAATTGTTATCATATATTATTTATATGCTAAAATCAAATAAATTAATTTACGATTTTAAATATTAAAATTAAGGTTTTATCTAAGACAATGTCTAAGAGAATGTCTAAGACAATGTCCGAGAGGAATTTATAATGTCTAAGAGAATTTGTTTATAAAATAAGGATATTTTGACAAAATTGTGAGTATGACGGGGATAAATTGTTAATTTGTCCGAGAGAAATGTCTTAGAGAATGTCCGAGAGAAAAAACTTATAAAAAGGAATTATATGCCCAGTAAGACAAAATCGAATGCTAAATCCATTTTCTTGCGTGGTATAAGCATGTTTTATTGTAAAATTAAAATTAAACATAATAATAATCGGATGTCCGTTTGCGGATTTAGCAAGAAATATTCGATTTAGTCTTACTGGGTATGAAAAAAAGGTTTCACGTGAAAATTTATACAAAAGTCGGAGATAGAGGATATACAACGCTTTATGGAGGCAAGAAAATATCAAAAACTCAACCCTTGATTGAGTTGTTGGCTGGTATTGACGAACTTAATTCTATTTTAGGGGTAGCAAAAGCGTTTTCACGTGAAAACGTTCTTAATAAGTGGTTAGAAATGGCGCAAAACGATTTATTTATTATTCAGGCAGAGTTGGGTGGTTTTCACGTGAAACCACTAAAAGGTTATAAAATAGAAAAATTAGAAAAAATTATTGATAAATTAAGCGTGAAAATTGATTTAAGGGGATTTGTAGCGCCTGGCGGGAGTAAAGTCGGCGCTTTGCTCCATTTTTCACGGGCAATATGCCGCAGAGCCGAAATTCAAGCTGTGAAATACTATAAAAAACATAGATTCAATCCAGAAATTCTTAAATATCTCAATCGCCTTTCTGATTTTCTTTATATTTTGGCTCGTTGGGAAAACAGAAAAACAAAAGAAAAAAGCCCAACTTATAAATAAGCGTTTCACATGAAAATGTTTTCACGTGAAACACCCTTCTGTTATGGAAACCTATAAAATTGGAAGAATTGGCGAAAATGTTTTTTGTAAACACCTTGAAAACAAGGGTTTTAAGATTATTGAAAGAAATTATAGGCAAAAGTGGGGGGAAATTGATATAATTGGGAAAAAAGACGGGATTTTACATTTTTTTGAGGTAAAGAGCGCGGAAGCGTTTTCACGTGAAAACGATATCAGACCCGAAGAAAACATTACGCCCCATAAAAAACACCAGCTTCGCAAAATTATTCAAACCTATCTTTTTGATAAGAAAATTTCCGAAGAACAAGAATTTCAGATAGACGCCGGCATTGTTTTAATTGATTTTTCAAGCAAAAAAGCTAAAATAAAGATAATTGAGGATATTTTGAGTTAAATGTTCTATTGCGGAGAGTAGTATAATGGCAGTATTCGCGCTTTGGGAGCGCGCGGCTCGGGTTCGAATCCCGGCTCTCCGACCAACATAGACATTTTGAAAATTTGGCCGATGTTGCCAATAATACGATTATTAAAATTGAATCTGGTAAAAATCAGAATCCAACGCTTGATACGCTCGAGAAAATTGCGAAAGCCCTTGAAGTCAGTGTTGATGAGTTAATAGGATAAATTTATGAATTGCCCAAACTGCCATCAAAAAACAAATGTAAATGAAATCGCTAACGAGTATTTTGTTGGCAGAAATTCATCCGGCATTCCATTTTTCAAATGCGAGGAGTGCGGGAACCTTTTTTATCTAAATGGAAAGGAAGGAACCGCCCATTCAATCTCTCGTGGAGAAAGAGGTTATCGTTTTGTGCCCATTACTTGGGGCATAATTCAATTTTTAATTGCTGGGGCAATACTTTACTTTTTTGGTAGCAATATCATCACTTGGATTATTGGCGGAATTTTTCTATGGCTTGGGTGGTCAAGTGTAAAAATTGGAATTTGGGGAAGCCAGAAATTGATTGATGAAATGACTTTAGATAGTGGTGTTGGTTCAAGTAAAGAGGCCACTGAAGAATGGAAAAAAATAAATAAATTAGAATAATACTTATGAGAATGAAACCGGCTGATGTAATGGGCAGTCTGTATAGTGAAGGCGGTTTGCGCTTCGGTGGCTTTCAAACATCTGATTTTTTAGATGCAACAGAGCCATTAGAGGCAAAACAGCCTGGAGTAAGGGATAAAATTGTTGCTGAGGCGCACTGCTTAGTTTTTTGGTTGCACAAATTTCCCGAAATTGCGTTTTTCTTTGGAATTATTCTCTATAAATCTTTATGGGTTGCATTATTGTTATTTGTTGCGGCATTTATTCTTGAAATTATTCGTTTCTATATTTTTGGGTCTTCGCCGTTTCTTTCTCGGGCATGTAAAGTTTGGAACTGGATAAAAATTCCTATTTTCATCATTGCCGCAATAAGTCTTTGGCCCGAAGGTACTTTTTTACCCATTATTTTAATTGTATTTTTAATCATTCAAGGGTGGTTTGATTTAGTTGCTTCTGTGGGGATGCTCCCAATAAGACTTATTGCTGGGCGCATAATTTATAAAAAATATGGTGGGCATTGGCACAATATGGAAGGAATGGCTATGAATTTTGTTATCAACCAATGGCGCTTAAAACTATTTCCAGCCGATAAGTTTAATGTTAGCGATAAATAGTATTGCCAAACCGGCTCGGCGCCAAAAAGAAGAAATCTAAAATTAACAATGGGTTTTATGACAACAGAGTTCATCATCACAATAATTTTTGCTATATTTTCCTTGGCGATAAATATTTATCAAACTCATAGAGAAGACAGAATAAAAGGGAAAATAAAATCCTGGTTGGAAAGTTCGCGCGGCATTCATTCCGTCTCACAACTCAAGAGCGTAGAAGAAATAAGCCGATTTACAAATTCATTAGTTGTTGATTTAGAGGACGAATTGAAAAATGGAAGGTTGTGGAGTAAAATTTCTTTAATTCTGTTTCTTCTGGCACTCGGAATTTTAATCGGTATGCTGATTTTTAAATAGGCGGCGCGCCAACTTTGTTGGCGCGAAATTCGGCGACGGTTTGGTTTCTGCCGCGCGAAGCGCGGAAATCAATCGGGATTTCGTTCCCGCCTTCGCCTGTCGGCTTCGGACGGGCAGGCAAAAAAGGTTTGAGCGGCGTTCAGCAATTGCGAATGATTAATTTCTAAAAATTTAATTATTATGAACAAATATCTTGTAACAGGCGGGGCTGGCTTTATTGGTTCTAATTTAGTTGATGAGTTGATTAAACTCGGCAATGAAGTAATTGTTTTGGACAATCTTTCAACCGGCAAAAAAGAAAATATAAATCCAAAAGCAAAATTTATAAAAGCTGACATTAGAAATTTGGAAGAAATTCGTCCGGCTTTTGAGGGAATAGACGGCGTTTTTCACCTTGCCGCCATGCCGCGCGTTCAGTTTTCTATAGAAAATCCAGCGGAAACCAATGAAATTAATGTCAATGGCGTTCTTAATGTTTTAATCGCAAGCCGCGACGCAAAAGTTAAAAAAGTGGTTTATTCCGCCTCTTGTTCGGTTTATGGAAATACCGAAGTTTTGCCAACTCATGAAAATATAAAACCCAATCCAATAAGTCCTTATGGGCTTCAAAAATATATCGGCGAAGAATATTGCCGGCTTTTTTCGCTTATTTACGGGTTAAAAACAGTTTCGCTTCGTTATTTTAATGTTTATGGGTGGCGAATGGCTGATAGCGGCGCTTATTTAACCGTAATTAAAGTGTTTTTAAATCAAAAAGCCGCCGGCGAACCGCTTACGATTACCAATGACGGAAATCAAACAAGAGATTTTATTCATATTCGCGATGTCGCGCGAGCCAATATCTTGGCAATGCAAAGTTTGAGCATCGGCAAAGGAGAAGCGATTAACATCGGCGCCGGAAAAAATTACAGCGTCAATCAAATCGCCGATTTAATCGGCGGCGAAAGAAAATACATTGAGCCGCGGATTGAACCAAAACACACTTTAGCTGATATTTCTCTCGCCAAAAAGCTTTTAAATTGGGAGCCAAGGGAAAAACTTGAAGAGGCGATTAAAGAATTATTGTAAAAAATCAGCAATTTGCGTTAAAAGGAATTTTTGATAATATAAATTTATATGACAAAATCTATTTTTGCCGCAATTTCAGTTTTTATTTTCATAGGCCTTACGGGTTTTGTTTTGGCGAACGGCGAGCATACGGCCCAAGAAGAAGCCGAAGGAAAAGCGATTTGGGAAAAATTCGCAAGCAAAGAAATTACTTGCGATAAATTGACCGACGAAAATTTCGGCGCGCTCGGAGAATATTTTATGGGACAAATGATGGGCGACTCGCACGAGGCGATGAACAATATGATGATTCAAACAATGGGCGAAAAAGGCGAAGGCGAGATGCATATTGCGATGGGAAAAAGAATGAGCGGATGCGGCGCTTTAACGGAACTTCCTCAAGGAGGGTGGATGCCAATGATGCAGGGAATGGGAAAGGGAATGATGGGCGGGGGAGGAATGATGGGAAATTTTGGCTGGAATCCGATGAGCTTTGGAGGTTTTGGATTTTTTGGCTGGACTTTTATGATTTTTTGGTGGGTTTTAATCGCGTTGGGCATTGTTGCGGTTGTAACGCTTATAAAGCGGCTTCTAAAATAGGAAAAATACAGCTGTATTTTTCAACAGGGCGATGATTTCAGAGAAAACAATTATTATATTGGGCGGCGGAATCGGCGGAGTGGTTTGCGCCAACAGATTGGCAAAAAAAGTCGGAAACAAAGCCGAAATTATTTTAGTTGATAAAAACGCGACTCATATTTATCAACCGTCTTTTTTACGGGTTTTGTTCGGAGAGCGCGGGCCGGAACAAATTCAAAAACCGCTTTCTCTTTTAAAAAGAAAGGACATTGAAGTTGTTCAGGACGAAATTTTGAAAATTATTCCGGAAAACAAGGCGGTAAAAACCAAAAATCGGGATTTTAAATACGACTATTTGATTATTTCGCTTGGCGCCGAACTCGCGCCGGAAAAAATACCGGGACTTAATCAAGCTGGTTTTAATCTTTACGAACTGCGGGGAATAGAAAAATTGCGCGATGAATTGCAAATTTTTTCTGAAGGCAAAATCGCCGTTGTTATTTCTTCCCTTCCTTTTAAGTGTCCGGCCGCTCCTTACGAAGCCGCTTTTTTGCTTGATGAATATTTTCAAAAAAGAAACATAAGAGACAAGGTGGAAATCGGCGTTTTTACGCCTGAATCCCTGCCAATGCCGGCAGTCGGGCCGGAAAACGGAAAAATTATCAAATCAATGATTGAAGCGAGAAATATTAAATTCAACCCCGAATTTAATCTTGTTTCCGTCGCTCCGGACAAAAAAGAGATTATTTTTAAAGAAAACAAAAGCGCGAAATTTGATATTTTGATTTTTATTCCTCCTCATCAAGGGCAGGAAGCAATCAGGGAATCGGGAATAGGCAATGAGATTGGCTGGATTTTGGTTGATAAAAAAACTCTTCAAACAAAATATGAAAATGTTTTTGCGATTGGCGACGCTACTTTTATCGCCCTTGCTTCGGGAAAGCCGCTTCCAAAGGCCGGAGTTTTCGCTCATCTTGAAGCCGAAGTCGTGGCTGATAACATAGCAAACGATATCAAAGGCGCCGGTTTTAAAAAAGAATATGACGGCAGGGGCTCTTGTTTTTTGGAAACCGGTTTTGGCAGGGCCGGCTTTGCGAGCGGCAATTTTTACGCCGAGCCGGACCCGCAAATAAAAATAAGGCGACCCGCCAGAATTTGGCATTTGGGAAAAGTCCTTTTTGAAAAATACTGGTTTTGGAAATGG
>Ga0209343_10004780_pt1 | contig 16661 bp, 12 predicted proteins | sample RifCSPlowO2_02_FD_184026 | JGI IMG/M metagenome (GOLD analysis project Ga0209343, IMG submission 184026) | Groundwater microbial communities from Rifle, Colorado - Rifle CSP2_plank lowO2_0.2 (SPAdes) (version 2) | ecosystem: Environmental > Aquatic > Deep subsurface > Groundwater | place... | reverse complement strand
GGGTGTGACCCGCCCTACGTTTGCTTTTTTGTTTATTTATTCAGCACCCGCCCCGCCACTGCGGACAGCTTCTCGACCATCACCGGATCGCGCGCTTCCGGCGCGGTGATGATGGCGTATTGCAGCACGCTGCGGCAGCCGCATTCGCAGGCTTTCTCATCGCCGTGCACGCGCGGCGCGACGTTCTTCACCAGCGCGCGCGCCTTGTCGGCATTTTCGAACAGCACCTTGACGATCGCCTCGACCGTGACATCGTCATGGTTGGGATGCCAGCAGTCGTAGTCGGTCACCATCGCGACGGTGGCGTAGCAGATCTCGGCTTCGCGCGCGAGCTTGGCTTCCGGCATGTTGGTCATGCCGATCACGTCGCAGCTCCACGAGCGGTACAGCTCGGATTCCGCGAGGCTGGAAAACTGCGGGCCTTCCATCGCCAGATAGGTGCCGCCGCGCGACACCGGAATACCAACCTGCTGCGCCGCCGCAAAAAGGTGATCACCCAGACGATGGCACACCGGGCGCGCCATCGAGACGTGCGCAACCAGCCCGTTGCCGAAGAAGCTTTTTTCGCGCGCGAAGGTGCGGTCGATGAACTGGTCGACGATGACGAACATGCCGGGCATCAGGTGTTCGCGCAGCGATCCCACCGCGCTTACCGAAATGATGTCGGTCACGCCGAGACGCTTGAGCGCGTCGATGTTGGCGCGGAAGTTGATTCCCGACGGCGGGATGCGATGCCCCCTGCCGTGGCGCGGCAGGAAGGCGATGGACTGCCCCGCCAGTTCGCCGATCAAAACCTCATCCGACGGTTCGCCGAATGAAGACGCCGCCTTGACCCAGCGGGTATTCTCCAACCCATCAATGTTGTAAACGCCACTGCCCCCGATGATGCCCAACATGCCTGTACCCCCCTTTTCAAAATAAATTGCTCATAGGCCATTCGGGCCTTGCAGGAGCACGCCCTGCGTGCGAATCGCGGCTAGGAGCCGCTCCTACAACTGCTTTTTGGCTCTAAATTCTATTGGTTATCCTCGGTTCAAACTACAACCGGCACGCGTGCCGTCAGCGCGCACATCAATTCATAGCTGACGGTTCCCGCCGCGCGCGCCACTTCCTCGATCGGCATGCCCTCGCCCCATAACACGACGCGGCTCCCGACACCGGCTTGCGGCAGCTTGCTCAAATCAACATAAAGCATGTCCATCGAGACGCGCCCCAAAGTCTGTGCCCGTTGCCCGTCAACCAGTACCGGCGTGCCGTTCGGCGCGTGGCGCGGATAGCCGTCGGCATATCCGCAGGCGACGATGCCGATGCGCATCGCATGCTCGGCGCGAAACAGCGCGCCGTAGCCGATCTCGTCACCGGCACGCAATTCCTGCACGGCGATGATGCGGCTGCTCAGGGTCATCGCCGGTTTCAGCCCGAGTTGCTGCGCACTGGCATCGGCGAAGGGCGACGCGCCATACAGCATCAGGCCGGGGCGCACCCAGTCGCCGTGCGTTTCCGGATAACGCAACAGCGCGGCGGAATTCGCCAGCGAGCGCGATATGCGGTAGGGCGCGGCCACGTCGTTGAACAAGGCAAGCGGCTCAGCCACTCCGCGCGCCTCGTCGGCATTGGCGAAATGTGTCATCAGGGTAATTTCGCGCACGGCGCGGTGACGGCGCAGTTGTTCCATCGCCTGCGCCACTTGCTGCGGCACAAACCCCAGGCGATTCATGCCACTGTTGACCTTGAGCCAGACATCCAGCTTTCCGCTTTTCGGATACGCATCCAGCAAGGCAAGCTGCCATGCGCTGTGGATCACGCAAGTCAGATCATATTCGGCAAACAGCGCCAGATCTTCCGCGCCAAAAAAACCTTCCAGTATCAGGATAGTCTGGCGAAAACCAGCTTCGCGCAAACGCATCGCGTCCTGAATATCCAGCAGCGCGAAACCGTCCGAGGCAGACAACGCTCCGGCAACACGCAACATGCCATGCCCATAGCCATCCGCCTTGATGATGGACATCAGGCGCGCGGATGTGGCGCGGCGCGCCACGTGGAGATTATTCTCCAGCGCGCTCTGGTTGATATGGGCTTGTATGGGGCGATGCATGAAAGCTGGCTTACCGCAAGAATATTTGATAGGCGCGAATGATAGCAGGGGCTATGCTTTCGTGATATAAAACGGCTTGCAAAAATTATCTCATTTTGAATGAATCCCGGTTTCTACATCATCCTCGCGGCGCAGTTTTTATCCGCGCTCGCGGACAACGCTTTGTTGTTTGCCGCGATTGCCCTGCTCAACGACTTAAAATCTCCGGACTGGCATACGCCGGTATTGCAGCAGAGCTTCATCATTTCGTACATCGTGCTGGCGCCTTTCGTCGGCGCATTCGCCGATTCGCTTCCCAAGGGACGCGTGATGTTCATCAGCAACATCATCAAACTGGCCGGCTGTATCGCCATGCTGGCCGGCATCCATCCGCTGATCGCTTACTGCCTGGTCGGCCTTGGGGCTGCTGCCTATTCCCCCGCAAAATACGGCATCCTTACCGAATATCTCCCCCCCGACCAACTGGTCAAGGCGAATAGCTGGATGGAAGGGCTGACCGTCGCCGCCATCGTGCTCGGCGCGGTGGTGGGCGGCATACTCATCAGCCCCGCCATAACCGCCCCGCTGTTGCAGACCCTGGATATTCCGCTGATCCGCAGCATCGGGGAACTGGCCGTCGCCGTGATCGTGCTGATCTACGTCGCTGCCGCAATTTTCAACCTTTATATCCCGCATGTGGCCATCGACCACAAGCCGCTCAGCCGCAACCCGGTGTTTCTGGCCAGGGATTTCTGGCATTGCTTCAAGCTGCTGTGGAAAGACCCGCTCGGCCAGGTTTCTCTGGCGGTCACGACGCTGTTCTGGGGTGCAGGCGCCACGTTGCGCCTGCTGGTGCTGGCCTGGGCAGCTGTCGCCTTGCATTACGACATCGGCGAGGCGGCCAAGCTCACGGCATGGGTAGCCATCGGCATCGCCATCGGCTCGGTGCTGGCGGCAAGATTCGTCAAGCTGGAGCATTCGGTGAAGGTGCTGCCGGTCGGCATCGCGATGGGCGTCGTCGTGCTGATGATGATACCGGTGACCCATAGTGTGCTGGCGATTCTGCTGCTGATTGCGATCGGCGCAATGGGCGGCTACTTCGTCGTGCCGATGAACGCGCTGCTGCAACATCGCGGCCACCTGTTGATGGGCGCGGGACGCTCCATCGCGGTGCAGAACTTCAACGAAAACCTGAGCATCTTCGCGATGCTGGGGCTATATGCCGTCATGCAGAAACTGGATTTCAACATCTACTTCATCATCCTGGTATTCGGCCTGCTGCTGTCCGGCATCATGGCCGCGCTGTACAAAAAACACGGGCATGACCAGGACAAGGTGCGAATGTAGGGGCACGGCGTGGGCGATTCATGAATCGCCCCTAAGGATTTTTTAGATGGCAGGTCAATTCACGAATTGCCCTGAAATTTCCCGAGCAACGCTTCAAATTCATCAACCGGCACGGCTTTACCGAACAGAAAGCCTTGATAGGTCATGCCATCGCGCAGCTTGAGCGAGGCTAATTGCGCCTCGGTTTCCACCCCTTCGGCAATCACGCTCAAGTTGAAGTTGTTCACCAGATCGATGATGTTCTGCACCAGCCGAGCGTCATCGCTGCCTTTGGTAATAGCCTGCACAAAGCCTTTGTCTATCTTGAGCTGATCGATTGGAAGCTGTTTCAGGTAGGACAGTGACGAATAGCGGGTGCCAAAATCGTCCATCGACAGGCTGACACCGAGCGCCTTGAGCGCATACATTTTTTTCACCGCACCGGCCAGGTCGTCCAGCACCATGCGTTCGGTCAGTTCCAGTTTCAGGCGCTCAGGGTTGGCCCGGTGCGTGCTTAACAAGCCGGCCACCTTGTCCACAAAATCCGGCATGACGAAATGTTTGGCGCTGACATTTACGGTCAGCAGCAAATCGCGCGTTTGCGCATTGCCTCCCCACAAGACGAGCTGCCGGCAGGCCGATTCCAGCACCCAATCATCGATCTCGATGATCAGCGCGCTCTCTTCGGCGATCGGGATGAACTGATCCGGCATGACCACGCCGCGCTGCGGATGTATCCAGCGCAGCAGCGCCTCCGCCCCTTGCGGGCGATTATCGCCATCCACTTGCACCTGGTAATACAAATGCAATTGCCGCAGTTCTACGGCACGGCGCAAATCACGCACCAGTTCGGCATGCGCTGTTACGTTATGCTGCATGGCGGTATCGAAAAAGCGTACTGCATTTCGCCCGGAACTCTTGGCCTGGTACATCGCCAGATCGGCATGTTTCAGCAAGGTATCCACCGTCTCTTCGTTGCCGCGATACAGGCTGATGCCGATACTGGACGAGCCATGGTGCTCGTGCTCCTTAAGGCGGTAGGGGCACAACAGCGCCTCGTGGATCTTCGCGGCAACCCGTTCCACCTTGAGCGAAGCCTCATCCCGGTCATCGCCGATTTCCTCGATCAGCACCACGAATTCGTCACCGCCAAATCTTGCCACGGTATCCATTTCGCGCAGGCAGGACTTGATCCGGACAGCCACTTCAACCAGCAGCAAGTCGCCGTAGTCATGGCCGAGCGTGTCGTTAAGCGCCTTGAACCTGTCCAGGTCGATGAACAATACCGCGCCGTAGTTGTTGTGGCGCGCGGAAACAGGCAAAGCCGCCTGGAAGCGGTCGATAAACAGCCGCCGGTTGGGCAATCTGGTCAACGCATCGTAAAACGCCAGATTGCGGATTTCTTCCTCGGCCCGCTTGCGCGCGGTAATGTCGCTGAAGATGGCGACATACTGTGAGGTTTCCTGCCGTTCATTCCTGACGGCAGTCACCGTCATCCACTTCGGATAAATCTGCCCGTTCTTGCGTTTGTCCCATATCTCGCCTGACCATGTGCCGGAGCGGATCAGTTGCTGCCACATCTCCGCGTAAAAGGTCTTGTCATGCTTGCCGGATTTCATCATGCGTGTGCTCTTGCCCAGCACTTCATCAGGGCGATAGCCGGTGATGTCGGTAAAAGCATGATTGACGCGGATGATGTTCGCGTCGGCATCGGTGATCATGATGGCTTCATGCGTCTCGAAGGCCGCCGCTGCAATGCGCAACGCCTCATCGGCCTTCTTGCGCGCGGTGATGTCGCGGCTTGAAGCATAAATGAAGCTCTGCCCTTCCAGCTCCACGCCGGAGGCGCTGATCTCGGCATTGATCACTGTGCCGTCCTTGCGGCGGTACACGGTCTCGAACATCGCGCTCTTGCCGACCAGTTCCCTGAATTTTTCGCGCAACTCTTCAACCGGCCATTGCACATCCCATTCGGCCACGTTAAGGCCGGACACTTCTTTCTGGGCATAGCCCAGCATGCGGCAGAAAGCTTCATTGGCCACCAGCAGGTTGCCCTGCATGTCCATCACATGGATGCCATCCATGGAAGTCAGCATCAATGCCTGGTTGCGCCGCAACAGCAGCTCGGTTTCCCGCTGGGTTCGTTCCAGTTCAATGGTGCGTTCCCTGACCCGCTCTTCGAGGTTCACCGAAAGGTCGTGCAGGCGTGCCTCATTTTCACGGGAAACTTTCAGCAACGCGCCGAATCCGTCGGCCATTTCGTTGAAACTGTCGCCCACCCGGCCGAGCTCATCGCGAACGTCGAGATCGATCCGCTCCCGCAGGTCGCCGCCGGCAAAGGCGTGCGCCGAGCGGGCAAGAGAGCGGATATTGACGATAATGGCGCGGCCGATGCCAACCGAAAAATAGGCGACTACCAGGAACAGCATAAAGGCGATGCCGATACTGAAGTGCAACGAGTTTTCTGCACGCGCAATGCGCGCCTTGATGAGGGTTTCGGCCATCGGCAGCAACGCTTCATGCAGTTGCGTATAGCTCCTGTCGATCGCCGCAGCGGACATTCCGAAAAAAACGCCGGGGCGCATAGCAAAGCGACCCGTGATTATGTCCGAGGTCACAAGTCCGGTAATCTGGTGTGCCGATTCGGCAATATCCCCGGATGCGGCCGAGATCAAATCCTGCAGCGCCGGGTTGTAGCGGCTGACCTTGTCGAGGCTGGTTCCGAGCTTTTCCAGCGCATCATCAAGCTCTGCAACCAGAATATTCAATTCGATCTTGTGCTGTTCTGTGGCCTGTTTGCTGGCCAGGATACCGGTGCTGTATGCGCGCAGTTTCCCCAGACGCTCAAGCGCATGCGGCAGCCTGTTGATGATGGTATCGATCAGATAGAACGTGCTGAGCTCAGTATCCAAAGTCAGCGCGTATTCATCGGCGGCAATCCCCTCGAATGATTGTATCCGGTTGATCAGACGGGTATGCGCGGCAAAATTTTCAGAGGCCGTCCAGTTGAGCCCGTCTTTGCGCAGGCGCTCCCAGTCCGCCCTGATGTGCTGCAAGCTCTCGCTCGTAGTCTTGCCGAAAAACGGCTTGCCCAGCATCTCATCCAGTGCTTCGGCCGCGTTTTTTTCCGTGCCGGCACGACTGTCCCGCATGGTCTCATCGCCGCCGAGTAGCCCGGCAGAAAGGCCGCGGTGTTCCTGGAGCAGCTGCACAACCCGGGGGAACGTCTTGACCAGCGCCAGGCCTTGCAGTTCCCGTTGCGAGAAGCTGATGTCCTGGTCAAGACTGGCAAACAGGCTGTACACCACCACCGCAATCGCGACCAGCGACATCAACCCCAGCAGCACGAATTTCCTGGTGATATCCAGGCGATTCATCAGGGCTGCGGCAGGAGAGAAAAATGCCTGCATCAATTTGTTGCCACCGCTGTTGCCTGTCATCATCATACCTTTGTAAAGTGCGTGATGTAACGCCGCCACCTGGCGCTGTAATTCTTCAAGCCACTGTAGCTTAGACGAAGTTCAGGCCAAGGAGCAATGACTTGGGTCAACCGACCGCAGGTTCAAATGAAAGCACTCTGTGGAGCACACTCTATACCGCTTGCATCGTCTGCACCGCGAATCGCAGATCCTGCCACGCCTTGGCTTTTTCCGACGGGCTGCGCAGCAAATACGCCGGGTGATATGTGACGATCAAAGGTATGGACGCCCCGACGCGGTGCGGCGCAGCCGACGGGTGCGGGAGGGGCGTCTGGCAACTGTTTTCGTCACCCTGTCCCCCTTCATTCAAACTTGTTGCAGTTGCCACCTTGAGGTGATGCAGCTTGCCGCGCAACGAACCCAGCGGCACATCTTTTCCCAGCAGCGCGGTCGCAGCTGTCTTGCCGAGTGCCACAATCAGCCTGGGCTGAATCAGTTCGATCTGCCGTTGCAGATACGGCAGACATTGCGCGATTTCCCCGGCATCCGGATTGCGGTTGTTGGGCGGGCGGCATTTGACGATATTGGCGATATAGACGTTTTCGCCACGCTTGAGCCTGATGGCCATCAGCATGTTGTCGAGCAGCTTGCCCGCCTGCCCGACGAACGGCTCACCCCGCGCATCTTCCTCCTCGCCCGGCCCTTCGCCGACGAACAGCCAGTCGGCTTGCTCGTCGCCCACGCCAAACACCGTCTGCGTGCAACCGGCGCGCAGCTTGCATGCGGTGCAGCCGCGTACCATCGCCTTCAGTTGCGGCCAGTCGAGTTCGCCGATGCGTTGTTCACGGCTCTTGTCGACTCCCCCTATTGGAATAACAACCGTTGCCGTGCGCTCCTCTGCCATCACTGGATCAGCGGCGACCCGAGCTTCGGCTTGCGATGGTCCATCCGATTGGCTGGGGGACGTGTCGGATGAACCGGAGGAAACGGAATAGCTTGCCTCAACTACCGTTTCAACGAGCGCTGGCCTGCCGCGCCGCCGCCACAGCGGATACAGATTCAATTCGCGCAGCACCGCTTCGTTTCTATCCATTCGCCCTCTCTCCTGGCCTCTCTCCCGCCTGCGGGAGAGAGGAATATTGAGTCAACTCACACGCCATCGTAAGGGCATCCTCGCCGCCGTTCGCATTCTGATAATAACCGCGCCGCACGCCAATCTCGCTGAAGCCCGCGCTGCGGTACAGGGCAATCGCGGCGGTATTGGAAGAGCGCACTTCGAGAAACACGCGCCGTATATTCTTCTCCTGCGCCATATTCAGCATCCCGGTCAGCATCGCGCGACCCAATCCCTTGCGCTGCTGCCCCGCCGCCACGCCGATATTGAGCAATTCCGCCTCTTCCAGCACCTGTATCAATATCGCATAAGCGCGAATCTCTCCGCCCTCTTCGTCCACATGACACACATAGCCGTTGGTCAACGCATCAATGAAATTACCGCGCGTCCACGGAAAACGCTGCACCGCCAGTTCGATGGCGAGCACTACATCCACATCGGCCTGTGTCATCGCGCGCATCAACTGTTTGCTCTTGCACAAGTTTGCTGTTCGCGTTCGCTGGTTTTGAAAGCCACCTTGTCGCGCAGATATAGCGGCAATGCTTCCGCCGCATCCATGCCGTGCCCCCGCATGAATTGCGCCGCGCCGAGCACGGCAATTGCGGCAGCTTGCGGCACGGCGGCTCCGTCCACACCCTGCAACTGTCCGGCATGGCGCTCGCTCAATATCCGGCTATGCATGGCAAAACCGCTGCCCGCGCCGAACCATCCGTCGCCGGGCACCGACGGTGCGTCTTGCGGCTTGCACAGGCACGGCTGACTCACGGTCGTCCAGTCGCCATCATGCTTTTCATATGCTGCGTGGTAAATCTCGCCCATGCGCGCATCCAGCGCGGCAATCACGCGCGGTTTGCCTGAAGCCTCCGCCAGCGCTTCCAGCGTACACACGCCGGCTACCGGCAGGTTCGCGCCGAATGCCAGCCCCTGTGTCACGCCACAGGCGATGCGCACTCCGGTGAACGACCCCGGCCCCATGCCAAACGCGATGCCGTCCATAGCATGCAGCTTGTAGCCTGTAGCTTGCAGCAGATCGTTGACCATCGCGATCAGCATTTCGGAGTGTTTCTGTCCGGCCAGCTCGCAGCGCTCCACAACAGCACCGTCTTGCCACAGCGCGACCGAGCAGTATTCGGTGGAAGTTTCCAGTGCCAGTACGCGCATCAATTATCGGCCAGCAGCAAAACCACCGCCTGCGCCGCGATCCCCTCGCCGCGCCCGCTGAACCCGAGCTGCTCGGTGGTGGTCGCCTTCACGTTGACGGCGCTTTTTTCCACGCGCAGGTCGGCGGCGATATGCGCCACCATCTGCGGAATATGCGGCGCCATCTTCGGCGCCTGCGCGATGATGGTCGCATCGACGTTGCCGACGCGATAACCCTGCTCTCGCACCAGATGCAGCGCCTCGCGCAACAGGATACGGCTGTCGATATCCTTGTACCTGGCTTCGGTGTCGGCGAAATGCCTGCCGATATCGCCCAGCGCCGCCGCGCCGAGCAGCGCATCGCTGATCGCGTGCAGCAGCACGTCGGCGTCGGAATGGCCGAGCAGTCCCCTGTCATAGGGAATCTCCACGCCACCTATAATCAACCGGCGCCCCTCTGCCAGCTGGTGAACGTCAAAACCCTGTCCGATACGCATGATTACCTCATCTACCGTAGGGTGGGCAACTTGTTGCCCACCATTGAATGGTTCCAGCGTGGGCACATGTGCCCACCCTACATTTTTTCTTTCAGCAACAATTCCGCCAGCAACATATCCTGCGGGTAAGTCACCTTGAAATTGGCCGGCTCGCTCAACACCAGCCTGGGCCGCAAACCCAGCGCCTCGATCGCCGAAGCTTCGTCGGTAACGCTGTGACATTGCTGCAACGCCTGCGCCAGCAGCCCGGCGCGGAACATCTGCGGCGTCTGTGCCTGCCATAATTGTTCGCGGTTTTCGGTGCGCAGGATGCGGCCATCCGCATCGGCTCGCTTCAAAGTATCCGCCACCGGCACGGCAAGAATCCCGCCTACCGCATCGTCGCGCAATTCAGCGATCAGTTTGGCAAGGTGCGCCTGCGTCAGGCACGGGCGCGCCGCGTCATGCACCAGCACCCAGACGTCCGGCTCCAGCTCGGAGGCCAGCAGCCCGTTCAGCACGCTCTCTGCCCTCGCCTTGCCGCCGCAATACAACGGCTGCAGCTTGTCGCCGAAGCGCGACCAGTCATAGGTATGGAACAGCGTGTCGTCAGGAGCCAGCACCACGAACACCGTGGAAATTTCCGGGCTGGAGCACAGCGTGTTCAGCGCATGAAAAATCATCGGCTGCCCGGCCAGCGGCAGATACTGCTTGGGCAGTTCATTGCCCATGCGGGTGCCGAAACCGGCTGCGGGAACCAATGCGTGGAATTCAGACATGGGCGAATTGTAATGGAAAATGGCCTGCTTGCCTTATAATGCGCGCCTTTTCACAAACTACCTCAGGATAGTCCTTCCGGAAATTTGTTTTGCGGGATGAAGCGCAAGGAGCCGCACAGCGAATGACGAGGCATATCGAGGTTGATAGACGAGGAATGAGCGAGCACGCGACACCGCGATTCGCCCGCAAAACGAATTTAATGCTGTTCCACTCTTCCCATTCCCGCCCGCGCTATACCCGGTTGATCGGCTCGTCCGACGCGCTGGCGCTGGCGCAATACGCGAAAAAAACATCTCCACTGGTGGTGATCGCCGCGAATGCGCTCGAAGCGCAACGACTGGCGGAGGAGATTCCGTTCTTTGACCCGGAACTGCGCGTGCGCCTGCTGCCTGACTGGGAGACGCTGCCCTACGACCATTTTTCACCGCATCAGGATCTGATCTCCGAGCGGTTGGCCACGCTGCACCACATCCGCAGCCAGGCCTGCGACGTGGTGATCGTGCCGCTCACCACGGCGCTTTACCCGCTGCCGCCGGTAGAGCACCTCGCCGCCTATACCTTTTTCCTCAAGCGCGGCGAGATGCTGAATATCGCGCAGCTGCGCGAACAGCTCACCCTCGCCGGATACAACCACGTGCAGCAGGTGCTCACCCCCGGCGAATACTGCGTGCGAGGCGGTATCATCGATTTATTCGCAATGGGGAGCGTGCTTCCGTACCGCATCGACCTGTTCGACGACGAGATAGAGACTATCGCCACTTTCGACGTGGATACGCAGCGCACGCTGTATCCCGTGCCGGAGATCCGCCTGCTGCCCGCGCGCGAATTCCCGCTGGACGAAAATGGCCAGGCGCGCTTCCGCCAGAACTTTCGCGATCGCTTCGAGGGCGATCCGTCAAAGTCACGCATCTACAAGGACGTGAGCAAAGGCATCGCCCCTGCAGGCATCGAGTATTACCTGCCGCTGTTCTTCGACAAAACCGCGACGCTGTTCGATTACCTGCCGAAGAATGCGGCGCTGTGTTTGCATCATGAGGTCGATGAAGCCATCGCCACCTTCGCCAGGGATGCGGCTTCGCGCTACAACCTGTTGCGCGGCGACCCGCAGCATCCGCTGCTGGAACCGAGGGAATTGTTTCTCGATGCGGAGCGGTTCTTCATGCGCGTGAAGGAATTTGCGCGGCTGGATATACTTCCCTCTCCCGCTGGCGGGAGAGGGAGGAGCGAAGCGGAGGGAGAGGGTAACGAAACTCCCAAAAACCTCACCCCCTGCCCCACCGCCGCGATCCCCGACATCGCGGTAAACCGCCGCGCCGAGATTCCCACCCAGGCGTTCCAGAATTTCCTGCAAGGCTACGCCGGGCGCACGCTGCTGCTCGCCGACAGCCTCGGGCGGCGCGAGATCATGGCAGGCTACCTGCACGAATACGGCCTCGCCCCGGCGATATGCGAGAACTATGCCGAGTTCCTGCAAGGCAACGCGGCCTTCATGCTGTGCGTCGGCCCGCTGCAGAACGGCTTCATCCTGACCGATGAAAAGGTCGCGCTGGTGACGGAAACCGAGCTGTATGCGGCCCAGCCGCGCAGCCGCGCCGCGCGCGCCGCGAAGAAAAGCAACGTCGAGGGCATGTTGCGCGACCTGTCCGAACTGAAAGTCGGCGACCCGGTAGTGCACGAGCAGCACGGCATCGCGCGCTATAGGGGACTGGTCAACCTCGACCTGGGCGAAGGCGAGAACGAATTTTTGCTGCTGGAATATGCCGGCAGCGACAAACTCTACGTGCCGGTTGCGCAACTGCATGTCATCAGCCGCTATAGCGGCGGCGCACCGGAAGCGGCTCCGCTGCACAAGCTGGGCAGCGGAACATGGGACAAGGCCAAGCGCCGTGCGATGCAGCAGGTGCGAGACACCGCCGCCGAGTTGCTCAATCTCTACGCGCAGCGCGCGTTGCGCAAGGGTCATGCATTCAGGCTGACACCGCATGATTACGAGGCGTTTGCCGCCGGTTTCGGCTTCGAGGAAACGCCCGACCAGGCCGCCGCGATCGAGGCGGTGATCGCCGACCTGCAATCCGGCAAACCGATGGATCGGCTGATCTGCGGCGACGTCGGCTTCGGCAAGACCGAGGTCGCGTTGCGCGCAGCCTTCGTCGCGGCGATGGACGGCAAGCAGGTCGCGGTGCTGGTGCCCACCACGCTGCTCGCCGAACAGCATTTCCAGAATTTCTCCAACCGCTTCGCCGACCTGCCGATCAAGATCGCCGAGCTGTCGCGTTTCCGCTCCGCGAAAGAGCAGACGCAGGCGCTGAAGGACATGGAAGACGGCAAGCTGGACATCATCATCGGCACGCATAAGCTGATCCAGAAGGGCGTGAAGTTCCACAACCTCGGCCTGGTCATCATCGACGAGGAGCACCGCTTCGGCGTGCAGCAGAAGGAACGCCTCAAGGCGCTACGCGCCGAGGTGGACGTGCTGACGCTGACCGCCACGCCGATCCCTCGCACCCTGGCGATGTCGCTGGAAGGGCTGCGCGATTTCTCGATCATCGCCACCGCGCCGCAACGCCGCCTGTCGATCAAGACTTTTGTCGCGCAGACCAGCAACGGCATCATCCGCGAGGCGGTGCTGCGCGAACTGAAGCGCGGCGGGCAGGTGTATTTCCTGCACAACGAGGTGGACACCATCGCCAACATGGCGGAGAAGCTGGAGACGCTGTTACCGGAAGCGAGTATCCGCGTGGCGCACGGGCAGATGGGCGAGCGCGATCTTGAAAGCGTGATGCGCGATTTTTACCAGCAGCGTTTCAATGTGCTGCTGTGCACCACGATCATCGAGACCGGCATCGACATCCCGACCGTCAACACCATCCTGATGAACCGCGCCGACCGCTTCGGCCTCGCTCAACTCCATCAACTGCGCGGCCGCGTCGGCCGCTCGCACCATCAGGCGTACGCCTATCTGCTGGTGGAAACCGAAGCGCTCACCGCACAGGCGAAGAAACGCCTCGAAGCGATCCAGTCAATGGAACAGCTCGGCAGCGGCTTCTATCTCGCGATGCACGATCTGGAGATCCGCGGCGCGGGCGAAGTGCTGGGCGAATCGCAAAGCGGCGAGATGCAGGAGATCGGTTTTTCACTGTACACCGACATGCTCAACGCCGCGATCACCTCGCTAAGACTGGGCAAGGAACCGGACATGGCGCACCCGCTCGGCGTGACCACCGAGATCAACCTGCACACGCCTGCGCTGCTACCAAGTGATTACTGCGGCGACATCCACCAGCGCCTGATACTCTACAAACGCCTGGCGAACTGCAACACATCGGAAGAACTAGACGACATGCACCAGGAACTGATCGACCGCTTCGGCCTGCTGCCGGAACCCGCGCAGACCCTGCTCGACAGCCACCGCCTGCGCATCCTCGCCAAGCCGCTCGGCATCAGCAAGGTGGACGCATCATCGGAAGCGATCCAAATCCAGTTTGTCTCGAACCCGCCGATCGACCCGATGAAGGTCATCACGATGATCCAGAGCAAGCGGCATATCAAAATGGCGGGACAGGACAAGCTGAAGATTGATTTGAAGTATGGAGATTTACCGCAGCGGGTGTTGGCGATCAGGAATTTTTTTGGTGAGTTGAAGTAATTCCATGCTGGGTGCAATAAGCCTGTCCTGAGCTTGCCGAAGGGCGCAGCGCATTGCACCGGATGCCTTACCAAACCTGCGGCGCAATGCCCGTTGGTTATTGCGCCCTGCGCGAGCTGCGCCAGCTGGTAACAAAAATCCCGGGTCGCAACAATTTTTGTAGGGTTTCCCTAGCGTATCGCAAGCCTCCACAACGACGTAATCTCCGCCGCGCGCGCCGCATGCAGCGGGTCGGTGTCATCGGCAACTTTGGGATGATGCGGGCGCACGTCGATTTGTCCCACCATCTGCAAGCCCGACGCAGCGAACAGCGCCAGCAGCTCTTCGCGGGTGCGCAAGCCGAGGTGCTCGGCGATGTCGGAGAGCACCAGCCAACCCTCGCCTCCCGGCTCCAGATGTGCAGCCAGCCCTGAGAGGAAGCCGCGCAACATGCGGCTGTCGGGATCGAAGATCGCGTGCTCGATCGGCGAGCTCGGCCGCGCGGGTATCCACGGCGGGTTGCACACGATCAGCGGTGCTTTGCCTGCGGGGAACAGGTCGGCCTGCGTCACTTCGACTTGTGAATTCAGCCCGAGCCGCGCGATGTTCTCGCGGGCGCAGGCCAGCGCGCGGGGGTCCTGGTCGGTGGCGACGATACGCTTCACCCCGCGGCGCGCCAGCACCGCGGCCAGCACGCCGGTTCCGGTGCCGATGTCGAAGGCCAACTCGGGCGCTGGAAAATTCGGGGGCAGTGGCGCGGTGTTCACCAGTTCGACATACTCGCCGCGCACCGGCGAGTACACGCCGTAATGCGGGTGGATGCGTGCGCCAATACCGAGTGCCGGAATCCCGACGCCCTTCTTGCGCCACTCGTGCGCGCCAACCAGCCCGAGCAGTTCGCGCAGCGAGACGACGGAAGGCTCGCTGCATTCGCCATACACTTCGATGCAGGCCTGCCGAATATCCGGCGCGCGGCGCAACGGGATGACGCAATCGCGATCCAGCGGGATCAGGATCATCGCCAGCGAGCGCGCGCGTTGCGACTGCGCCTGGCGGTGCAGATGGAATGCCTGGCCGGGAATACCAGATGCCCCTTCGGCCAGGCTCGGGACAGGCTTGCGCGGCTTGCGATCCGCGCGCCGCGACATTGCCTGCAACATCTGCTTCGCGTTCTGGAAATCGCCGCGCCACAACAATGCCGTCCCCTCGCAAGCGAGACGGTATGCCTCGTCCGCCTTCAACGTGTCGTCCGCTACGGCCACGCGCTTCGGCGGCGGCATGCCGCTTTCGGAACGCCAGCGGGCGGAACATGCTTTGCCTGCCTCGTTCCAATCGATCACCGGATATTCACTCACAGCCATGCTTTCCGATTATGGAAAAAGCCCTGCTCAGACTTTATTGGTGACACCGGTTTGTACATTCCCATCCCTCATCTTCCTTTTTTACAAAACAATAAATAATCGGGAACGCACCCCGGTTTAACCGTCACGTTCAAAAATCACATTAAACCCGTGGCTCAGCGCATTCTATAACAAACGTCTCCAGCGATATTCCGCTAAAATACCTGCACTTTTCATAGGCCGCGACATCCGCGGGCTGCCTGAAGCCCCATGCTCCTGCTTGCTTCTTTTATTGATTGACTGGATTCCCGCCTTCGCGGAATGACGATTTAGAACATGAACCTTATCCTCCAAGCCTTACACGACATCCCTTCCAGTCAAGCCGAGCATCTCGCCAAACTTTCCGCCGCTGCACGCATCGAGCAGGTTGCGGCACATGTGTATCGCCTGCGAGACGCCGTGCCGCATGACGGTATTGCGCCCTATTGCCTCGAACACCAGCTCGATTACGGTTTCGTGCCGCAGGACAAGCACCTGTCCGGTTTCGGGCTGGTGGTGATGGATATGGATTCGACGCTGATCACGATTGAATGCATCGACGAGATTGCTGATATGCACGGCCTGAAGCCGCAGGTTGCGGCGATCACCGAAGCGGCAATGCGCGGCGAAATCGACTTCGCCGAGAGTCTGTGCCGGCGCGTCGCGCTGTTGAAGGGACTGGACGAACACGCCTTGCAGCGCGTCTACGACGAACGCTTGCGGCTCTCGCCCGGCGCGGAAATCATGCTGGCCAGGCTGAAGGAACATGGCATCAAAACGCTGCTGGTATCCGGCGGTTTCGTGTTTTTCACCGAACGGCTGAAGCCAAGATTGGGACTCGATTTTACTCACGCCAACACCCTGGAGATTGTCAACGGCAAACTCACCGGCAAAGTGCTGGGCAAGATCGTGGACGCGCAAGGCAAGGCCGATTGGCTGGTGAAAATCCGCGAGGAGCTGGGACTCGGGCCTGAGCAAGTCATCGCCATAGGCGACGGCGCGAACGACCTGAAAATGCTGGCGCAGGCGGGCACCAGCATCGCCTATCATGCCAAGCCGGTGGTGCGAGAACAGGCCAGCTACGCGCTGAATTATGCCGGGCTGGATGGGCTGGTGAATTTGTTTCTGTAACAGAATGATAAGTCAGTATTTGTCTTAATTACTCAGCTCAGAAATTAAAGCTACAAAAAATTGATATTCATGTGTAGGAGCCCGATTTATCGGGCGAGAGCCAATCTTAAAATCGCCCGATAAATCGGGCTCCTTGTATGATCGAATTTAATGAAATCCTGTATAGGAGGTTAAGTAAGTTTTACGTTTCACCGGGA
>Ga0209343_10004777_pt1 | contig 16663 bp, 9 predicted proteins | sample RifCSPlowO2_02_FD_184026 | JGI IMG/M metagenome (GOLD analysis project Ga0209343, IMG submission 184026) | Groundwater microbial communities from Rifle, Colorado - Rifle CSP2_plank lowO2_0.2 (SPAdes) (version 2) | ecosystem: Environmental > Aquatic > Deep subsurface > Groundwater | place: Rifle... | reverse complement strand
GTTACTGGAGCAGTTCCTATATCAGAAATAAGATCTGTAATGCCGGCACCAACAATCGCTGCCTTAAAGCGAGTCGTTTGTGTAATCGTCCAAGCGGTTAAATATCCCCCGTAACTCCATCCCCAAAGAGCTAACCTCTCGGGGTCAGCTATGCCTTCTTTAATCAAAGAATCAACACCTGTCATGACGTCCTGAAAGGGTCCTGGGCCCCAATCCTTGTAATTAAGTTGCCTAAATTCAAGACCATATCCATCACTTCCCCTAAAATTGGGAGCAAAAAAAGCAAATCCTTGACTTGCAAGAAGCGCAATAGACAAAGGAATGCCTCTTGAAAAGCCCATGAATCTCTGATCCCAACGCTGCACAGGTCCCCCATGAAGCGCAACAACAAGAGGAACTCGTTGCCCTTCTTTATATCCAGGAGGAGTGACGAGTATTCCCTCCATTTTTCGTCCATCAAAAGATGTCCAGGAGTGAATCTTTGCTTTTATTTGAGGAAGATTCGGAAGATCCTTATAGAAGTGGGTGATTTGGAGAGGTTTAAAATCATCTAAGGGGGTAACGTAAACTTCAGGCGGGGTATAAAAATTTTCGCCTAGAAATCCCAAAAAAGTGTTTGAAGTATTCGTTGCGGGCCAAAACATAATATCCATAGGTGGGGTGGGGATTTGTGTACATTTTTTCTCATTGAGAGATAAGAAATAAAGTCCTGTTTTTGTCTTGTCTAAATCCTGAACTGTCAAGGCAGATCCCTTTTGATTCCACCCCATAATTTTTGGGCTCATGTTTGGTGTATCCGCAAGACAACGGACCTCGCTCCCCTTTAAATCAGAGAGACATACACTTCTTTTATTAAGAACAAGATCATTTGCCTCAAAACGATCCCCTACTTTTGCTTGTTCCCCCGTCACATAAGCAAGTGAGGTTCCATCAAGCGTGTAAATAGGATCAAAGGCAATTCCGATGTCTTTCAAATACTGAATATGGCCTGTTTGAACATTAACTGTTGCAATTTGAAATTCTTTGTACCCGTTTTTATTCCCTGTGGGCACATACGTAAAAACTATATGCGTATTATCTGGAGACCAAGCGTATGTTCGCCCCATGCCTTCAAAACTCATAACTGAAATTGTTTCAGGTGTGAAGGGTCCAGAGATAAAGACCTTTTTAGATGCTGTATCTATATCTATTGTCATAAGGCTTGAATAAGATTTCACACTTCCCACAACAAAAACATCTTTGCTTTTTTCAAGGACTTCTGGACCGTTAGAAAAATGCCTTAAAAAGGCAATCTTTTTTCCGTTCGGGGACCATTGGAAGTCAGAGACTTCTGGAAATTTACCAACTTCAATGGGATCATAAATCTCCGACTTTGTAATATAAAGTACCTTAAGGCGAGGCGTATCAAAGAGGAGACTTATCCATTCCCCGTCAGGAGACCAGGCAGCTTCTTCACATTTCTGATCTGCTGGAGTCGTCATAAGGATTTTTTGGCTGCGGTTTTCTATCACGGCGCATCTCTTTTCGAGTTGAGATGGATTAAGCCAATTTGTATAGGTCACTAAAGTTTTTGATCCGTCTGGAGAAACCTGGATTTTATCCACTATTTTGCGATCAATTGAAAGATCAGGCGTCCAACTTTGAGCGTGAAGGACCTGAGTTTGAGAATATAAAAGGAAAAAGAGTCCGATCAGAAAACACTTTCTTTTCATTTTGTATTCTTCCTTTTATGTGTGACATCAGAAGAATACCTCTTGTTTGGATCAGGGCTTAAAAATTGTTCAAGCCATGCAAGTGTATGTTCAAGGCCTGCTTTTATGGACTGGGTGGATAAATCAACCTCATCTCCTTCATTAGTAAACAGGAGCATTTTAACAGGAACACCTCGTTTTTTAAGCGCATAATAGAGTTCTTTTCCTTGACCTATTGGAAATAAATTTGACTGTTTTCCATAGAGAAGGAGGGTTGGCGTTTGAATTTCCTCAACATGCATAATGGGAGATCGGATAAGCCAAAGATCTTTATTCTCCCAAAAGGTGCTTCCTAAATAGGATTTCAAGAAACCGTTGTCTTTCGCAGTCTCAGAAAAGGAAATAAGGTCAATCATTCCCAAGCCTACAATCGCGGCTTTGAACCGATTTGTTTGAACTATTGCGTGGGTCGCTAAATATCCTCCATATTTCCAGCCCCAGATAACGAGTTTTTCTGGATCAGCAACCCCCTTCTCAATAACAAAATCAATTCCAGCTATAAGATCTTTAAAGTCGCCTCCTCCAATGTCTTTATCAATGGCCTTGGCAAAATCAATTCCATAATTTGAACTTCCTCGTATATTAGGAAGGAGAATTGCATACCCTTTTGAAGCAAAAACGGCCGGAGAAAAGGGATATATATTATTGGCACATCCTCCCAAAAACTTCTGCTCCCACGCTCCATAAGGGCCTTCATGAAGGGCTGTAATAAGAGGATAGCGGGCACCCTTTTTATAATCTAGGGGGTACACAAGAATGCCTTCGATGATTTTCCCATCAAAAGAGGGCCATTTGATAACCTCTGCTTGAAGAGGAAGAGTTATCAAGAACTGGTTAAATAGGGGGCGAGGGTCAAAAGATTCTATTGAAGAGATAGAGGCGGCGGGCTCTTCAGTCAAAGATTCTAGGACAAATCCTATCTGCGTTGAGGAAGAATTCAGAGAAACTTTAGAAATAAGCTGATCATTTTCTTTGTTCAACACCTCAACGGATTCCCCATGGAGAGGAACCTTGTAAAGACGTCGAAGGGTTTTATAACCTTCCTCAACAAGAAGGGCCTGACTATCTGCAAACCACCCTAGAAGTATTGGATTTCCAAGGGGAGTTTCAAGTTGTTTTGTTGTCTTTTTTGTCTCCAGGTCATAAATGAAAAGAGCCCGTCTTTTAATAGGGAAATGGTCAGCTTCTTTTGCAACGTCAGCAACATAGGCAAGGTATTTTCCATCGGGGGAAAAAACGGGATAAGAAGGGTGGCCTCCTTGATGAATTTGTTCAATTCTTAGGGATTTAAGATCGACGCTAAAAAGCCCTTCTTTTTTTCCTTCACTGACAAAAACAAGAGAATCCCCATCCCGAGACCAGGTTAAAATCATCTCTGGTTTTGAAAATACTTCAGGAATGGTGCTGTCTTTCAAAGGAACGTGTTTAGAGATGTTTTTCTTATCCAATGGATCAGAGAGAATAAGAAGATTTGTTTTTTCAATTTCATCTTCTGTGTTTAAGAAGACCATTCCTTCTTCTATTGTAAGGCTCTCGATTCTTTTTATATCTCTTGAGATAAGCGCGATTTGATGGCTGCCCGGAGACCAAAGATAGGCTGCAAGCCCTTCCTTTTCGAGTGCAATCTGAGGCTCAAATGTTTTGAAGGGGGTAATCTGCAAAGAAGGAATGTTTTTTTCATTAAAAGAAAGAAATGAAATGTAATTCCCATCTGAAGACCATTGGGGACTATGAAAGTTCTTATCGAGTGGCGTTTTCCAAATAATTTTATGGGACTTATTCTCCATGAGAGTGATAACTAAAAGAGGCTTTTGTTTTTCGTCTTGGGGAGGATATTTTTGAGCTACAAGCGTATACTTTCCATCTGGAGAGGGCTCCACGCTTGTAAAAAGAGGTTGAGAGCTGGCGTCTTCTACCGACCATGATTGCGGGAGCTTGAGCTGCTCTTCGCGGGTTATAGCACGTTCCTTTTGAGACCACCCATTAAAGGCAACGATAAAAATCCCTATCAATCCCAGGCACGTAATAAAAATAAGACTCAGCTTTTGTTTTTTCATGGGGTTTTTGTTAATTTTTGAATATGTAGCTATAGGATATTTGGAAATCCTTAAGAAAAGGTTAGGCAAATCACTTACCCTTTTAAATTACACCTCCCTCCAAGGGCTAACTGTTTTGCCCTATAAGGTATAGGACTGGTCAAATTAGCCCACATATCTGCTATACTGAAGAGCAACGAAAAAATTCAGAAGATCCACTCGGCATAGCGACGGCAATGGTTCGAGTGTGCTTATCACTAAATGATATCCTACTGAACTATTGATACCTTAACACCTCTTTTTTGAATGTTTTCAAGTAGTTTAATGATATTTGATCCCGTTATTGAAGTTGAGTTAAAATTAGGAGAGAAAGTCACTGTTACCGTTAAATCAACAAAATAACGTTGTCCCTCTTGAAGAGCCTGATGACAAGAAACAGTACTTGAAACATTCCTGAGAGTTAGATCATGACAATAAAACATTAAAAGACCTGTTTTAAGTTTCTCTAAATCATCTTGGTTTGAACAGTCTAACTGGTGGGACCTTAAGCTTGCATAGAAAGTTTCTTCTGTTGCCCTTACGACTTCCTCCTGCCTAGAAAGAGGTGTTGTGAAAAAGGTACGCATTCGCCTATCAAATTCTTTACAAATGGGGTCTGTTCCATCATTGGAAATATCCTTAGACTCGACTTTCTCAAGGATTGCTTTAATATCCTCTTCAGAGATAGGAGTAGACATATCTGTTAGTCTTCGTAAAAGCTCCTCCTCTGAAAGGGAGGTAAAACTAAAGTCTTCCTTATTTTGTTTTTTCCAAAACATAATCCTAGCCCATAACCAAGGATAATCATGATGAGAAATAGCAGTGAACTCGTTAGCTGTTTTTCCTTTTGTTACTTCGTACAGAGCATCCAAAAGCAAAGCAAAAATGGGAGAAATTATAGGTCGCTTATCGGGCTTTTTCAGAAACCTCCCTTTTTTATCTAACTTAGCATCAAGGGATTTAAAGTAACTTAAGTAAACGGGACCATAACCAAATGCAACTAAAGGAACAGTAATAAATTTACTTTCAGCAATTTTTCTTGCACTTAAAGCACAGCTACGAATAGGGGCGGGGAAGTCGGATTCAGGAACTGGAAAAAGTTGATCATCAATCACAGAATGAGCACGACCTGTTAAATTAAACATGATAGCACTTGCAACCCGCTCAAAAAGGTAAGGTAATTTTTGTGCCGTTGTCTTATTAATTTTCCTATCGTATTTAAAACTCAAATAGTTATTAACCTTGCCAGGATCTAAAGGCTTTAGAAGAGGGAGCGTTTCACAGAGAGTCCAACTCCCAACAATAGCTTTCATCTGTGACTCATGGTCATCGTTTTCCAATATTCCTGGAACAAGGCTCTTTAAGTAAGCTAAGGACTGAGGATCTCCTCCTCTAGCTGAAAGAAGATACCACATGGAGGCTTCAAGGTAGGAGTGGGGTTTCCCATCAAGTTGCCTTAAGCAAATGTCTCCATACAACTCCTGAGCAAGGCAGTGATTTAAACTGGCCCTCTTCAGCAATTTAGCAGCTTCAGTAAATTGTTCTTCTATATACAATTGAAAACCTCGATCCGCATCTTGCCTTGCCCATATGTGAACAATTTGTTGTGTTTTATCTTTTTCCGAGTTCTTATCCGAAAGATCTATGGAAAGAGACCAAAGATAAGCTATAGCATCCGCATCACCTCCCTCAGCCGACCTCACATACCACATGGCGGCTTCATGGGGACGATGTTTTCCCTTATCAAGGTTGCGATGGCAAATATCTGCGTAAGTGAGTGCAAATGTAAGTTCTCCTGCTTCAAGAGCACTGCGCAATAAGGTGGAAGCAGCTTGATAATTCTCTTCTCGATAAAGAATAACCCCCCTCCGACCTTGTTCAAAGGGGGTTTCATCGGGTATCATAGAAAAACAGGGACCGGGCAAGATAAAGCATAGACCCGCTATATATAAAAAGAAGAAAAGAAAATTTATCTTTTTTTTCATTGAAAGTCATTCACCAGTGCGTGGGCAATATAAGGTTTATAGTGGTCGATTTTGTCTGGGGCAGGCATTTCAAAAGCACGTCCGATCCCATACCCTACAAATTCGCTTCGATGATGTCTCAAAGCGTATGTGGGTTTGGTTATAAAAGGTGGGTCAGGATAAGCTTGACAGCCAGTGGCCCTAACATAGACTTGAGAACCTAAATGGTTAGTATGACAACAACTCGCAAAAGTATCCCCGCAACACCAACACATGTCGTAATAAGAAGCTATATCTACAAAAACATGTGTAACTGGACTGCATGGTGATGAAGAGGAAGAGGAAGAGGAAGAGGAACAATATGATTCAATATATGATCTTTTAAACTTCTCTATCATTTCTTTTACAAACATCCAAATCGATTGTTCACTATGAAAATATAACATTGCTAAAATACTTTTTGAATCAACAGCTTCTAATAATTTCTTATGGGTTTGAAGACGGTTTTTTCCAATAATGGGGTCGTCTTTCTTTAATTCATCTTCCACAATTCCTGTTAAGTTTTGCGTAAACGATGCGCCGATACTTTCTTCTTCAGTTCCTTTATAGGCTTTTGTAATAAATCTTAACCCATAACCATTAAAATCTTTCAGGTCATCACTAATTTTTTTATTCGCTAGGTCTGCTGCTAACCTTTTGGCCCCATTTTTATTAGGATTTGCAGGCAATCCACTTGCAAAAAAATAAGGGATATCCTGCACGATAACTTCCTTTCCCTTACGAACAAAGACAAGACGCACAGCAGCAAAATTCACTTGCGCAGGCAAGTATCGTTTTGTTTCATTTTCCTTTCTTAAGGCCGTAATAACCTTTCCCATTGTTTGATGCCACTTGTGGGTTTCCCCATCCTCAGCGCTACTCAAAAATTTAACCCATTTTCTGCTGCCTTCTTTATCTTCTTCAGCTGCAGTGATTTTTTCCATCGGAATAAGGGGGGTGTAAGGTTCACCTTCAATAATCTCTTTGAAACGGGCAAAGGGGGTTTTTGAAGGTTGAGACCGCAAAGTAATGGCCGGAGATTTTAAAGTGGAGGTCTGGGAAGTAATGGTAGGAGGAGTTAAATCAGGCTCTTCAATATATTTGTCGGAACGCTTCCTTTTATGAGGTGAGCCCTTTTCTGCCTTTTCTTTCTCGAGAGGCAGCGCTTCTATTTCATTCTCCATTGCCCATGGGTGCTGGGGTTCCCCTAAACAAAAGACAAGTGTGAGAAAAAGTATATTTTTAAGATTTTTCATAAAATACCATCTTATAGCTTTTAGAGTTTAGTCCGGAATGCACTGCATAGTCTCGTTTTATTATTCATACATCAAATCGAACTTTTTGTCCTCATGCTGTGGGAGTCGGGTTTCCCTTGTCTTTTAGGAGTCCATCAAGAAGTTTGTTCTCCTTTGATTCTTTCACAAGTTTATTCCATTTACTTTCCTTGCTCCTAAACGTTCGTCTCTCCATTGTCAAAAAATCCCGCGCCCCATTCACACCGCTGTAGCCTGCCCATGATGTAATTTGATTGTAGGTTAGCGTTCCTGCCAAAACCATCTGTTTGAGCTTTCCAAGTAAACAAAAGTATTCTCCTTCTGTATACGGCTCTTCTATAGCTCCAGGATGTTGGAGTATATGAAGTATAATAACATTTGATGAGGAAGCGGGTTGGATTATCTGTTCTTCCTGTTTAATTGTTACGGGCATTAGGAGTAAAGGCGTTAATTCCTTTACTATCGGCACATAATGAATAAGAGTTTCAACGAATGTATTTGGGGTAGGCGAAACAGGACTTGTGGAAAGGAAATTAAACCGAAGAGTAAGAAATTCCCGTACGTCCTTACCAATTTGAGCTGGACTGATATTTACATCTCTTGGCGGACAAATATGATCTAACAACATCAATCTCATGACTTGCCCACATTCCCAGCTAAGAGAGAGGAGACTCTTCGCAACCGATTTTCCCTGTTTCTTTAGATCATAAAATGAACTCAAAGAACGAAATGAATCTAAAATACTACTTTGATTCTCTAGAAGATGTGTCTCGTAGTTAATAAGGAGAGTTTTAAAGCTTTCGGAGCTTTGTGGATCGAATCTCTCTAACGGGTCAAAAATACCAAAAAGCGCGCAGAGTACTTTTCTTGCATCAAATCTTCTATGTGAGGCAAATGAGGTTGATACATTTGACATCCATTTGTTGGGGTGCATAACTTCTTGGCTCATTCCTCGAAGTTTCGGTAAATCAGACCTCGCACAACCGAAAAAGCGGGTATTGCCTGGGTCATAAGTTCCACTGAACTCTATTGTAAACGGGTCTGCCCCCCTCTTCATTGAAGTTGAAAGCACAGTTGTTGCAGAAAACACCATTCCTGTACGACAAACAGAATCAGAGGATCCTTTAAAAAGCTTTCGGGTAAAATCTTGAACTTCGCTATCAATACCAAATTTGAATCCTGCTCCAAGCTTGCTATATATCGCTTTCCAATCCTGCAACGGTTCATGTGTAAACAAACGACGCGCGGATGTGGGTGATAAAATTAAAGTATTTGGCTCATGGAAATAAAGGCCATAAGGCTGTTGAACCCCAATAATATGTTTTAGGCAGTTTCCCATTTCAGAACCAAATCGAGTCCATTCTTTACAACCCACTGTATTTAAGTAAGGGTAAGGGCTCATATCTTCATTAGGACTATATACATGCGCTCCGCCTACAACAATTGGCAAGCGGCCATGCCCTTTTTTATGAGCTTCAATCAATCGATCGTACTTACTCAAAAGATATGTCTCGTCGGCGGGAATTAACCGGGTTGTTCCTTGTCCTTGAAAATCTCCAAATTTTAGACTTTCGTTATAAGAGACATAATCTGCATCTTGAATGTGAACGTAGACGTCCGTGTTAGGGGAATCAAACTGGCCTATAAAATCTCTTGCTGCTTGTGTTGCCAACAAATGTTCTCGAGCTTTGCCAAAGGGAAACTGATGGGTATTATCTACTTCTTTAAGTTTTTGTTCTGTTATGCTTCTCTGCCTTTCAGAACCAATCCCAGCCAGTTTTTGTAAGATAGACTTCCTGACAGCAGAGGGAGACAAGGTTTTGTTATCTTTATGTTCACGAAAAGATGTCCATTGATAATAGGTAAGTAGAATAGGAATATTATACTCAGCAAGAAGAGCTTCGGTGCCCCGTCCCCCAAGGAGATCATCCCATGAAGGCTGATAATCTACGGGACGGTCTATACCCACTTTTTCGTTAACTCCAATGATAATGCCCAGCCTATGACGCTGCGAGGCCGGAATTAATGTAGCAATATCTCGAACAATATCATGAATGGAACGATCTCCACGTCGACAATTCATTGAAACAACGTAATTCCAGCTTGGACAAGGAAGTGCTGTTTGAGTGCTTTGCTGTCTTGGAATGGATAAGAATCTTGTAGAGTCTTCCAAAATGCAGCCTTGGGGAGGAATTCCCTTCCCTCCCTTGGCTTCTTTAAAATTTCTAAAATCCCTTACTTCCGGAAATTCTTCCCAAATTTGAAGAGAATATAGAGGTCCTTCAAAGCTAATGAAAAAAGAGATGATTATATAGAGAGCAAAGATCCCTAATTTTCGTGTCTTCTTCCTCACTGAGCTTTTTCCTCCTTCTTTCCTAAGAAACTTGACGTGTATCCAAGGTTATATCCCCTTAGGAATCAAAGCAAGTCCGAACTCACACAGGCGCAGCGCTTCAAGTGCTCTTTGTTATTGCAGAAGAAATGAAAAAAGTTCTCAATTGATTTAAAACACGTAAGAATCCATAAACTTGAAGAATTCTTCTGGCCTTCTATAAGAAAACTATGTTCATTACCTTTGGTTTCTCATAAAGTTAGTTCCCTTTGATTCATTTTCTGCAAATCGCGAGCCATTTGGAGGGTCATGGATTCAAGAGTTGACTTGGCTTGGGCTTGAATTTTGCTGAGGTCAGGAGAGACGGGAGCCTTGTCTGAATTGGACATTTGCCTAAAAAGAAGATCACCTTCTTTACGGCGAAGATAAATGTCTGTTGCGGTTTCCTTTGCTTTGTGGAGGTAAGTTTTCTCAAGGTCTTTTGCAATTTAGACAAGAGTTAATATTTGTTTTTGTGAGGGATTTTCCCCGTGGCTTTCTTTATATCGCAAGATATCCTTAGCACAGTTGGTGGCAGCATTCTTTGAAAGAGAATACTTTTGAGCCACAAGGGTGTGTTTTCCATCTGGAGAGGGCTCAACAGCTGTAAAAAGAGGTTGAGAGCTGGCATCCTCTACCGACCATTCTCTTGGGGATTTCGGTTCGTCTTGGTGAGTTACCTGTTCAATAGCTTCATCTGGAAAAATTTTGTAAAAAGCAAACCCCCCTATTAAGATAAGGAGTAAAACAAAGAGGAGGCCAACAGTTTGTTTTTTCATTGGGTTTTGTTGATTGCTGTACATGTTGCCATAGTATTATGGCAAAACCCTTAAGAAAGTGTTTAAACCGTATCCTTAAATTTTCAACAAAAAAGAAGAGCCTTCCGTTTTTTCAGATAAATCAATGAGGTGATTGTATAAAAAGGGGCGGGTATATGTCGTATTGTTTTCGTGTTTGATTTTTCCTTTTTTAGCGAGTGTGTTGAAGGGCTGATGACCTATAGCGTTATAGTCATCATGTCAGCCAACAAAAGACTCGGTGGGCAAGTTTTGCGGCCGAGTGTCATCTTTAAAAGTCACGAATGGATCTCGTCCGGAGAGGGGCACTCCTTTCTTAATTGTTATTTTTATTCTTTGACCTTGACATGCTCGCCCTTTATCAAAGATTTTAACATTATTAATATATAACCTGGTAAAAACAGAAATCATACAAAATGAGGCGAAAAATACAATCATGAATGGACTAACCAAGATATGTTTAAGCCCCTTCATTGCTTTAGTTCTGAATTTAAGTTCTTTGTGCGCAATGGAGGATGATGAGGAATCAAACAAACACACTCCTCTTACCAAAGTGATGGAAAAAGTTGATGACTTAACAAAAAGACTTACTTTAATGGAAGAGAGAGTAGGAATATTAGAAGGTCATATCAAAGTGCTTATTCCTAAAGTTGTCCGTGGCCATGAAGACATTTACGAAAGATTTTTAAGGGGAGTCTTGGTTTATAAACCAAATAGAGAGAATGATGAGAGAAAGGTAGAGATGCGAATAGCCGAGTTAGACACTCCCTTAGAAGGAACCTTTGATTTATCCCAATTCGGAGTGGATGACGTTTTGAGTATATCGACAGGATATCGCAAAAGAAAAAACCCTGAAAACGCAAGTAAAATTGAGGTATGGATTTGTCCGCGCTTTTTAATAGAAAAAAAAATTGCCGGTTCAGCGAGTCATTTTAGTGATATTATGGATAGATGGAATGCAGACACAGCCCCTGTGGGAATATTTTTCACATGGGGAGATTGGGATGATTTAAGTTGGTATGAGTATGGAGTTGAACTTAAATGGGAAGATTATAATGTTGAAAATAGTTTATTCCGTATTACCTCACCAGCAGGCACACGCGTAACATACCCCTTACCCTTGAAACAATATCACGACTACTTAGACCAGAGAAATTATCTCGAACACGTTTTAAGGCATTTCATGTTTGTTTTTTGAACTGAAGTAAGGAGAGGAAGTTAAGATGAACATTAAATTTCTAGGACTAATGATTCTGGCTTTGATGATAACAACTTCTGCCTACGGTGTTCTTCGCAAGATCTTAGCGTGGGAGGCAGATACACATATACATAGAATCTGGTCAGGAACCCCAAGTGATGAGGAAAGGATTAAGAAAAGTCTTATATTTGTGAGCAAAGAAGACGTGGATGTCATTGATCCAAAGTATACTCAAGCTGAAAGCTTTCTTAAATTCTACAATGAAAGCAATGAGACAATAGGGAGAGCACCTTTTCTTAGGTTCTCATCTACCTGCAAAAAAATATTTGATGAAAGTGACAATCGACATAAAGCTGCAGTTTATATGTTGCTCGAAAGTGTAAAAGAGGAATCAGAAAAACTAGTTAAAATGCGTAAAAGAATAGAAGAGGCTAATAGGCAATATGAAGAAAATCCACCTGAAAGAGATCCGGATAGTGATCGCATTTTAGATTATTTTTCAAATATCGATAAGATTTAATTTTCATAATTATTCTCCTTCAAAGCATTTTAATGAGGAGCCTATTTCAACACGTTTACCACCTTTTATGAGATCCTCTATACATTTAATTTCATCCGCACATATACATTTGCCAGTTTCACAACTAATGCCTTTCTTAAGAGATTTTACACAGTCATTTGCTCTATTAAAATTATCCCTTATCGCGTAAAAAACGAAAAAATAGAAATATTAAGAGTGTTGCATGCGTCTATAACTTGGCCAGAGGCCTTGTAAAATTGGTAGGATTCATTGTTTAGTTATTTGGAAAATGATTTTTCATTGGGTTTTGTTAATTTCTGTACATGTTGCCATAGTATTATGGCAAAACCTTTAAGAAAGTGTTTAAAGTTAGGTCATTAATCTGTTTCAAAAAATGATGCATGAAATATGAAGACGTCACAGATCTGATGGTCAGGGGCTGTACACACTAGAACTAATCAAACGCAAACTTTTCCTTAGAATTCTTTAATCTACTTAATTTATCTACAATCTCGTCTTCTTGTGAAGACAAAGTACTTGGGATGTCTTCCATACCCTCTTCATGACCACTCTCACAAATTCCTTGGTGATCGGGTTTATTTTTTCGCCGTTTTGTTGAAATTTCATTGCCTTCAAGGCAACCTATGTATTGAAGATTTGGCAATCCATTATATGATAAAATACGATCAACAAAGTCTTTAATTAAATCTCCATCAATATTATTGCGTGTAATATCAAGTTCTTTTAGATGTTTAAATCCTAAGATTTGATTAAAAAAAGTTGATGGACCGAATTGGAATACGGATACTTTTATTACATCATCTTCTTCCTTACCAATTTCTTTGTTATTACTAATATCAAGTTTGACTAAAGAGAATGTAATGTCAGATTCTTGCCATTCAGCACGACGCGTTGAAAGTTCTTTTAAAAATTCAATAAAGAAATCAGCTTCATTAAGAGAGTCTATAAAAGTAAATTCTTGCAACTGAGTCTGCTTTAAAAAGCGAGCTAGCATTTTTCCATCCTCAATTCCTGCCTTACTTAACTTTACTATTTTTAAATTTGGGAAAGCTCTTACTTCTTTATCATTTGCAAGAAAGATAAGATCACCCGTACTAAAACTTGTACCCCTCAAGTCTAATTCTTCCAAAGAGGCTGGCAAAGACTGTAACAGTTCCCTAATGGGAAAGAAAAAATCTGCATTTCTATAAACGTTAGCCATGCGAAGAACCCGCAAATTCTGAAAGCAGCTAATAGGGGCAGAAATATCTTTTAACAATCCTCCAAAATGTCTTCGTTGATCTTCTGTTAGCTCCCTTTTTGTTAGGGTTGGAGGTGAGGAAGGAGAAGGGAGTCGGGGTTCTGGATGAGGCTGGCTATCTAAGTATTTTATAACAGCCGAAAATGAACTTTCATGAAATAAGTTATCATTCATCGAAAGAACCTCTATGGAATGTGGTGTACTTGCCAAAATATTAGAAAAATGTGATGGTAAGGAACTCTCTCTATTTATGCTAAAAATACCGTCAAGTATCAAAGTACGTAAGTTTACTAATCTAGGTAACGCCTGGCTAATCTGCTCAGAGAAGTCTTTTGAACATTCCTCAGTGCTGCAATCTATACCTGTAACTAGTGAATGTATGACAGACAAATCTGTAGGAGAAGAGCTTGAAGGAGGTGCGTCTGTTTCTGGAGGTTCCCTGTGAGGGTTAGAACTCTGACTCGAGCTTGCAGAGAAAGAGCGAGAAGAAGCAGCTCCGGAAGAAGAGGAATCTATGGGCACAAGCGCCTGAAAATGGACCCCTTTATGATAAAGGTAGGCAACCTCCTTGGCATCTTGTGGAATATACTGATGCGCGAGTCTTAGCCCTCCGTGTTTATCAGGGTTGTAAAGTTTTATCCCTAAGTTGTTGACATAAGCAATGGCATCAATGGAAGTATAATTGGCGTGAGGATTATCCCCTTCTTCCCCTTGAACATCGTGAAGGGCTACCATCATGTTTTCAGATCCAATGTGATCGTCAAGAAAAGCATGAAAAGCTTCAGGAGAAAAAGCTCTTTGCCTTAAGTTTTCTAGAGTTTTTTGTTTTCTTTGTCCGACATTTTGTAGCGGTGGAGGAAGAACTCGAGTGTCTTGTAAATTTCCATCCGTACTTTGCTCACAAAGTCTATCTGATCGCTTCTTATCAAGGACATCATCCGCCCCTCGTCGGGCCTCATAGAGTGTATACTGAATAACATCTTTAACCGATTGAGGAAGTTGTGCGGGATTTGCCGCCGCTGAGACGATTTCATTGGCAATCATGTATCGCACAAGAGAATCATCAGACTTGCTTTTTAATTTTGCAATTTCCATATCGGCTTCTAATCCAATAGCATTAAAAAAGCACCGCATAGATTTTCCAGAAACATTTTGAAGTCTAAAAGACCTCTCGTCTATTTTATAGGTTTGTTGTTCAAACTCATCATCAACTGGATGAAGGGGATGACTTCGAATAGGAAGATCATCACTCTTTTCTCTCAAAGGGATAGAAATGCTTCCATAATCCTCTAGAGTCTCTATATCAGGTAACTCTCTTGGTAAACTTGAACTGGAAGAGGAGCTGGAAGAAAAGTCCTCATCCTCTTCCTCCATAGCCAAAGCTGGAGCGCAGGGTACAATCTGCTGTAAGAAAAAGAAAAGAATAGTAAAGAAATGAATGCTTTTCTTAAGCCTTAAATGAGAGATCATACAGGACATAAAGTTTCCTCTTTAGAAATTGATCAAGCGTAGGTAAGGGATAGTTGATAGACAACATCTTCTTCTTCCATTGGAAGGGCTTTGAGAAAGAACCACTAGGTCTCCGTCTCACTAAAAAGACCCACCCTATTGGCAAGAAGTTTTTAAAAAAGAATTCTTTTGGTTTTTGCTGCGTTCTTTGCATAAATAGTGATAATTTTATTTCACGCCCTTAGTTTCTTTTAGAAATGGTCTCATGTCAATATCCTTGCCTTCTACAAAATACAGAAGTGTACGAGTACATATGAGCCCCAATGAGCCTGAGGATAGTTGATGTCGGGCGATTAAATCGGAAAGTATGTTTAATAAGACAAAGGGTTTAGCTCATGGTTCTGCTCTTTGTCTCAAGGGGCAATAAGTAATATAGCCAGTTTTTTTATTTTTCATCCCCTCACATCCCCAACTCCAGCTGATTTGATCTCCGCATCATTCTTTGAAGGTCGCGGGTTACTTGGAGGGAGATTTGTTCGAGCGAAGTTTTAGCCTGGTCTTGGATTTTAGTAAGGTCAGGTGTAGTCGTGGAGTTTTCTGCAAGAGAGAGTTGCCTGAATATGAGATCCGTTTCCTTAATCCGCTGGAATGTTATTGAAAACGTTTCCTTATTTTGATAGGGATAGGTTTTCGCAAGGTTCTTTGTGATCTCGACAAGTTGTTCAACTTGGTGTTGGGTTGGTTTTTCTCCATGGGTCTCATTGTATCGGAGAATGTCCTTGGCACACCGGAGGCTTAATTCCTTGGAGAGGGAATAAGTTTGAGAGAGCTCTTTGGCTAAGGTGGTTGCTTTCTTGTGATGCTGATCCAATTCTTTCTCAGCAAGTTCTGGTATTTGTGTTGAGGGTTCTTTCCCTACTTTCTTTGCTTCAAAATAAAGACGTCCTTCAATAGAGGCTTGCCGTTCAGCAATCATGTGGGCCAGAAGCGGATCCTTCTTTTTGTTAAAGTCTCCCTCTTCTCTCCACTCTTCAATAAGATCTCGGCGAATCTCAGGAATGCGATCGAGCTCATACTTAGCGCGTAAAAGGTAAAGTTTTGTTTCTTCCTGGGTGGGCTTTCCCTGATGCTGATGCAAAATCAAATCTGCGGCCCTTTCGGATTGGATCGTAATGCGGGTTTTGAGCTTAGTAGTTATGGCTTGCTTTTCTGATTTGAGATAATCGTAAAGCTGCTTTTCACAAATAAGGCGGATTTTATCAAAAGGATTCTCTTGAACAACTTGGTTTTGAAGGGCGGGATGCGTTTCATGGTCAGGAAGACTTTTTTGTAGGATCTCTCGAACGCCTTGAGGTCCCTTTTCTTTCAATACGTCATTAAAATCTTGATTGAGTTTCTCAGGCTTAATAACCGTAACGTGAAAGCCTTTTTCCTGAAGAACAAGAACAGATTTCTCTAAACTTTTAGCTGCTGGAGACTCAGGGGCATCATGATCCGCACAGATGATAAGTGGGGTTTGCAAATCCTTGGCTCCCAGACGCCTCATGTTGGAAAGTCCTAGGCTGGCCTGAATGGTTCCCTCGACTCCTGCTGACTTTAAACTCAGTGCTGTTTCCACCCCCTCAGCTATAAAAAGAGGTCCTGATGGGTTCTCCTGAAGAATCACAGCTGATCCCTTAAGGACTCCAAAGGACTTCTTGGCAACATCAAGAGACGCTTTCTTTCCTGTTTCAGAATCAAGAAAGGTGATTTGCACAGCTGTAATCTGTCCTTCTGGATTTCGAGCTGTGGCCATTAAAGAAGGATGTTTGGTTTGAGAAGATCTGTCATAAAAAGAGGGCAGATATCGGAGGTCTTTTGGCAACTCTCCTTCAATTTTTCGGTGTTTTCTCAAATACCTTTCTGCAAGAGTTCCTTGAATGGGTTGGCCTTTATTCCATAAGGCTTGAACTTTAGCTATTTTG
>Ga0209343_10004776_pt1 | contig 16663 bp, 14 predicted proteins | sample RifCSPlowO2_02_FD_184026 | JGI IMG/M metagenome (GOLD analysis project Ga0209343, IMG submission 184026) | Groundwater microbial communities from Rifle, Colorado - Rifle CSP2_plank lowO2_0.2 (SPAdes) (version 2) | ecosystem: Environmental > Aquatic > Deep subsurface > Groundwater | place... | reverse complement strand
GGATAATTTTTTCAACAATTTTTTCCAAAATACTTCGGCAACGCTTTGGTGTCCGCGAAGAATCATCACGGTTATTTTAGAATGGGTGAGCAGGGTTTCGGCAAGGCTGCCAATGCGGATTTCTCCCAAGAGTTTAGGCCTGGCCGAGCCAACTATTATTAAATCAATGTGTTTTTGTTCAATTTCAGTCAATATGCCGCTGGCGATAGATTGGGACGACGCGAAGTTGATTTCGTTAAAATCTTTTCGTTTTACTTCCAGAGATTTGAGGATGAAAGTGGGATCAGGTTTAAGATATGAAGGAATTTTTTCTTCAATAACACTAAATAGTTCCAGATGGGGTTTATAATAATCTTTGAGAGCTAGCGCCAGTTCCCCAATCAGTTCGTGATAGGGGCCGATGCTTTTTGGATTGACGGCGATGGCAATGGATTTGGGGGGCATCGGATTTTTTACCACTAAAAGGTCGCATTTGGATTCGCGGAGAATGCGATCTATTTTTCGGCTAAGAATGACATTTAATCCGTCTCGATAACCGCTCCAGTTTAGCATTAATAAATCGCAATCCTCCATTTTAATAACTTCTAGAATTACATCTACGACATCGCGGCCGATTAAAATTAAGCTATGAAAATTGATATCTTTAACTTCCGGCCCAGTTTTTTGGTTATATTTCGCTACCCATTGTTGGAGTTGGTTGAAGATTTCTTTTTCTTTGGCGATTAAATCGGGGTGGATCATTGATTGATCCAGCGGCAAAGCATGATGAATTTCATGGACCGTAACAATGACTAGTTCGCCGTCGTATTTACTGGTTAAAACGAAAGCTATTTCTGCCAAATTTTTTATTTCATCTAAACTTAAATGCGGAGCAATTGGCATTAAAATTCTTTTTCCAGTTTTCGGGCCGATGCGGAAAGCTTCTTCGTAAACTATGCCCGTTTCAAAACTTTCTCGGCTTTTAGTTTTTGAGTAAGCAAAGTAATTAATAAATCCCAGCAATGTCCAAAAAATAACGATGATCCAGGCGTTGAGGTTCACCTGCAACATGGTAAAGGCAAGCAGGGTGTAGGCGGCAATAGCGACTAGCGGCAAGATCGGAAAGAAGGGAACTTTATAATTCCATTGAGTATCGGGCCATTTGTAGTGGATATTGATTCCGGCAATATTTAATTGTAAAAATAATAAAATAAACAGCAAGCTTGCGAGGGCTGCTACATCTAATAAGGGCAAGAAAATTACCGTTAAGGCAATGAGGATCGTAGAAATAATTACGGCTAGGTGGGGGGAGAGATATTTTAAATGAATATTAGCTAAACGGGACCAAATATTTTTATCGCGAGCAAGAGCAAAAGCTACGCGGCTGCAAGAATAGATGGTGGCGTTGAGCGCGCCTAGATTCGCTAATAGGCCGCCTAATAGCATAAGGAAAGTGCCAAAAGGCATAAAGCTGGTAGCGGCTCTTACTATCGCGCCCTCTCCCCAATTAGCGAGCACTCCTCCGATTGGTCCGCCATCTCGAGTGGCCCCCATTATTACGAGAGAAATTAGAATATAGATAGTGCTGACTATAGCCCAAGACCACAAGAGCCCATATTTTAAGCTTCTTTTTGGATCTTTAGTTTCTTCACCGGTTTGCACTTGAATTTCGGAACCTTCAAAGGCAATATAGAATAAGGCTGCCGCGCCAATAATTCCTAAAAATCCATTAGGCAGGAGAGGCGAATATTGGGAGAAAGATTGGGCGGGTTCGCTGAAAATTTTAAATGCTCCCGCCAGAATGAAGGTAGCCAAGATGCCTACTAAAATAGTGTCTAATATATTTCCGGCAAAGCGGCTAGATTTTGCGCCTCTCCAGTTAACAAATCCTAAAATTACGACTACAATAGCGCCGATAATTTTTTCTATTGCCAGCAAGTTATCTGGTACATCCACAGTGCCGCCGAAAAATCTAAAGGTTTCAAAAGCATAGTAACCAAAGCTTAATGCGTATAAGCCTGCTGCGGCTCCATGCGCAAACCAAGAAGTCCAGCCAGCTAAAAATCCTTGAAAATCTCCCAGTCCTTTTTTAACCCATAAATAACCCCCTCCCGCTTCTGGAAAAGTTGTGCCTAACGCGATGTACATTTGGAGATTTAAAAAAGCCAGGCCAGCTCCTAAAAGCATGGCAATAAATAAGCCCGGCCCGGATAATCCGGCAGCCGGACCAAGTAAGGTAAAAATACCTCCGCCGAGAAGCGCGCCAACTCCTAATAAAATAATTGAGCCCAAACCAAGTGTCCGGGCTAGTTTTACTTCGCTTTTTTGTTCCATTTTAGGAGAAAAGAAGCTTCCTTAGACTCAAAAATCATTATATAATAAGCTAGCTTTATGGACAACGGACTGGAAAATATTCGTAATTTTTTAATAACCGCTCACATTGATCACGGCAAATCAACTTTAGCGGATCGTTTATTGGAAGTTACAGGCACTATAGAAAAGCGGCAAATGAAGCCGCAGTATTTGGATCAGTTGGAATTGGAACGGGAACGGGGGATAACGATTAAGATGGCGCCGGTCCGCATGAACTATGAACTAAGGACTTCTAATTTAGAACGTCAAACCAGTTCTCAGTTCACTGTTCAAAGTTCGCAGTTATCAGATTCAAAACAGAAGTATATTCTGAATCTGATTGACACTCCGGGGCATAGTGATTTTGCTTACGAAGTTTCTCGAGCTTTAGAGGCGGTAGAGGGGGTGGTTTTATTAGTAGATGCCACCCAGGGAGTTCAAGCGCAGACTTTGGCTAATTTTGAAAGCGCGAGAAAATCAAAATTAGTAATGATTGGCGCGGTGAATAAAATTGACGCGGCTTCGCCGGAGCAGATAGAAAATTCCGTAAAAGAATTAGCTGGGCTTTTAGAGGTTTCGTCAGAAGAAATTTTGCGAGTTTCCGGCAAAACTGGAGAGGGGGTAGAGAAATTATTATCGGTAATAGTGGAACGGATTCCATCGCCCAAAGTACGTTCTGAGTTCGGAGTTCTTAGTTCCGGCCTAGGCCGCGCTTTAGTTTTTGATTCTTTTTATGACGAACATAAAGGAGTGATTGCTTTTGTGAGAGTTTTTGACGGAGAATTTTCTATTCAAGGCGCGCCGAATTTTTATCTTTTAGCGACAAAAACAGAATTTAAACCAAAAGAAATTGGTTATTTTATCCCGCAGTATAAATCGTCCGGAATAATTCATAGAGGCGAGATTGGTTATATAGCCACGGGCATTAAAGATCCCGGAAAATTAAAAATCGGAGATACTATTTTTTCCGACATCCAACATCTTACATCTAACCTTCAGCCTTTGGCTGGCTATCTGGAGCCTAAGCCGGTAGTTTTTGTTTCATTTTATCCGGAAGATACCAGTAAATATGACGAGCTGAAGCAGGCGTTGGCAAAGTTGCGGCTTACAGATTCGGCTTTGCAATTTGAATCTGATTTTAGCGAAGTTTTAGGTAGAGGATTTAAGGGCGGGTTTTTAGGCCGGCTACATTTTGAAATCACTGCCGAACGCCTAGAAAGAGAATTTAATGTTAGTACGGTTACCAGCTTTCCTTCTGTGGCTTACAAAGTTCATACTAAAGATGGTTGGCAAGAAATTAAGCATCCTCGGGATTTTCCGGCAGAATACCTTGAGGCGTCGGAGCCAATGGCGAAGATAGAAATTTTAGTTCATCCGGAATATTTAGGCGCGATTCTTCAGTTGAAGCAATTTTTCCGTTTTCGCAATATTGAAACTCATACTTTGAATAATAAAATTTTGATTAAAGCGCGATTGCCATTGGCGGATTTGATTGGCGATTTGGATGATAAGCTGAAGTCGGTTTCTGCTGGATACGCCTCTTTTAGTTATGAGTTAGCTGACTATGAAAAGACGGATGTTATTAAGCTGGAAATTTTACTGGTGGAACAAGTGGTGCCGGGCTTAACGAGGATTATTCCCAAAGAAGATTTGGAACGCGAGGCTAGGGCTATGGTGGAAAAATTGAAAGATTTGTTGCCGCGCCAGCAGTTTAGCCAAGCAATTCAAGCGGCGGCGGGCGGCAGGATTATAGCGCGAGAAACGCTTCCTGCGATGCAAAAGGCTTTAGGGGATTTTGGGAAAAATGGAGGCGATCGTACTCGGAAAATGAAGCTTTGGAAAAAACAGCAAAGAGGAAAAAAGAAATTAAAAGAACGCGCTACTCAAAGCCAAGTAAGAATCCCGCCGCAGATATTTAAGGAATTAATGAGGAGGTAGGTTGTAACCCTTTCTTTTCTCCCAGCTAAGATATCCGGTCGGATAACTTATCAGCTCGCCATTTAAGGGAAAATATCCAACTTGACCTCATCCGATGAATATCGAACTCGGGACTCAAACATGGATATTTTCCTATGGCTCGCTGTAATTTATTTCCTTCCTCCATCACGCTGGTGCGAAAAGAAAGAGTTACGTTGGGTTAGGGGATTGACTTATTTTTTAGATTCTGCTAATATCTTTGCAGTTTGATCTTTAACAGTTTGATAAGAAAAGGAGGCGCGCTGTGACTGATAATACTCGTGAGGTTCTCGTCGCAAGCTGTTTTACTATGATGGGGCTTTGCTTCGTGGCTGTCATGGCTAATGCGGGGAAACCTATGATAGAAGAGAAAGTAGTAGTTGCTGAAGGTGTTTTTGAAAGGGTAGAATATACGGCTCCCTCCAAGTGGAGTTATTCGAACGCCTCTACGATTATTTATTTTGTTGACGGCAGTAACTATGTTATAAGGTATAATCATGTATCAGTACCTTTTGCGAAGAATACTAGGATTAAAATTGTTAAGACATTTGTTCACTAGTATGGATTTGATCAGTATGTGATTAAGCGCGCTGATGAGTAAAAAATCAACCCCTTTTGATGAAAATCAAGAGGGGTTTTAAATTTAAATGGTGATATAATCAAATTATATGGCGCGTCGGGTTTTTAGTTTGATTTTGTTAGTCTTTATTGGTTTATTGTCCGTACAGTTGTACAGGCTGTTTTTTCAATATCGCGGAGTAGGCAGTAGCCTTTCGGAGACTGAAGAAGAATTAGCGGCTTTAAATACCGAGAATGAAAAATTAAAAGCGGATATGTCCTATTTCGGTAATGCGGAAAATTTGGCCAAAGAAGCAAAATCCAAATTTGATTACAAAAGGCCAGGTGAAAAAATGATGATTATTGTTCCTCAACGATGAAGCTCAAACTAACTTTTTTAACCATTATATTTTTCGGTTTGGGGTTGTATTATTTGGCGCAGGGCGGAATTTATCCAATGGCCATAGTCAATAATACGATTATTTCCAAGCGGGATTTTATTAAAAATTATCAAGCGGCGGCGGTTTATTATAGAAATGCTTTGAAAACTTATGCCGGCAAGGAAATAAAGGGAAAATCTGCCAATGAATTTATGCTAGAACTGAAGCGAGCGGTGCTTGATAGTTTGATTGAAAATGTTTTAATCTATAGCGAGTTGAAAAATCAAGTTGGCGACCAATTAACCGCTTTATTGGAGGATAAAATTCCGCCTTTTAAAGAGTCGGCCGCTCTTACAGTATATGGTTTGAATGCTGCGGATTTTAAGGAAATTGTTTTGGCGCCTCAAGCGAGAAAAGAGATTTTAGAAAATCAGTTATCCTTAAAAAATAAAAATTTGGATGATTGGCTGAAATCCGCTCGGAAGTCCGCAAAAGTTTATTTGTTTACTTTTAGGGTTAATTGGGATGGAGAAAGGGTTGTGGCGAATTAGTTTTAGAAATGCGAGATTAGTATAGCCCCGATGCACTGATTAAATTATTAATAAAGAAGTCGGGGAGCCGACTGAAACGTCGGCTTGGCAGTACATATCCCTCCCCCCGCACCAAAAGAAAGATCGCAAGCTTAATACGCGAGTGTAGTATAGTGGCAGTACGCAACCTTCCCAAGGTTGAGGTAGGAGTTCGATTCTCCCCACTCGCTTGGAAGATATATCTTTCTTTGGTGACGGGGCAGGCAAGGAAAAGATGCGGGTTCGACTGTGCTTCGTGCAAAAACTTGTTTTTGTTCGGGGTTCCCGTACCTCGCTTAAGGTGTTTCGCAAAACTGCGGCGGGGCCAAGCATCTTATTTTGCGGGGTTAAAGGTTAAGTTGCCGGAGTAGCTCAGCGGTAGAGCAATCGCTTCGTAAGCGATGGGTCGGGAGTTCGAATCTCCCCTCCGGCTCATTATTATATTTTTTAAATTTATATTATAGTTGTTTAGGTATCAATACTTTACATTATTGAATGTTAAAATTATATACTTTGATGTATAATCAAAACTTGATATTATGCCCAAGATTTCTAGAAATAAATTAGAAGTAAAAGTTTATGAATCGATATTAAATCATTTGGTTGGCACCTTGGCATTTTTAGCTAAGAAAGAAGAAATTAATGATTTATTAGATGGCCTATTTACAAGGACAGAGCGATTAATGTTGGCGAAAAGATTGGCGATCGCGGCTTTATTGGAACAAGCAGTAAGCTACAAGGAGATTAGTAAATTGTTAAAAGTTTCTTCGGTAACCATTGGATTTGTAAAAAACGGTATTATGAAAAACAACAATAATTATGATTCTTTGATTAAAACGATTCAAAAATTAAAACTGTAGAATTTGATTAACACTCAATACTTTACATTATTGATACCTGATTATTTTTTATTTTTATGTTTAAAGAACTTATAGGAAAATATGATAAATTACCGGCGCATTTGACGGTTTATTCAGGCGCGGGCGGCGAGGACGCCAAAGATTGGGCGGATATGGTTTTTCGAATGTATTTTCGTTACGCGCAAAAGCGTGGGTGGAAAACTTTTATTACTCATGATCGAGAAATGGAAATTAGCGGTGATTTTGCATACGGCGTTTTAAAAAAAGAAGCTGGAGTGCACCGCTTAGTTAGAATTTCTCCATTTTCCGCAAAAAAATTGCGCCACACCTCCTTTGTTTTAGTAGAAGTTGTTCCGATTCTTCCGGATGTTGAACATAAACAATTATTGATTCCCGATAAAGATTTAAGAATAGACACATTTCGTTCTAGTGGCCCGGGTGGCCAGAACGTCAATAAATTGGAAACTGCGGTGCGGATTACGCATTTGCCGACTGGCGTAGTTTCGGCCTGCCAAACTGAACGTTCCCAATTACAAAATAAAGAAAAGGCGATGGCGCTGTTGAAATCCAAACTTTTAAATTTGATGGTCCAGAATCAAAAAAATGAACTCTCGGATTTGCGCGTCAAAGTAAAGCCTGAATGGGGAAGCCAAATACGGTCTTATGTTTTACATCCCTATAAACTAGTTAAAGATCATCGTAATGGAGTTGAGTCTTCTCAGCCAGATAAGGTTTTAGATGGAGATCTGGATAAATTTGTTGAGGCAGAACTACAGCTGTAGTTCTGCCGAAATAACCCCGCCCTCTATGCAATATGTACTACGTTTATGTTTTGAAAAATATACGAGATGATTTTTATATAGGTTATACTAAAAACGTAGAGCGTCGTTTGGCAGAGCATCAAAATCAGGAAGACAAAAGCTATAAAATTGTTTATTATGAAGTTTATGCTTTTGAGAAAGATGCCAGAAATAGAGAAAGACGGTTTAAATATTATGGCAGTGCTTGGCGGGCACTCAAAAAAAGGTTTACAGCTTAGAGGGCGGGGTGCGCATTTTTGCAGCCAATCGCTTCGCTCTTGGGCAAAATTGGCATGATTGCTTTTAATCACGTTACTAAACAATATAATAATACAGCGGCTTTAGATGATGTAACTTTTAAGGTTAATCCCGGAGAATTTGTTTCTATTGTTGGGAAATCCGGAGCGGGTAAGTCCACGATTGTAAAATTAATTATTGGTGAAGAGCGTCCCACGCACGGTCGGATTTTGGTTGGTTCTAATGAGGTTAATAAATTAAAATCAGATGAACTACCGCGCTTGCGTAGAGAGGTGGGTATTGTTTTTCAAGATTTTAAATTGATTCCGACTAAGACGGCTGCGGAGAATATTTCTTTTGCCTTGGAGTTGGCGGGCCGGCAACAGCACGAGATTGAAAATTTAGTGCCGCAAATGTTAGATATGGTGGGTTTGGCAGACAAAGCGGATAATTTCCCTAATGAATTATCTGGCGGGGAAAAGCAGAGAGTGGCTATTGCCAGAGCGATGGTTCATAAACCGGCAGTGGTTGTAGCCGATGAACCCACGGGCAATCTGGATGATTTTAATACTCAAGAGATTATAAAATTACTTTTAAAAATTAATGAGTTTGGGACTACGGTCATTCTTTCTACGCATAGCCGCCACGTTGTGGATAGTATTAATAAGAGGGTGATTAGCTTGTCAGATGGTAAGATAATAAGTGATGAGGAAAAGGGGAAATATACTATACTATGAGTGATTAGCGACTAGTGTTTAGCGATTAGTCCGCCAAAGGCGGAATAATCTAGTGGCTAAGTAACTAGTGGCTAGTGGCTAATTATGGCAACAACATTAGCTCGCATAATTAAATACGGCGTTCAAAACTTCCTTCGCAATGGCTGGCTTTCGGCGGTTACGATTTTAGTAATGGTGCTCGCTCTTTTTGTTTTTAATAGTCTGGTAATTTTTAATTTCTTAACTGATTCGGCATCTTTTGCCTTAAAGGATAAAATTGATATTAGTGTTTATTTTAAGGAAATTACCGGAGAGGACGATATTTTAAAAGTAGGGAAGAATTTAGAGGCGTTGCCGGAGGTGAGGGCGGTGGAATATATTTCTAAAGAAAATGCTTTGAAAATTTTTAGCGACGCGCATAAGGAAGACGTCGTAATTTCTTCGGCTTTGGAGGAGCTGGGCGGCAACCCGTTATTGGCATCTCTTAATGTAAAAGCTAAAGATCCGAATGATTATGACAAAATTGCCTCTTACTTGGAGAATTCTTCTTTTTTCGCCGCAATAGAAAAAGTTACTTACGCGCAGAATCAATTGGTTATTAATCGGTTAGCGCAAGTCGTGAATGCTTTAGAAAATGTTGGTATTAGCGTTGTGATAGTATTGGCGCTCATTGCTTCTCTAGTAACTTTTAATACTATTCGATTGGGTATTTATTCTAATCGTGAGGAATTGGGGATTATGAGACTGGTAGGCGCTTCTAATAAATATATTCGGGGGCCTTATATTGTGAACGGAATTTTGTATGGAATTATTGCTGGGGTTTTGAGTTTAGTAATCGCGGCACCGATCGTTTCTTTGGCGTCCCCATATCTTTCTGCGTTTATGCCCGACGTCAGCCTTTCTAATTATTTTTATGGCAATCTTTCTAAGTTATTAGGATATCAGCTTATGTTTGGAATGCTTTTAGGATCAGTTTCTTCGGTAATCGCCGTGAGAAGATATCTCAAGATTTAATTACTTAATTTAAAATTTAAAAAATTATTTTAAGAGATTGAATTTAATGATATGCCAGATAGCGGCAAAGCCGTCTTTCCAATTGATTTTTTTGCCTTCAGTATAGGTGCGGCCGCTGTAAGAGATGCCGACTTCAAAAATCCGCAAATGATTTTTAGCTACTTGGGCAGTGATTTCTGGCTCAATGCCGAAACGATTTGATGTAAGACGCGGGAGGATTTTAGCGACCGCTTCTTTGGTAAACGCTTTGTAACAGGTTTCCATATCGGTAAGATTGAGATCGGTAAAAATATTAGAAAGCGTGGTTAAAAATTTATTGCCGAGGTTATGCCAGAAATAAAGCACGCGATGGGAGTCGCTGCCAATAAATCGGGAGCCGTAAACTACGTCAGCTTTTCCGTCCATCAGTGGTTTTAGCAATCTGGAATATTCATTGGGGTCGTATTCCAAATCAGCGTCTTGAATAATAATAAAATCGCCAGTAATGTGGGAAAAACCCGTTTGGATTGCCGCGCCTTTGCCGCGGTTTTTTTCATGATAAATAACCCGATATTTATTTTCTAAGTTTTTGAGAATATCTCTGGTTTTGTCCGTAGAGCCATCGTCTACTAACACAATTTCTTTGGTTAGTGCTTGGAGATTGACTGCTTCAATCTGTTTGAGAATTTCTTCCAGAGTTTTCTCCTCGTTATAGATAGCAATAACTATAGAAAGTTTCCGCATGGCCTTACTTAATCAAATACACTACTTCTTTTTTAGTATCAAGTTTTTCTTCAAATCTAGGATCGTTTTTCAGGAAGTAATAAACTGCCGGATTTTCCGCCTTAATTAAGACTATATATCTTGCTTGGAAATCCCTACGTAGAACTTCGTAGGTATCTTCTAACATTTCTTCTGTGCAGGCTTCGGCGCCGCAGGTTTTAGAAGTAACTTGATCAGTCGCTAGATAATGAAACTTCCAATAAAGAGACGGATTATAAGAATATTGGAAAATCGGATCTAGTCCGCCAGTATAATAATTAGTTTGGTTCCAAAAAAATAACGGAGAAAAGTCCGGCCAGTGGAGATTAAAAACTATATCTCCGGCTTGAGTATTATTTTTGAGCCAAAGCGCGGCTTCTTGAAGATGATGAGGCGGATAGCCGTTTTTTCTCATTACATTATTAGCTTTGATGCCAGAATAAAATATGGAAAATATCAGAGCGATTATAACGGCAAATTTAAACGCCTCTTGGGTTGTTGGTTTATTGATCAGGTGGCTAAAGATAAGGGCAATAAAAATAATTCCAAATTCCGCCCAGAGATTATAAGCGCGCCGCGCTACTAAAATACTAAAAAGGAAAAAAATTAAAGACAATGCGCCACTGGAATAAATTGCGATAGCAATGTTGTTAGTGAGGTTTTTAATATGGCCGCGATATTTATAAAAAAGATAAATAGAGGCAAGCCATAAAATTAAAAAAGGTAAAAAGTTTTTAAAAAGGACGGTGATGGAGAGCGGAAAATTTTCTTCTCCAAACAGCAGGGGTAAACCGCCTTGTTTTTCTAAAATTTGTTGAACTACTTGGATGTAAAATAACTTGATGGCGTTGAGGGCCTGGGGGCGTAAGAGCCATCCCGCTAAAACACCTCCAAAAACCGCGGTGATTTCTTGCCATGGAATTATTTTTTCTCGCCACATTTTTATAATTGCGATAATTCCCATTATTAAAATTGGCATCCAGAGAAAATTAAGATGCGTCCACGTGATAATAAAAGAAGCAATCAGTATGCCTAAAATTCCGCCGCTCATTAAGAAATAAAAGAGTATTGGTATAGTGATTAAAGAAACAGTTTGAGGCCGGATCATTAAAAATTGCGTTAAAACATTAGGGGATATAAAAAAGAGAAATACAGGCCAAAGATTAGGCATTTTAGCCCCAATTTTTTTCAGAATTACCCAGATTGCTGTTAAGGCGGAAGCAGTAAGGAAGATACCGGCGATTTTGACGCCCATGAATCCTAAATAAGAAAAAGGAATCATTAGTAAAGAAAAACCATACCAGAGCGAAGAAGACAGCTCCCCGATTTTAGAATAAGGAAGCCAAGGAAAATTTGTGTTAAAAATGCCGTGTTCGCGCAACGCCGTGGCTTGGCCAAAATAATAAAAGCTGTCGGAATCCACGATATTGGGAGAGGCAAGGTGAAAAATCGTCGATAATAATAAAAAAAGCGCGGCGCCAATTAACCAGTTATTATATTGAGCGGACATGGAATATTTTGATTTTAGAGCATTTGGCAGTAAAATAATACTTATGGAATTCTTAAAGAAAATTTTACCAGTTATTAACGCGGAGGCTCATTGCGATATTCCCTGCGGAATTTATGACCCAACTCCGGCGAAAATTGCCGCGATGACCGTATGGCGGATGGTTAAACAAATTAAGGAATTATCAGCGGGGGGCGATCATCATCAAGGCAGCCCCGAATATTTAAATATGGTTACCCGTAGAATTACTGTCAAAGAACAGCACGCGCAGATGTGCAAAAATGAGCTGTATATTTTGTGGTCAGATTTTTTTAAAGCGGAACATTTAGAAAAATATCCGCATCTGCATGATTTATTTTGGAAAGCCGCGAAATTATGTTCAAAGAATAAGCAGGAGATTGATGAAGTTGCGGCGCAGGATTTAGTGAAAGCTGTGGATGAAATAGCCAAGATTTTTTACGAAGTTAAAAGAGATCCGAAACGCTTCGAGTCTTATAAGGATGTTACGGATAAGCTTTTTTAGGAGTAATCGCGAATAATGCGAATGACAGCAAAATAATGCGAATATGCAATTGTTATTTTTGGTGAGGGTAAGCGGAGAGAGCATGTGGCCGCGGTTGAAGCCTGGCCGTTTTTATTTGGCGAGCGGTTGGTTGAAAATTAGAATCGGAGATTTTATTGTGTTTAAAAATCCCGTTGATCTCAGTCAAATTTTGGTTAAGCAATTAGAAAAAATATTACCAGCCGGTTATCAAGTGTCAGGAAAAGTTTCTTGGTCTCAATCTAGCCAGGATTTTGGCTTAATAACTAAGGACTTAATTTTGGGACGGATTCTGATTTAAAAGCGCGTTTAGATTTTTAAGGGCAGACTTGAGAGATTCTAATAGCGAGGCAGTCCGGGTGTTGGTTTTAATTTGGGTGCTTGAGCATAGCGTCCCGAAATTAGTCCCCCCAGATTCATCGTACCAGTAGTTATAGTGGAGCGCAGAATTGTAATCTACGTCTATCGGTTCAATAGCTCCGTAAATATTGCCAAGTTTGAATAACATTATTTTTTGATAGCAGGAATATTGAGTTTGATAGGCAACCGCGTTTTTATCGTATATTCTGACGGATCCGTTATGGGCGGTAAAATTATATTTTGCTGGATCGGTAAACTCGCAGATATTAGATATTCCTGAATAACCAACGGCCCCAATAGCTTCGCAGGAAGACTCTTGTAGCCGGCTTTGATCGGCTATTTGTCCGATTGGGGTGCCTGGTTGCAGATAGCCGCGATTCTCATAACCATAGCCGCCGGTATAGAAAAAGTTACCTCCGGCAATTTCAATATAACGATTATTTTCTACTATGCCACTTCCGGTTTTAACGAAGGATTTTGGGTCTGAAACTGGCGCTGGTTCTGGCGCGGGGGTTGGCTCTGGGATGGGCTGGGGAGCTGGTTGAGGTGTTGGCTCTGGCGATGGTGTTGGAACAGCGGCGGCTAATGTTCGCAGTTCTTTGAGTTTTGCCCGCGTTTTTGGCCCAACCGCGCCTACGGAATCTACACCGTATTTAGTTTGGAATCTTTTAACAGCCGCTTCGGTTAAATTGCCAAAATAGCCAGTTGTTAGGCCTTCTGGATAAATAGTTTTGTCTTGGGCTAGGTAGATTTGCAGGCTTTTTACGTCGTTTCCGCTTATTCCTTTATAGAGGTATCGGGTTATTTCCGGTGGCAATATTGAAGTTTGCGCGAAAGCGGCTGAAAAACTTATTAAAGTTGATAAAATAATACTAGAAATAATATTTTTTTTCATTATTTAAATTATAGCATGATAGCCCAGATAGATTATTCACAGCTAGTTTTTTTATGATAGTCTAATCAAAAGTCATTAGGATTATTGTTCGGATAACCCGGAGATTGACTTTTTGGTGTTTTTGTTGTATCATTATCCAATTATGATGATTAAAGTTGGGAAATTGCCTAAAAAGGTTGTGCGAGTAATTTTTAGGATTAGGAAGAAAAATCCTGATATTGCCGCGATTATAATGGCTGGTTTTCTTATTTTACAGCTTGCCGTGTTTTCTTTTCTCTTTGTTGTTTTACCGGTTCAAGCCGCGTCAACGATTATTTTTGAAGATCATTTTGATCAAAGCGGCAGTGGTTTAGAAAACGGCTGGTCAACATTTAGCGGATCTTCGGCTTCAGCAAGAAAAATTACGGATTCTCCTAATAATTTTGTTGTTGGATTGGATGGAACTAAGGGCATGCTTTTTGAGGGTTCAAGCTCACCTAACCCCGATGACGGAGTGGAGCGTAATATTGCTACCATGGGCAACTCCGAGCTTACGGTTGAGTATTCCAGAATCATTACGGGATTGGGAAGCGGAGATGAATTTGTAGCCCAGTATTCTTTGGATGAAGGGCCTTTTGTTACTTTGGAAACTTTAACGTTGGATCAGGCGCATTCGGGCGCATCGTTTGATATTACAAACCCGGATAGAAAAACCAAGTTAACTCTAAGATTTTTTGTAAACGCTAATAATATTGATGACCGGGTTGGCATTGATGATTTGGCTGTTGAGGGGGATAATTCGCCTCTTTTTTATGATGGTTTTGAAAGCGATGATTTTTCAACTGGCGGCTGGGTAACTTCGGAAACTTCAAATATCAAGACTAATAATGATGATGCTTGGACCGATAGTAATATTAATCCACCTAAAGGTAGATCAGCGGAGATTGATGGATCTACCGGCGTGAATCCAGACGATGCGATAGTGAAGAGTTTCAGCACTGCTGGTTTAGAAAAGATTAAAGTTCGTTATGCGAGAAAAATTGAAGGATTAAGCGGCGGGGAGGCATTTAACGCCCAATATTCTGTAGACGGTTCCAATTGGTTGGATCTTGAAGCGCCGGCGGGCGACTCGGATTATCAGTCAATTTTAGTGGCCTTGCCTTCTACGGCTGATAATAATCCTGATTTTAAAATTCGTTTTCAAATGAATGGCAGCGGCGCTGGAGATAATTTATTCGTTGATGATGTCGTAATTTTTGGCGAGCTTCAACCCACCACAGGAACAATTATTATAAAGAAAATAGCTACGCCAGAAGATGGCCAAGATTTTGAATTTACCAGAAATTTTGGGGAGAATTTTTCACTGGATAATGACGCTGATGGCATTCTTTCCAATGAAATTACTTTTTCTAATATAGAACAGGGTTCTTACGCTGTTATTGAATCTGCTTTAGACGGATGGAATCTTGCCAATCTTGTTTGCGACGATCCCGATGAAGGAAGTTCCGAAGATTTAGGCGCTCGTACTGCTACGATTGATTTGGATGCTAATGAAACCGTGACGTGCGCTTTTACCAATGAAAAACTTGGTTCAATTACGGTCATTAAAGTTGCGGATCCCAGTGAAGATTCATTTGTCTTTACATTAAGCGGCCCAACCCCTGGAGAAACTACAATTCAGGGCAGCGATTCTTTTACTTTTGATAATCTTCTTGCTGGTTCTTATAGCCTTTCCGAGCCAGTTTTAGAAGGATGGAGCCAAACTGTGGAATGTACCGAAGGAGATCTATCTTCTTTAGTCCTTGATCCAGGAGAAAATATTTCTTGCGTTTTTAATAATACCCAGCTCGCTACAATCAGCGGCAAGAAATTTCATGATTTAAATGCTAATGGCGTTGATGATGACGAGCCTGGACTTTCAGATTGGTCCATTGTTCTTAGCCAAGATGGAGAAGAGGGGCTAGTGATTGTGGGAACTGAAGACACTGAAGAAGGAGGATTTTATATATTCTCCAATCTTTTGCCAGGGACTTATCATGTTTGCGAAGAGCAACAAGAGGATTGGTTCCAATCTTTTCCACAGTCGGGATATTCTTGCGGCGAGAATGGTTTAGGATATGAAGTGGTTCTTGGCGCGGGAGCAAATATTGTTAGCCAAGATTTTGGGAATTATAGAAAAGGATCTATTTCCGGCAAGAAATTTAATGAATTAGAAGCGGGGCTTTCAGGTTGGACTATTGAATTGTATAGCGACGATGAGGAAAGTCTTCTTAATAATCAAGAAACAGGAGAAGACGGCAGTTATTTGTTTTCCGATTTAATTCCCGGAACGTATGTTGTAAAAGAAGTTTCGCAAGTAGGCTGGGTTGCTTTGAGTCCAATAGATCCGGCTTCGCATACAGTAAGTTTATCGTCTGGCGACACAGCGATTGACAAAGACTTTGTAAATAAGCAGGACGTTACTGATCCGGTCAGTTATTTTGAGGCACCGCAGGATTATCAGATGATTGATACGGAAATAGTGGCTTTGGAATTGCGAGGTGTTTCCCAAGATGATCTTACTGGTATTCAGTCGGTAAGTCTTTTAGCGCATAAAATTATGGGAGAGCAGGGGATTAATAATTTCCCGTCTCAAAGTTTCTTTGATATTTTTACAGAATTAGATTGTCAAAATTTTGGAGAAAATCATCCGATTCAAACCGAGCTTGTGGCTTTGAATTTAGTGAGCGTTAATCCTTTAACAGTTACGTGGAGTCCGTCTCAACCGTGGATGCCGAACGAGCCGGGAGTTTATTGTTTTGAAGCTCATGCAACTGATAATGCGGGCAACTTTGAAGATACTGCTTATGCCGGCCCTATTGCTTATGCGCCAGTTCCGGAGATTTCCAATGAGGCGACTATTTTGCCGACTGATACCAGCATAACTATTACTTGGCTTACTGATCATCCAGCGACTAGCCGAGTTATTTATGACACGGTTTTTCATGCTGGCCTTGGAGAGGCGCCTAATTACGGTTATGCTTTTTCTACCTCTGAAACTGATTTAGATCTAAAAGTTACTTCACATTCAGTACTCATTACTGGCCTTACAGCAGAAACTACTTATTTTTATCGGGCAGTATCTAAAGGATCGCCAGAAGGCGTTGGTTCTGAAAATACTTTTGGCACTGTCGGCGCTACTGATAATGGAGATAATTCTGGTGATGACGATATTGATAA
>Ga0209343_10004774_pt1 | contig 16667 bp, 19 predicted proteins | sample RifCSPlowO2_02_FD_184026 | JGI IMG/M metagenome (GOLD analysis project Ga0209343, IMG submission 184026) | Groundwater microbial communities from Rifle, Colorado - Rifle CSP2_plank lowO2_0.2 (SPAdes) (version 2) | ecosystem: Environmental > Aquatic > Deep subsurface > Groundwater | place... | reverse complement strand
AAAACTAGGTAACAGAAACAGTTGAACGACTGAAACGACTGAAAGGATACTGTCGAGATTTAGCGGCTGCCGTGCAGAAGCAAGACAACAGTAAGGCGTACACCCTGATGGCAGCATTCATGAGAGGAAACGTTAAAGTCTTGAGAGGGATGTTCAGGATGTCGCGTGAAGAGATTGAGGCGATAATGAAAGAAGCAGGAGTGACTCAAGAAATGATGCAGTTGTTAAATTCAGAAGAGTTTGTGCATAACTTCAAATGGGATCAGGTTTGGCCTGAAGAAGATGGTTAATTGTTATATGGCGAATGCGATTATTGTCACCGGCGGGGCGGGGTTTATCGGGTCGCATATTGTGGATGCGTTGATTGCGATGGGGCATCGCGTGTGGGTGGTTGATAATTTGTCGACTGGCAGACGGGAGAATATCAACCTTGGCGCGAAATTTATCAGACTCGATATTCGGAGTCCAAAACTCCGCGCTTTGTTTTTGAAAATAAAGCCCGATTTCGTATTTCATCTGGCGGCACAGCTTGATGTGCGCATGTCGCTTAAGAACCCTCTCTATGATGCAGAGGTTAATATCCTCGGTTCATTGAATGTGATCCAGGCATGTCTCGGTGCCAAGATCAAAAAAATAGTTTTCACTTCCAGCGGCGGCGCAGTATATGGAGATGTACGACGCATCCCTACTCCTGAGACTGAATCAGAGCGGCCGATTTCACCCTATGGAGCGGCGAAGCTAGCGGTGGATACCTATCTGCATCAATATTGGGTGGTGAACAGGTTGCACTATACCAGTCTTCGTTTCGGTAATGTGTACGGTCCTCGGCAAAATCCTTACGGCGAAGCGGGCGTGATCGCGATATTCGCAGGCAGGCTTGCACGAGGGCAGTCCTGCGCCATCAACGGCACCGGCGCACAGACGCGTGATTTTGTGTACGTCGGCGACGTGGTGGAAGCGGCGTTGCGGGCGATGCGGAAACCGTTTGTCGGTGTGGTCAATATCGCCACCGGTAAGGAATCATCAGTGAATCAAGTGTATGCGTATCTCGCAAGGTCCGTTGGCACAAAGTTGAAGGCACAACACAATCCGGCAATCCGAGGGGAGCAGATGCGGAGCGTTCTGGATTGGCGGAAGGCGAAGAGAGTGCTAGGGTGGAGGCCAAAGGTGAGTTTAGAAGAGGGGATTGAGAGGACGGTGGAGTGGCATCGAGGAATGCAAGAATTAAATCTCAAAAACCAAAATGGTAAATGATAATGTAAAATATTTGAAGCATTGTCCTGAAAGGACACCGCAATTTTGCATTTTGAGATTTGCATTTTGATTTATGGCAGTTGTGGTCGTCATCCCCGCGTACAACGAATCCCGCACGATTGGCGCGGTGGCGGAGGAGTGTAAGAAATTTGCAGATGAAGTGATCGTGGCAAACGACGGCTCTCTTGATGAGACCGCGATCATCGCGCGTCAGGCCGGAGCGCGGGTAGTTACGCATCTGGTCAATCGCGGCTATGGCGCGGCGCTGAAAACCGGCATGATGGCGGCGCTTGAGCGCGGCGCGGACATCGTGGTCACGATTGACGCGGACGGACAGCATGAACCGAGCGAGATTCCTCGATTGATTGATCCGATTGTGTCGCGTAGGGGCGTATTGCAATACGCCCCTACAATCGGAGGTGGTGGATACCCAGACATCGTCATCGGAGACAGATTTGCGCATGATTCGCAACGGGAAGGAATGAGCTTTATGAGGAAATGCATGATCGGTTTCGGCAATGCATTGACGTGGATGCTCTACGGCGTGTGGCTTTCTGATACGCAGTCAGGATTCCGCGCGTATACGCGACATGCTCTGGAGCGATTGCATGTGGGAGCGGAGGGGATGGAATTTTCATCAGAGGTTATCGGCGAGGCGGCGCGGCAAGGGCTGCGCATCGCGCTGGTACCCATCTCCGTGCGGTATACCGCGTATTCGCTTGCGAAGGGGCAAAATATTTTCACGGGGGCGAGCACCGCACTGCGGCTTTTTTTGAGAAGAATCACTCGGTAATTATTTTATGTTGTTTCAAATCATCGCTCTCATCCTCATCGCGCTTATTGTGGGGAGAATTGCGCTGCAGTACCGCCGGCAGGCGATTTCCGGCAAAGAATTTTTGTTTTGGTCCCTCTTTTGGGTGCTGGCCGCGGCGGGAATCTCCGTGCCCAATGCGTTGACGTTTCTCGCGAATGCACTGGGGATCGGGCGTGGCACCGACCTCGCGTTTTATGCGTCCTTCGTCATCGTCGGCTTCATGCTCTTCCGCATGGTGGTGCGGATGGACAAAATGGAGCGGGACGTGACGAAGGTGGTGAGGCATCTTGCATTGAAGAATGATGAATTAGGAATGAGGAATGAGGGAACCGGTGAATCGTCTTCTTCTCATCAATTATAATTCCTGATTCGTAATTCTTAATTCTCTCAACATGCCTCGCGTCGCCGTCATTATTCTTGTTTGGAACGGCATGAAGTTCCTCAAGGAACTTCTTTTCAGTTTGCAGAGGATGCAACAGCCTGCGGGCGGCGTATCGTTTCTTTTCGTCGATAACGCGTCCACGGAAGGATCGGCAGAATACGTGCGCGCGCATTTTCCCGAAGCGATCATTATTGAAAATAAAGAAAATAAAGGCTTTGCCGGGGGAAATAATGTCGGGCTTGAGCATCCTGCCGCGCAGGCGGCGGAATATGTCGCGCTGCTCAATCAGGATACGGTGGTTGTTGAGAACTGGCTCACTGAATTGGTTGCCGCGCTGGACGCGCGCGCGGATGCCGCATCGGCCCAATCATTGCTCTTGTATGAACAAGAAAGGGATAAAATTAATTCCGCGGGCAATGAGATTCATTTTCTTGGATTTGGTTTCAGCCGGCATAATGGAAAGTCCGTCTCCGTCATTTCGACCGAAGCGCAGCGGAGTGGAGAAATCTCCCCGTCGTTTGAAGAGGGATCCCTCGGCGCGGCTCGGGATGACCGCGCGTCCGGTATCCGCGAAGTCGCTTACGCCAGCGGCGCGGCGGTGCTGTATAGGAGGACGATGTTCGAAGAAATAGGTTTTTTTGATCCCGATTTGTTCATGTATCACGAAGACCTCGATGTCGGGTGGAAATTTCTTTTGCGCGGACATGAGAATATTCTTGTGCCGTCTTCTGTGGTGTATCATTATTATGAATTTTCCCGCAGCATTCAAAAATATTATTGGCAGGAGCGCAATAGATTGCTCCTGCTCCTGACGCACTATAAAGCCGGCACCCTGCTGTTGTTATTTCCCGCGCTGCTGACGCTCGAAATCGGCCTCACGTTTTTCTCGCTCGTGCGCGGATTTTTTCACTCCCGCCTGCAGGCATATCGTTGGCTATTCACCCATATCCCCACTCTTGTTCGTAAACGAAGGTTGGCGCAAAAACTGCGCACGCAGACCGACGCATTTGTGTTGAAACATTTCACCGGCGTAATCACCGATCAAGAGGTCTCGAACCCGATCGTGCACTATCTCATGAATCCAATTTTTTCAGTGTATGTGTTGCTCTTGAGGAAGGTTGTTCGTTGGTAAGCCACACTCATTGCCTTAGTGCCTCTATGCCTCTCAAAGTTGCGCACCTCACTCCCGTCTATCCGCCGTATGCGGGCGGCATTGGCGTGGTGGCGCAGATGATGGCGGAAGGGCTTGCAGAAAGGGGTTGGCAGGTGGAGGTAATGGTTCCGGAGGGTAAGGACGGAAGTGGGGGAAGGGAGAGAAAGGGCGTGAAAGTAAATTATCTGAAATCAATTTTGAAAATCGGCAATGCCGCACTGGTGCCGCAGTTGAGTGCATTGGAAGGATACAACATTATTCATCTGCATTATCCGTTTTTCGGCGGGGCGGAATGGTTGTTGGGGAAAGGAACAAGGAACAAGGAACAAGGAACAAAATTTATCGTCCAATATCATCACGATGCGGACGCAGGGGGACTCAAGGGGCTGATTTTCAAACTGTATGACGCCATTGTTTTGCCGCGTCTGATCGCTCGGGCGGACAAGGTCATTGTGTCTTCAATGGACTATGCGCGGCATTCACGCGTGGCGAGGTTCATGAGTGATAAATTTCTCGAGATCCCGTTTGGCGTCGACACAGAAAGATTTAAACCTTGCGAGCCGGTGAAAAATGAACGGAGACCAACGACCATATTATTTGTCGGCTCGCTCGACCGCGCGCATTGGTTCAAAGGGTTAGAAATACTTTTTAATGCATTGGTTTTGTTCAACGCTAATATACCCCCCATTAGTAACGATCGTGATATATGGGGGGTAGATACGAAAGTGCCTTGGAGATGTATGATAGTGGGTGATGGCGACTTTCGTCCGCGCTATGAACGCATGGTGGGCAGTCTCGGCATTGCCGACCGGGTACGATTTTTAGGGAGCGTTTCGCATGATCAATTACCGGAAGTATACCGTAACGCCGACCTCTTCGTATTTCCTTCGGTCTCCCGCGCAGAAGCATTCGGACTCGTCGTGCTCGAAGCAATGGCGTCGGGCCTGCCGGTGATTGTTTCCGATCTTCCCGGCGTAAGAACTTTGATCGCTGACCAACCCTATAACCATGCAACAATCAACCATTCCCAATCAAGCGGTTTCACGTTTCCCGTCGGCGACCACCGCCGTCTTGCCGGATTGATCGCTACCTTGGCAAGCGATGCGTCATTACATGCGGATATAAGCAGAGAAGCGCGTGCGCGGGCGCTTGAGCGGTATACGACCGCAGCAATGACCGACAAAATCGAAAAATTGTATGCGTATATTACTCATTAATCGCGGCTATGCCGGAGGCGGCGGCGCGGAAGCGGCGGTGAGGGGGCTGGTTCAGTTTTTCAGTTCGTCGGGTTATCAGGTATCAGTTTTAACATTGAGACCTTTCCCGCCATTTTTCCATAAGGAGAAAAACGCTACAGGCTTGGTGACGCCACTGTATGAGCTGGATTCCCTAAGTCATCGGTTGGCACGGCGAAAAAGCAAAAACTTGTTTTCCCGCGTGTGTGTTTTCCTATGTGACTGGCTGAATTTCTTGGGGCCGATAAAGGCATTACGATTGATTAAAAAAATAAATCCTGACGTGGTGCATACGCACAACCTCCGGGGGATGGGGATGTTGCTGCCGCTGTTCATTCGTGCGGGAAAGGGGAATGCGCGATGGGTGCATACGGCGCATGATATTCAATTGGTGTATCCGAGCGGCGTGGCGCTGTACCCGATCTTGGAGGGATTAAAGCGTCAGTATAAGAAAATCATACCTCCCGCCATTAGTAACGATCGTGGTATATGGCGGTGGATTGAAAAGAGGGGGGTGGAGGTGCTACGGAGCGGGTATGCGTATGCGCAAAGGATCATCTGGGGCTCGCCTGATGTCGTGATTTCTCCCTCTGAATTTTTGAAAGAGTTTTATTGTGCAAGAGGATTTTTTAAGAACGCGACGTGTGAAGTCATTCCGAATATAGGAAACGCGCAAATGTGCGACGAGAGCTCACCGTCCCGTACCTCTATTTTGTTTGTGGGCGCGTTGGAGGAGAGCAAGGGGATTGAGGTGTTCGTGGAGGCATTAAGGCAGGGAGGCATGAAGGCGCACGCGGATATAGTCGGAGAAGGGAGCTTGAAAGGGCAATTGGAGCGCGAAGGATTGCCGAATGTGATATTTCATGGCGCTTTGTCTGCGGGAGAGATTATAGGATTATTTAATCGCATGTTAGTGACAGTAGTGCCTTCGTTGACGTATGAAAACGCGCCAATGGTGATTCTCGAAAGTTTGCGCGCAGGCGTGCCGGTGATCGCCAGCCGCATCGGAGGAATTCCCGAATACGTTGAAGAAGGGATCACGGGGTGGCTCGTGGAGCCGGGGAGTGTTCAGGAGTTAATGGTGAGTTTGCAGGCAGTAGTTGAGAATGGAGTGAGCGGGGATATGCGGCGACACTGCGTGCGGACGGCGGTGGAGCTCGGCGTGCGGGCGCGGGCGGGGCAGGTGAAGGCGTTGGGGGATTGACAAGCCTATTTTACTTGGTTATAGTGTTATTAGCACTCTCAAGTGGCGAGTGCTAATTTATCAGGCCGCCGCTGACCACCTACTTGTTATGGAACTTGACGCACGGCAGGAAGAACTTTTGGCTCATATTATCGAAGAATACGTAGCGACGAGCGAGCCGGTAGGGTCGAAGTGTTTGGCTGAAAAATACAGCCTGAAGGTAAGCCCTGCTACCATTCGCAATGACATGGCGGCGCTGGAAGAGGAAGGCTACGTCACCCAGCCGCATATTTCCGCAGGCAGGATTCCGACGGAGCACGCATACCGGCATTGGATTGCGCGCACGGACGCGGTCACGCTGGAGAAACGCGAACAAGGCGTCTATCAGGGGCTGTGGAAGCATGCCGATGAAGGGGCGGGGCTCAAGGAGGTCGCCCGGGCATTGTCTGATTTTGCCGATAATGCCGTGGTGCTCGCCTTCAGCAGCAATGATTTTTATTACACGGGGCTGTCCGTGCTGTTTGCGCATCCGGAATTTGAAGAGCAGGGCTATACCGTCTCTTTAGCGAAAGTGATAGATCATCTGGATCGCATTTTGGAAAAACTTGCAAAAAATCTGACGCGGCAGCAGGCGCTGTTGGGCAAGGACAATCCGTTTGGCAAGGAGTGCGGATTTGTGGGCGCGCCGCACACGTTCGCGGGCAATCGCGGCTGCATCGGCATTTTGGGGCCGTTGCGGATGGATTATCCGAGGAATATGGCGCGGATGAAATTTATTGGCGAGCTCATTGCGTCATAGTACGCTCGGGTTGTCCGCATAAAAAGACGCGATTGTCCCGTCCCGCGCGCGGGACATCGCTTGGATCTCGGCGCGGCTCTTCCGCCTTCGGCGGAATCCATGCCCGCCGCGCCTGCGATACACTTTTTGCGGCCAACCCTCGTTATAGGAAAAGTGCAATTGATATGGATCAATCACAGACTACACCACAACCCGCCAATGCAATTCATCCGCAGGAAGGAAAAGGGAAGGATGAGAAGGTGAAGGAAGAAGAAAGGATGACTATTTCCAAAACAGAGTATGAGAAATTGAAGCGCGACGCGGCGGAACATTTGGACGGGTGGAAGCGCGCAAAAGCTGACTATATCAATTTTAAGCGCGAGACGGAGCAGCGGCAGGCGGCATTCTCCCAGTTTGCCGCAATGGCGGTGTTGATCGGCGTGATCCCCGTCTATGATCATCTGCGCACGGCGGCGGCACACTTGCCGGCGGAGATGAAGAGCGACCCGTGGGCAGACGGCGTGCTGAAGATACGCCAGGAGTTTGAAAAGTGCTTGAAAGATGCGGGTGTGGAAGCGATGATCGCCGAAGGGCAGCCGTTTGATCCCGCGCGGCACGAAGCGCTGGGGAGCGAGGCGCGGGAAGGCGTGGCACCGCACATGGTGGTGCGGGAAGTGAAGGCGGGCTATCTGCTCCACGGCAAAGTATTGATTCCCGCGCAGGTGATCGTGAGCGGGGGATGAAGGATGCGGAGCGAAGGATCAGGAATTAAGAAGAATATAAAAGGTCGAAAGTGTAATGAATAACCAATGGCCAATGCTCAATGACTACCCTTCGACGAGCTCAGGGTGATACGTGGAGAATGTCATGGCGAGCTTGTCGAGCCATATTGGACATTGGAAATTGGGGTTTGGAAATTTTCAAAGGTATGGCTCTTATTCCCTGGCGTCCGGTCCTCGATCCGTTTGAGGACATGGACAAATTTTTCGACAGCGGATGGGGTATGACGCCCTTCCGGGGCATGACGGGAGTTATGCCGGCGATGGACGTGTACGAAGACACCGATAACGTCTATGTGGAGACGCCGTTGCCGGGTGTCAATCCGGACAAGGTCGCCATCTCCATCGAGAACGATGTGCTCACCATCGAGGGCAAATCCGAACGAAAGAGCGAAGTGGAGGACAAGAAGTATTATCGCAAGGAAGTGAGCTACGGGTCCTTCCACCGCGCCGTGGCGCTCCCTTCGTCCGTCAAAGGCGAAGACGCGAAGGCGACGTATCAGAACGGCGTGCTCAAGGTGACCGTGCCGAAGGAAGAGCGGGCGAAACCGAAAACAGTGAAGGTGGAGGTGAAATGACGGTATCGCTTGGACGGACAATTATTCTTGCTGCGGAACTCGCGTGCCTGGCGGCACCGTCCCGTTAAGCCCCCATTCACCACGCCCTTGGCTTATCGGGACTCGCTCAGACAGTCCTCGCGGCGAAAATTGTCCGCCCCCGCTCTGAGGAGAGAATGATTATACCCGCCGCGTCTGCGATACACTTTCTGATGCGGCCAGCCCTCACTTGGAGAGCTCTGCAATGAAAATTGGCTACCATAGAAGAAATATGAGATCAAAAGACGACCATCAACAGCATATGGCGCTCATGCTCATGCGGCAGTGCCCTGCGTGCCGGGTGAAATATGCCGCGGAGCATGTGAGGGTTTTGAGCGCGTCGGAGAGAGGCTCGCTCGTGTCGTTCACATGCGGCGCGTGCAAGCTCGGCGTGCTGGTGGTCATTGCGCCGATGCCGTTCGGTCTCATGGGGACGGGCGTGCCCACGGACTGCTCGCCGGATGAAGCGCTGCGGTTTATGAACGCGGAAGAGGTGAGCGCGGATGACGTGATTGAGGCACATACATTATTGAAAAACTCTAAATCCTAAATTCGAAATCCTAAACAATTCTTAAAATCCAAATACTCAAACATTTTTTTGGTCATTAGAATTTGTTTTAGAGTTTAGAGCTTAGAATTTAGAAATTAATCAATTATATATGTCCAAAATAGTAGGCATCGATCTCGGTACGACCAACTCGGCGGTGGCGGTCATTGAAGCGGGCGCGCCGCGCATTCTCGAAAACAGCGAGGGCGCGCGCACGACCCCTTCGGTGGTGGCGATAGGCAAAAACGGCGAGCGCTACGTGGGGCAGACTGCAAAGCGCCAGGCGGTGACCAATCCGCAGAACACGATTTATTCCGTCAAGCGCCTCATCGGACGCCGTTTTGACGATCCGGAAGTGGCGCGGAGCATGAAGACGCTGCCGTACAAGGTGGTGCATGCGGGCGAAGGCGTCAAGGTGACGATGGCAGGCAAGGATTATACGCCGCAGGAAGTATCCGCCATGGTGCTGCAGAAGATTAAAGCGGATGTGGAAGCGCGGCTGGGGGAAACGGTGACGGATGCCGTCATCACCTGCCCGGCGTATTTTGACGATTCCCAGCGCAAAGCAACCAAGGAAGCGGGCGAGATCGCGGGATTTACCGTGAAGAGGATACTGAACGAGCCCACGGCTGCGGCGCTTGCGTACGGTTTCGAGAAGAAAAAGGACGAGAAGATCGCGGTCTATGACTTGGGCGGCGGCACGTATGACATTTCCATTCTTGAAGTGTCCGAGGATACGGTCGAGGTGAAAGCGACCAACGGCGACACGCATTTGGGCGGCGATGATTTTGACCAGCGGGTGATTGACTGGATTATCGCCGAATTCAGGCGTGACCAGGGGATTGACCTGTCCAAAGACCCGCTGTCCCTCCAGCGCATCAAGGAAGCGGCGGAAAAGGCGAAGATCGAGCTGTCCACGGCGCTTGAAACTGAAATCAATCAGCCGTTCATTACGTCAGATGCCGCGGGCCCCAAACATTTATTGCTGAAGCTTTCGCGCGCGCAGTATGAGGAATTGGTGCGCGACTTGGTGGAGCAGACCATCGAGCCGATGAAAAAAGCGCTTGCCGACGCCAAGCTCTCGGTTGGCGACATTCATGAGGTGGTCATGGTGGGCGGCATGACGCGCATGCCCCTGGTTTTGAAAATCGTGGAAGAATTCTTCGGCAAGAAGCCGCATATCGGCGTGAATCCTGACGAAGTGGTGGCGGCCGGTGCGGCCGTGCAAGCAGGGATTCTGCAGGGCGAAGTCAAGGACGTGCTCTTATTGGACGTGACGCCGCTCACCTTAGGGCTGGAAACGCTGGGATCGGTGGCGACGCCTATTATTCCCCGCAATACGACGGTGCCAACCAAGAAATCCCAGATATTTTCCACGGCCGCGGACGGCCAGACGTCGGTGGAGATTCATGTGGTGCAGGGCGAACGTCCCATGGCGCACGACAACAAATCGCTCGGAAAATTTATCCTCGATGGCATCCCGTCTTCGCCGCGCGGCATTCCCCAAGTGGAGGTGACGTTTGACATTGACGCCAATGGCATCCTGCATGTGAGCGCCAAAGACCGTGCCACGGGCAAGGAGCAGAAGATCACCATTACCGCGTCAACCGGTTTGTCCAAGGACGAGATTGAGCGTATGAAAAAGGAAGCGGAAGTCCATGCGGCGGAAGACGAGAAGAAGAAAGAATTAATCGAGCTCAAGAATGCGGCTGATACGATGGTCTACACCACCGAGAAAACGCTCCGCGACGCGGGCGACAAAGTGGCCGCGGACGTGAAGAAAACGGTGCAGGAGAAGGTGGATGCGGTAAAAAAAGTGAAAGACGGAGACGACGCGGCAGCCGTCAAGAAGGCGACCGAGGAGTTGTCAGCGGAAATCCAGAAAGTGGGCGAACAGCTGTATAAGGCCGCGGCCGAAGCGCAGCAGGCGTCAGCCTCCGCCACGGCTTCGGCGGACGGTGCAGATGCGAAAAAAGATGACAAGAATGAAAATAAGAAAACCGTTGATGCGGAATACAAGGAGGTGAAGGAGGAGAAGAAGAAAGAATAACAGTATTTATTTTCAATTAATTTTCTTCTATGGAACCATCGCCTCAACCGCGACAGATTCAAATTCGCGCCTCCGATGACGTGCTGAAAGGCCAGTATGCCAATGCCATGCAGGTGGCGCATACGCGGGAAGAATTCCTCATGGATTTCATGAATCTCTATGCGCACCAAGGCGTGGGCGTGGTGAGCGCGCGCGTGATTATTTCACCCGGGCACATGAAGCGGATCGTCGCGGCGCTGGCGGACAATGTGAAGAAGTACGAAACGCAGTTTGGGAAGATTGAAGTGGCGCAGGCGCCGGCGGATGCCAACGAAATCGGATTTGCCGCCCGTTAGCGCGGTGCAATTTTTAACCTTACCGCGTTATGGCAAAACGGGATTATTACGAGGTGCTCGGTGTTGCCAAGTCCGCTACGCAGGACGAAATTAAGAAGGCGTTCCGGAAAAAGGCGCATGAATATCATCCCGATAAAGGCGGCGGCGATGAGGAGAAATTCAAGGAAATAAACGAGGCGTATCAGGCGCTCTCTGATGCCCAGAAACGCGCGCAGTACGACCAGTTCGGAAGCGCCGACGGCGCGGGCGGGCAGGCTGGCGGATTCCGTTGGGAAGACTTCGGCGGCGCAAGCCCCTTTGGCGGCGGTTTTCGCACCAATGTCAATTTTGAAGACTTGGGCGATATATTCGGCGACATGTTCGGGTTTGGCGGGCGCACAGAGGGGCGCAGAGGGCACACCAGCCGCGCAGGAAGAGATCTGGAAATCCCCGCCACGGTTGAATTCATGGACGCAGTGCGCGGCGCGCGCACGCGCATGACGATTGAAAAATTGCGCACGTGCGAAAAATGCGAAGGGCGAGGCAGCGAAAAAAAAGGCGGCGCCAAGACCTGCCCCACCTGCGAAGGGTCGGGTATGGTGGAGCAGGCGCAGCGGACGTTTTTCGGCACGTTTGCGTCGCGCGCCGTGTGTCCCGCGTGCCAGGGCGAGGGGAGCGTGGTGAAGGACCCCTGCAAAGCGTGCCGCGGCGAAGGAAGGGTCGTGGCGGAGGAAACGATTGAGATTGCCGTGCCCGCGGGCGTGTCGGACGGCACCACGCTGCGGATGGCGGGCAAAGGAGAGACGGGCGTGCGGGGCAGCAAGGCGGGTGATTTATTCGTGACTATTTCGGTCAAACGCGATCCGCGGTTTGTCAGAAAGGGCGACAACATTCATACCGACGCGGGCGTGCCGCTTACCCTCGCCGTGCTCGGCGGAACGCTCCGGGTGGAGACGGTGGACGGCGCGGTGGACACCGTCATCGCCGCCGGCACCCAGCCGGACACGGTGGTGCGCTTGAAGGGCAAAGGCATGCCGCACCTGGGAGGGACGGGAAGGGGCGATCAGTATTTGACGGTCAAGATAAAAGTGCCCGCACACTTGTCAAAAAAGGAAAAGGAACTGTACGAAGAACTTAGCAGGCTCTAACTGCACGAATTATTGCCGAATTTCACCGAATCTTGAAACGAATGATCGCCCGAATACCGACGGTTATTCGGATTCGCTTTTCGAGATAATTCGGTAATATTCGTTTGTAATTCGGGCAGTCAATAAGGTATAATGAGGCTGTGGGTGATTTTCTTATCAATTTTGGTAAATCTTTAGGCCAACTGGACCTGACGACGCCGTCATGGGATGTGTTCATCCTCTTGTTTTTTTTGGTGGGCGTCTTTCTCTACGGCATCGCGCTGGGTCGCAACCGCGTGATTCTCATCCTCCTCTCGCTCTATTTCGCGCTTGCGCTGTATGAAGTGTCTTCGCTGATACGGGGCATAGGCGCGGCATTGCTCGGCGGGAACCCCTTGACGCCGTTGATTACATTTTTTGTTTTGTTTCTCGCCACGTTTTTCGTCGTCGGCCAGTCGGGTGCGGCCAAGTCGCTTGCAAGCGACCAGATGGGCTCGTTTTTTCAGACTATTATCTTTTCCGTTTTTCAGGTGGGGCTGACCATTTCCGTCGGCATGATGCTGCTGCCTCCCGAGATGCAGGAGCGCTTCTCGCCTGTGCTTCGGCAGATTTTCATCGAACAATACGGGCAAGCTCTCTGGCTTATTCTGCCCATTCTCGGGCTTTTGATCACGAGGTCAAAAGGGGTAGGGGTGCAACAGACTTGACACAGGCTTGACACATTTTGACCATTTTGTATACTATAGCCATTATGGCTACCATACCAGCAACCCAATTAAAACGCCGTGTGTCCGATGTGCTGGATGCGGTATATTTCAAGAAGGAAATTGCGGTGATCGAGCGATACGGCAAGCCGATCGCGAAGATCATACCGTATGCGGACGCGCATGACCGCGCGCACGACGTCACGGCGACGCTCAATAAGTATTTCGGGGCGTTGCCTGACTTTCCCGATGTACGGGAAACCCGCACATTTAGGCAGCGGGCTATACGGCTATGACGTATCTCCTCGATACCGATGTCGTTATTGACCACCTGCGTAAGCGACAACGACTTCACGATGAAGTGATAGCGACGGGATGCGGAATTAGTATGTTGTCGTGGGGCGAGCTTGCCTACGGAGCGCAGAAGTCTTCCTTTCCCGAAACATCAATGGCGGTCGTTGATGATTTCCTGCGTGAGAATGGCGTTGCGCTGGTTGAATTGAGCCGGGAGATCATGCGTGCCTACGCGCACGAACGGGCGCGCCTCGAGAAGAAGGGAGAAGGGCTCGATCAATTTGATCTTCTGATCGCCGCAACCGCGCTTGCACATTCGTTGATTCTGGTCACACGGAACACTAAACATTTTTCCAGAATCGAAGGCCTGCGCCTTGCAGGGGAATAGCGCAGGAATAAAGCAGTAAGCACGAATCAATCTAAAGAATGTATGAGTGATCGTGAACCAAACGATGAAACATTTTTAAAGAAAGCAATTGGAGATGAAACGAAGGGTGGTGGGGTGGAGGGATCGGGATGCCGGGGTATCAGTTGTATTGTTTGCAATGGATTGAGTGGTGGAAAAAAATGCAAAAGCGGCCGCGTAGGCCGCAGAAGAGTATGAAGGCGAGTCAGATTTTTTTTATTTTCGGTCCCCGGTCCGCATCGCGAATTTCGAAGCCTTGCGCGGCGATTTGCGCGCGCAGATCATCCGACGTCTTCCAGTCTTTCGCTCCACGCGCGAGTTCGCGCGCGTCAATAAGTTTTTGGACTTCCGCAGGGATGATGATCTCTTTTTGTTTTGCATCGGCTAGGCCGAGCCCGAGGATGCGGTCAAAGGAAAGGAGCGTTGCTTTTTTCTCCGCGGCCTTGTGATCAGATTTTACGAGTTCCCAGACGAGGGAGAGCGCTTGGGGCATATTGAGATCGTCGTTGACGGCTTCAAGGAAACGTTGTTCGAATTCAGCGCAGCCGATTGAAGGGCGAATGCTATTCGCCTCTACATTTGTTACATTTGTATTGAGTTCCGCAGAAAATGTTTGTAACTTTTTGAATGCAGTACGTGCGGCTTCGAGGGCTTTCCAGCTGAAATTCAATTTCTGCCGGTAGTGCGCCGTGAAGGTGAAATAGCGGTAGGTAAGAGGGTCAAAGCCCTTATCGATGACCGTCTGCAGGGTCAAGAAATTTCCTTCCGATTTTCCCATTCGGCCTTCATTGACCAGCAGGAATTCCCCGTGCAGCCATGTGTGCACGAATTTTTTCCCGGTGGCGTTTTCCGCCTGCGCGATTTCATTGGTGTGGTGGACAGGGATAAGGTCAATGCCGCCGCAGTGGATATCAAACGTTTCGCCGAGGTATTTCATGGCCATGGCCGAGCATTCTATATGCCAGCCCGGGAAACCCTTGCCCCAAGGGCTTTCCCATTCCATCTGCCGTTGTTCGTTATCGGGCGAGAGTTTCCAGAGCGCGAAATCAGTAGGATTCCGTTTCCCTTGTACCATCTCTATTCGCGCGCCAGCCCGTAGGCCTGCAATGTCCAGTCTCGCCAGTTTCCCGTAGTGCGGGTCTTTTGTCGTGTCAAAGTAGACGCCGTCGTCGATCAGGTAGGTGAATCCGCGTTTCTCCAGGCGTTGTATCAGCTCAATTTGTTCTGCAATATGATCGGTTGCCTTGCACCAGATGTCCGGCTCGACAAGATTGAGCCTGCGCATGTCCTCTTTGAACGCTTTGGTATAGAATTCCGCGATATCCCAAACGGTCTTGCCTTCCCGCTTGGCACCTTTCTCCATTTTATCTTCGCCCACGTCGGCATCCGACGTCAGATGCCCCACGTCAGTAATGTTCATGACGTGGTTGACTTCAAATCCGTTTGCCACGAGCGCTCGTTTCAATATGTCTTCAAAAATATACGTCCGCAAGTTCCCGATATGCGCGTAATTATAGACCGTCGGCCCGCAGGTATAGAGGCCCACGGCCGGGGGATTCTGTGGCTTGAATTCCTCCTTTGCGCGCGTGAGCGTGTTGTAGAATTTCAGCATGGGCTCATCATAGCATCAATTATATTATTTCTAAACCCTGCGCCAGGTCTGCGATCAAGTCTTCCGCGTCTTCAATGCCCACCGAAAGGCGGATGAGGGTGTCGGAAATACCCACGTCTTTGCGTATTTCGGGCGGCACGGACGCGTGCGTCATGAGCGCGGGGGATTCGATCAGCGATTCGACGCCTCCGAGGCTTTCGGCAAGGGCGAAGAGCGCGAGGGAGGACAGGAATTTTTTCGCTGTCCGCATATCGCCTATAAGTTCGCACGAGATGATGCCGCTGGCACCCGACATCTGCGTGTTCGCCAGCGTGTGTTGAGGATGGCTCGGTAGACCTGGGTAGATGACGCGGGAGATTTTGGGGTGCTGCTCCAGATAGCGTGCAATCTTTATGGCATTCTCCGCGTGGCGCTCCATGCGCAGGCTAAGCGTTTTGATGCCCCGCAGCACCAGCCAGCAGTCAAAGGGCGAGGGAACGGCGCCGGCCGCGTTCTGAATGAATTTCAGCCGCCGAAATAGCGCGTCATCGTTGAGCATCACCGCACCGCCGATCACGTCGCTGTGTCCGCCGATATACTTGGTCGTGCTGTGGAGGGCGATGTTAGCGCCCAGGGCAAGCGGCCGCTGGAAATACGGGGACGCAAACGTGTTGTCGACGACGACGCATGTGTGCGGATTGTGCACATGCGCGTTCGCAGCGATTTTTTTGATATCGCACAGTTTGAGCAGGGGATTGGTCGGCGTTTCGATCCAGATCATTTTCGTTTTTTCCGCGCATACGCGCGCGACGTTCTCCGACTCGGTCATGTCCACATAGATAAATTTCAATCCGAATCGCGCCATGATCTGTTCAAACAGCCTGCGCGTGCCTCCGTACAAATCGTCGCTCGCCACAATCTCGTCGCCTGACCGCAGCAGTTTGAGCACGCTGTCTATTGCGGCAAGTCCCGAGGCGAAGGCTAGCGCATGTCGAGCCTCTTCCAGGCCGGCAAGCGCCGTTTCCAGCGCGTCGCGGGTGGGGTTTCCCGAACGGGAGTATTCATATCCTCCGGTCGGGGTTTCAATGTCGCGGCGCGCGAACGTGCTCGCCATGTGGATGGGCGGCACGACGTCGCCGCTGCCGCCCTCGGCGAGGTTCGGCGTTTGTCCTGCGTGAATTGCTCTGGTTGAGAAGCGCATAGGTGATATAGAGGAGAACCTTTAGAAATAATATATGCGCGCCGCGGGCGCCGCATTTCTTGCTGCGGAACTCGCTCACTTATGTTCGCTCACACAGTCCTCGCTGCGAAATGCGGCACACTGCGGCTCTCATACGTGCAAAGGGATTTATCTATTTTGAGACAGTAGAACAATTCACTTTGTAAAACGCTTTTTCACCTTCACTCTCTCTTCTCTGCTCCAGGTAGACCGGCAACCGTGAGGTTACCACCCTGCCTGC
>Ga0209343_10004772_pt1 | contig 16668 bp, 13 predicted proteins | sample RifCSPlowO2_02_FD_184026 | JGI IMG/M metagenome (GOLD analysis project Ga0209343, IMG submission 184026) | Groundwater microbial communities from Rifle, Colorado - Rifle CSP2_plank lowO2_0.2 (SPAdes) (version 2) | ecosystem: Environmental > Aquatic > Deep subsurface > Groundwater | place... | reverse complement strand
CCCGAAACCCCTCGTTGAGCGCGTCGCGCACGGTGTTGAGCACGCAATAATCGGTGGCAAGCCCGCCGACGAGTACGCGCTCGACGCCGCGCCCGCGCAGCATGGCGGCAAGCGCGGTCCCCGAAAACGCGGAGTACGCGTCCGCCTCCGGCCGCGTCGCCTTGTCGATGATGACGGCGTCGGCCGGCAATTGCAGGCCGGGTGCGAACGCGGCGCCCGCCGTGCCGGCCACGCAATGCACCGGCCACGTTCCTCCGCGCGCGCGGAACGAGCAGTGATCGGGCGGATGCCAGTCGCGGCTCGCGAACACCGGCAGCCGGTTGCGCCGCGCGAGATCGAGGTAGCGGTTGAGCACCGGCACGACTTCATCGCCGCCCGGCACGGCCAGACTCCCACCCGGCAGAAAGTCGCGCTGGACGTCGACGATCAGCAGCGCGTCACCGGGTGTCAAGTTTGCAACCTGCTCAGAACCCCGCTTCCGCCGGCGTGCCCGCCTCAGCGCGCGGCGCCTCAGCGATCGCGCAGTCCATCGTGAGGATCAGACCAGCGATGGAAGCCGCGTTCAGCAGTGCATGGCGCGTCACCTTGGTCGGGTCCAGCACGCCCATCTCGACCATGTCACCGAATGCGTCGGTGGCAGCGTTGTAACCATGGCTGCCGTTGCCGCGCTCGACCGCGTCGAGCACGACCGATGGATCCTTGCCGGCATTGGCGACGATCTGGCGCAGCGGTTCCGCCAGCGCGCGGCGAACGATCTGGATGCCCGCGTCCTCGTCCACGTTCTCGCCGTGCAGGGCGTCCAGCGCAACCCGTGCGCGCACCGGCGCGATACCGCCGCCCGGCAGGATGCCCTCTTCCACCGCCGCCCGCGTCGCACGCAGTGCGTCGTCGGTGCGGATCTTACGCTCCTTCACCTCGGTTTCGGTCGCGCCGCCGACCTTGATCACGGCGACGCCGCCGGCGAGCTTGGCCAGCCGCTCCTCGAGTTTTTCGCGATCGTAATCGCTGGTGGTGTTCTCCAGCTCGACGCGGATCTGCTTGACGCGGGCGGCGATCGCCGCTGCGTCGCCCGCGCCGCCGATCACGGTCGTTTGATCCTTGTCGGTTTCGATGCGCCGCGCGCGCCCGAGGTCGTCGAGCGCGACGTTTTCCAGCGTCCGCCCGAGTTCGGGCGCGATCACCTTGCCGCCGGTCAGAACCGCGATGTCTTCGAGCATGGCCTTGCGCCGGTCGCCGAATCCCGGCGCCTTCACCGCGCAGCTCTTCAACACGCCGCGTATCGTATTCACCACCAGCGTCGCCAGGGCATCGCCTTCGACCTCCTCGGCGATCACCAGCAGCGGCTTGCCCGCCTTGGCCGTGAGTTCCAGCACCGGCAGCAGGTCCCGCACGCTCGAAATCTTGCCTTCGTTAACGAGCAGATAGGCATCCTCCAGCACGCACGCCTGTTTCTCGGCATCGTTGATGAAGTACGGCGAGAGATAACCGCGGTCGAACTGCATGCCCTCGACCACTTCGACCTCGCTCGCGAGCGCCGATCCTTCTTCCACGGTGATCGCGCCGTCCTTGCCGACCTTCTCCATCGCCTGCGCGACGATCGCGCCGACTGAGCGGTCGTTGTTGGCCGAAATGCTGGCGACGTGTTCGATCTCCGTGGAGGTCGTGCACGGCCGCGATAGCCGCTTCAGTTCCTCGACTACGGAAGAAACGGCGCGCTCGATCCCGCGCTTCAGATCCATGGGATTCATGCCGGCCACCACGTACTTCATGCCCTCGCGCAGGATGGCCTGCGCGAACACCGTCGCGGTCGTCGTGCCGTCGCCCGCCGCATCCGAGGTCTTGGACGCGACTTCCCGCACCAGTTGAGCGCCCATATTCTCGAAGCGGTCCTTCAACTCGATCGCCTTGGCGACGAGCACGCCCGAATTGATGACGCTCGGTGCGCCGAAGCTGCGGTCGATCACCACCGTGCGACCGCGCGGACCCAGGGTCACCTTGACCGCATCGGCGAGCATGTTTGCGCCCGCTACGATCCGCCCGCGTGCGTCATCGTGAAAAACGATCTCTTTTCCAGCCATGACCCGACCTTTCCCGTTGAGAACGCAACTGCTTGTTACCATGTCAATTCTGTTCCGTCCGGGGGCCGCGGGTATTGATGCAGATCAATCCCACGCTGCGTGCGGACCGGTCCAATGATCCGATGCCAAAACGACTGCAAGCCGAACAGCGCCCATCGTTGCTCGCGGCCATGCTGCATCCCGCCTGCTATCCACACGCCGTGGGGCGCGTGCGCCTCATCGAGACCCACATCTCCTGGGTGTTGCTGACCGGGAACTGGGCCTACAAGGTCAAGAAGCCGGTCGATCTCGGTTTCGTGGATTTTTCGACGCTGAAGCTGCGGCGGCGTTACTGTGAGGAAGAGCTGCGGCTCAACCGGCGGCTCGCGCCCGCGATCTACGACTCGGTGGTGGAGATCCGCGGCGCGCCGGCCGCGGCGCGCATCGGGGGCAGCGGGCCGGTGCTCGAGTACGCCGTACGCATGCGTGAATTCCCGCAGAGCGCGCTTGCGGACCGCATGGCGGCGCGGCGGGCGTTGCGTCCACAGATGATCGATGCGCTCGCCCGGACCATTGCGGAGTTTCATCGCGGCGCGCCCGCAGCCGCGAAATCTCAGCGCTTCGGCACCCCGGCCACCGCGCTCGCTGCGGCGCTGCAGAACTTCGACCACATTCTGCCGAGCCTCGCCAGGGTCGACTCGAGGAACCTGCTGCGCAGACTGCGCAAGTGGACCCGCGCCGAACACGCAGCACGCCGCCGGGCCCTCTTATCGCGCCGGCGCGGTGGATTCGTGCGCGAGTGCCATGGCGATCTGCACTTGGGCAATATCGCCGTGCTCGAGGGGTGCCCCACGCCCTTCGACTGCATCGAGTTCAACGCCGCTTTGCGCTGGATCGACGTGATGAGCGAAGTCGCCTTCCTGCTGATGGATCTCGCGGATCACGGCCGGGCCGATCTGGCGTCGCGCTTTCTCAATGCTTATCTCGAGGTCACCGGCGACTACGGGGGTCTCGAAGTCCTGCGGTATTACCTGGTATACCGGGCGTTGGTGCGGGCGAAGGTGAACGTTCTGCGCGCGCGCCAGCCGCAAGTCTCGCCGATGGAGAAGAAGCGCCTCGGCCGGCTCGTTCACGGCTACCTCGATCTCGCGCAGGACTACACCATGCGGCGGCCTCCGGCGCTCATGATCACGCACGGTGTGTCGGGTTCCGGGAAGACGAGCGCGACGCAATCGCTGATCGAGCTTGCGGGCGCGGTGCGCATCCGTTCCGATGTCGAGCGCAAGCGCCTCCACGGTCTCGCGCCGCTCGCACGCTCGGGATCCGGGATGGGCCGCGGCATCTACACGCCCGCAGCGAATGCTGCGACCTATGCGCATCTCGAACGGCTCGCGCGCCGGATACTCGCCTCGGGCATGCCGGTGGTGGTGGATGCCGCCTTTCTCAAGCGTGCCGAACGCGAGGCATTCCGCGTTCTGGCGGCGGACATGGGCGTGCCCTTCGTCATTCTCGATTTCACCGCGCCGGCGGAATTGCTCGCGGCGCGCGTGGCAACCCGCGCCGCGGGCGGCCGCGACGCCTCCGAAGCCGGCGTTTCGGTGATCGCGCGCCAGCTCGCAACACGCGAGCCGCTCGCGCCGGAGGAGATGCCCGCGACTTTCACGCTCGACACGAGCCGGCCGGTAACACCCCGGACATGGCGCCCCGTCCTTGCGCGCCTTCGCGGGATATGAGAATGCGGGTGCGGGCTGCCGCGGTCACGCGCCGTCTCGACGTCAGCGCGCGAGCACGAGCGGGCAGCGCACCACGGATAGCAGGACCGCCAGTTGCTCGCTATCGAGCACATCGTGCCACACGAGCGCGGCGGGACTCGCCGCGGCGACGGCCTCTGCCACCGTCGGCAGATCGCGGCCCCGCAGCCCCAGTATCGTCGCCGCACCGTCGCTGGCGGCGAGCAAGTCGCGCGCGCGACTGCGCATGTTTCCGAAATCTGCCTCGTTGTCCGCGGCCACCCAGAGCGTGAGCGGGCAGCCGACGCGTTCCGCCAATGCCGCGGCCAACGCCAGCGCGCGCTCGGCTTGCGGCGAGCCGTCGAACAGGACGGCGACAGGGCGGACACGCAGGCCGTGCCGCGCGCGAGCGGCGGCCGCCTCCGGGGCGGCGCGAGGCCGTTCCCTCACGCTCCTTGCCGCCGGATGCGCCGTTGCTTTCACCACCAGCAGATCCGCGTCACTCACGGCAGAAAGCGCCGCAGTGAGCGGCTGGCCACGGATCACCTGAAACGACCAGCGCAGGCTCGAAGCGAGCGCTGCCGCTTCCAGCGCCTTGCGCGTCTGCTCGGCATGGCGCCGGAACTCGCGCTCGATATCGGTGGTTTCGATGGGACGCAGCAGGGCCGAAGCGAGTCCCAGTTCGCGCGTGAACGGCAATGCCGCCATCCGCAGCAGGTTGACGTCCTCAACGAACAGGCCCGCGAGCTCAGCCTGAAGGCTCGCCGCCAGCGCGGCGGCCGCCGCCAGCGCCGCCGATCCGGGCGGCGTGGGATCACACGCCACCACGATGCGTTCGAACCGCGCCGGTGGCCGCGCCTCGCTCATTCCTTCTTCCCAAAACGCGCCCGCTCGGGCCTCCGCCGCTCCGGCGCGCGCGATCTCACTGCCGCAAACTCGCGCAACCTCTTCGCCACACGCCCGTTCACGCTGTCCGCCGGGTATGCGCCGGTGGTGCCGTCGGCCGCGCCGGCGGGCGTGCCGGTCAGAATTTCGACCGCCTCATCGACGTTATGCACGGCGTAAACGTGAAAGCGCTCCGCGGCGACGGCCTGCACCACGTCCGAGCGCAGCATCAGGTGCTCGACGTTGCTCGACGGAATGAGAACGCCGTGTTCGCCCGTCAATCCACGCGCGGTGCAGATGTCGAAGTAGCCTTCGATCTTCTCGTTGACCCCCCCGATCGCCTGCACTTCGCCCAACTGGTTCACCGATCCCGTCACGGCGAGACATTGCTGAATCGGCGCATCGGCGAGCGACGACATGAGCGCGCACAGCTCCGCGAGCGAGGCGCTGTCACCGTCGACCATGGCATAGGTCTGCTCGAATACCAGGCTCGCCGAGAGCGAAAGCGGGCGGTTCATCGAGAATCGCGACGCGAGAAAGGACGACAGGATGAGGACACCCTTGGAATGAATCGCGCCGCCCAGCTCGACTTCGCGCTGGACGTCGATCACTTTGCCCTCGCCGAGGCGGGTCGTCGCCGTGATGCGCGACGGTGCGGCAAACGCATGGTCGCCAAGCTGCATGACCGACAACCCGTTGACCTGGCCGCTGCGCGCGCCGCCGGTATCGATGAGGATGGTGCCGCGCAGGATCGCCTCGTGCACGCGCGCCCGCAGGCGGTCCCCGCGCGTGCGCTGCGCGGCGATCGCGCGCTCGATGTCTTCGCCCGTCACCGTGTTGCGCCCGCCCTGGCGTGCGAGGTGATCCGCCTCGCACAGCAGGTCCGCGAGCGCGCGCAGGCTTCCCGAGACCTTGCCGGCGTCTCCGGTGAGCCGCGAGGCATGCTCGATGCTGCGGGCGACCCCGCCGCGATCGACCGCCAGCAGGTTCTTGTCGCGCGCTATGGTGGCGATGAGGCGCGCGAACAACTGCTCGTTCTCGGCGCTGCGGTCGAAGCTGTCCTCGAAATCGGCAACCACCTTGAACAGATCCCGGAAGTCCGGATCGTAGGCGTGCAGCAGGTAGTAGATGAAGCGGTCGCCGAACAGGACGACCTTGACGTCGAGCGGGATCGGCTCGGGCGCAAGCGATACGGTGCTTACGAGGCTGTACATTTCGCCGATGGATTCGATGCGGATCTGCCGCGTCGACAGCGCGCGCTTCAACGCTTCCCAGGCGAACGGCTGCACCAACAGCTTGTGGGCGTCGACCAGCAGATAGCCGCCGTTTGCGCGATGCAGCGCACCGGGCTTGATCAAAGCGAAGTCGGTCCCCAGTGTGCCGAACTGCGAGATATGGTCCACGCGCCCGATGAGGTTGTGGTAGCTCGGGTGGTCCTCGGCTACGACCGGCATCCCGTCTCTGCCACCGTGATCGACCAGCACGTTTACCATGTAACGCCGGAAGGAAGGGGGCTCCGGGGTTCCGGGGCCGGGCATGGCAGGCGTTTCGCGCCCGGGGAGGAAATCGTCGACGTTGTCGATCACGTTCTGCTGGACGGCCTCCAGGTAGGCCGCCAAGCGCTCCACGTCGGTGTAACGCTCCTTGATTTCCGAAACGTGGTGGCCCACTGCGACCAGCGTCATTTCCCGGTTGAGCTGTTTCAGTTTCTCCCGCTGCTCGCGGCGCCAGTGCACGACGTTGCGTATGATGTCGCCGAGTTTTTTCTGCAGCTCGACGATGACGCGCTCGACGCGCGCCTTCTCCTCTTCCGGCAGCTTTGCATAATCTTCCGGGCTGATGACTTCGCCGCCCTTGAGCGGCGCGAACGAAAAACCGGCGGGCGTGCGCAGCAGGCCGATCTGCTGTGCGGCGGCCTCCGCTCCCAACTCGTTGAAAACGCGCTCGTGGCGCTCGGTGAACTCGGCCTCGATCTGCCCCGCGCGCGTGCGGTACTCGTCGCTGTCGAACACCGCCGGAATCGCGGTGCGCAACTCCTCCACGAGCTGCTGCATGTCGTGACGCAACGCCGCGGCTTTCCCGGCAGGCAGCGCCAGCGCGAGGGGGCGATACGGTTCGTGGAAGTTGTTGACGTACGCCCAGTCGCACGGTTTCGGGCGCTGCGCGACCCTGCCGCCGAGAATGTGCTGGATGAGCGTGTGGCGGCCACTGCCGGGCGGCCCCATCACGAACAGATTGAAGCCCGCGCGCGCCACGTCGATTCCGAATTCAACGGCATCGCGTGCCCGCGCCTGGCCCAGGAGCTGTTTCAAATCCTCCAGCTCCGCCGTGGTATCGAAGGCGAGCCGCGCAGTATCACAACGGCGATAGAGCGCCTCGGGTGCCAGTCGTAATGATTGAATCATGGCCAATTGGTCAGAAACTGCAGCGGCAGCCGCAGTTCGCCGGCGAAACGGTCGGGTATGCCCATGCGTGAATACTGCGGCCTTACGGCTGCGTCCCGCCTGATCCAGATCAAGGGTTGATGCAGATCAAAGCAGCGCACGCGACATGGCTCCTATATTAGGGCGTGGCTGCCCGCACGCGGCGGTCTTATCACGAAAGAGAGCCATGGCATCCATCACCGACCGGATCGACAACGTCACCAGGATACCGCCCGCGTACCTGAACGCGGCGCTGCCGGCGCCGAAGAGCGTCAAGATCGAGATCTCGCCGCGCTGCAACTACCGGTGCGGGTTCTGCGCCCTGCGCACGCGCGAGGTGCAGCCGAAGTGGGACATGGATTTCGGGCTCTTCAAGCGCATCACGCGCGAAATGCGCGACGCCGGGGTCGGGGAAATCGGCGTGTTCTACCTCGGCGAATCCTTCATGAATCCGCGGCTGCTCGTCGATTGCATCGCCTGGCTCAAGCGCGACATCGAAATGCCCTACGTCTTCCTCACTTCGAACGCGTCGATGGCGTTTGCGGAAGCCCTGGAGGAGTGCATGAAGGCCGGACTCGACTCGCTCAAGTGGTCGGTCAACGCCGCGGACGAAGCGCAGTTCGAACGCATCATGGGGGTCGCGCCGAGGCTCTTCCATCGCGCGCTGGAAAACATCAAGGCGGCTTGGGAAGTGCGCAAACGCGGCGGCTACAGGACGGGGCTCTACGCGTCCTCGATCCGCTACGACGGCGAGCAACTCGACCGGATGGAACGATTGCTTGCCGAGCGCGTGCGGCCGTACGTCGACCAGCACTACTGGCTGCCGCTGTACTCGATGGGCGCCTTCGCGACGCTGCGTGAGGAGCAACTGGGCTATCGGCCCACCGCCGGGAACCAGGGCCGACTCGGCGCGCTGCGCGAACCGCTGCCGTGCTGGTCGGCCTTCACCGAAGGCCACGTCACGGCCGAGGGCAAACTCTCCGCGTGCTGCTTTGACGCCACCGCCAACTGGACGATGGGCGATCTGACACGGCAATCCTTCATGGATGCCTGGAATTCGGAATCATTCGTCAAGCTGCGCGCAGCGCATCTCAGGAAAAACGTGAGCGGCACAGTGTGCGAGAATTGCATCGCATACAGTTGACGCCCCGCATCCGTGCGACGGCGCCCGGTGGCCGCGGGCAGGCCGCGGGACCTGGATAGCGCCCGTTGCTTGCGTCTTTGGCATTCATGACCGAATCAACACACCTCGCCGCCTGGCGCGTTGCAGAGGAAGCATTTCCACGAACCGGCACGGCGGAGGAACAACTCAGGTTTCTTGCGGCCTACGCGATACTCGCGCCCTCCATCCACAACACCCAACCCTGGCGGTTTCGCATCCATGGCGCAACGCTGGAACTCTACGCCGACCGCGGGCGCGCGCTCCGCATCGCGGACCCCAGGGAGCGTACCCTGATCATCAGCTGCGGCGCTGCGCTCTTCAACATTCGTACCGCCATGTATTACTTCGGTTGCAGGGGCACGGCGCAGCCGTTCCCCGAGCCGCGCCAGGCGGATCTGCTCGCCCGCGTGTCACTCGGCGGTCCCATGGCGTCCGTGGGCGCATGGGCTTCGCTGTTCCACGCGATCCCGCATCGCGTCACGAATCGCGGCGCATTCGATGTGCGGCAGATCGCGCCGGACATCCTCGCTGACCTGCGAAGCGCGGCCCGGCTTGAGGGCGGGTGGCTCGTTCCGTTCACCAGCCAGCAAGCGAGAAAGCAGCTCGAATCGATGATCGACGAGGGTAGCCGCATTCAATTCGGCAACCCCGATTTTCGCCACGAACTCGCGGACTGGCTGCGTCCAGGCGGCGATAGCGAGGGCGTGCCCCGCCATGCCATGGGGCACGCGGAACTCCCGGATTATGCAACCTCGATCATCCCGTTCGTGATCCGCGCGTTCAATGTCGGCAGAAGAGCGGCAGCACGCAACACGCGGCTGGCGGCTGGCGCGCCGCTGCTCGTCTGCCTGGGCACGGCGCGCGACGATCCGCTGGCGTGGCTCAACGCCGGCCAGGCGTTGCAGCGCGTGCTGCTCACCGCGACCGCCAACCGGCTGCACGCGTCGTTCCTGAATCAGCCCATAGAAGTCTTCAAGCTGCGGCCCCGCCTGCTCACCCTGATCGAGCGCAGGGGACAGCCACAGATACTCCTGCGGCTGGGACGCGGCACACGGCGCACGCACACGCCGCGCCGCAGACTCGACGAAGTGCTGGCCGAAGATCCCGGTGAGGATCCCGGCGCGGCACCGGATCCGTACGGCATGAGCGCGTAGGTTCCGGGCGTTACTTCGATTCCAGCCCGCTGGAGGCCAATCTCGCAGTTTGCACGGGAACGGCAGCGCTCGCCATGGTCGCGGTCATGGCCATTTGACGCCGCGGCGCGCGGCCATCTCCTTGCCGATCGCCGCAAGGTCGTCCCTGCCGAGTATCTTGCCGGCAAGCGGAATCAGGTTCGCCTCCTCCAGCGCCATATGGGTGCGACACAGCTTGCAGAAGCGGTCCACCTCCAGTTCGCGCAGCAGCACCCGCTCCCCGTGCGCGATCAATTCCAGGCTGTCCCGGAACCCGTCCCACGCTTGCTCCATTTCCCGGTGCTCCGCCATGAGCTGCGCGACCAGCAGCGCCACGCGCTCCGCGTTCTGGCTCTGAACCGCCGCACGCAGTGCCGGAAACAGGTTCTCGTCTTCGTCCTCGTGATGATGCCGGCCGGCGCCGTCGAAGAATCGCAGCACGAAGGATGCCACCTGCTGCGCCTCGGGGTCGCACTCATGCAGGTGCAGGTGCCGCGCCAGCCACAAGAGCATGTCGCTGTGCGCGGTGATGCGTTGATGGCACGCGACCAGCATCTGCAGCGGATGTTCGAAATCCGCCAGTGCGCCTCCCGGCGTCCGGCCGGTGTTGTCGCCACCGGGATTCATCATGAACGCATATTGGGCGGCATCACCGGCCCGCCCCCTTTCGGGGCTACTCTCCGCGCAGGATTGCGCTTCAGGAGGCTACAAATACTGCCGAACGGCCGGGGGCACTTTGACGTGAATCAAGAAAGCAGCGCTATTCGAACGCGATGCGCAGCGCCATCGCCACTGCAAGCGGCGCAAAGACCGCGGCAAAGACCAGAAACGCGGCCAGCAGGAGCAGGTGCGCGAGCGCCGTGACGCCGCCCGCCGCGGCATCCGCTGCCGACGTTCCGAGTATCAGCACCGGCACGTAAAGCGGCAGGACCAGCAGGGCGGTTAACAGGCTGGAGCCGCGTACGCCCAGGGTCAGTGCGGCCCCAACCGCTCCAATCAGGATCAGGGATGGCGTGCCGAGCAGCAACGATACGACCAGAATCAGCAGGGAATCCGCCGCAAGGTCGAACTGTATCGCGAGCACCGGGGCGAGCAGGACGAGCGGCAGTCCCGAAACCAGCCAGTGCGCAACGATCTTTCCGACCACGATCACGACCAACGGCTCACGCGCCAGCAGCATCTGCTCGAGCGTGCCGTCGGCATGGTCGGGCGCGAACATGCGCCCGAGAGCGAGCAAGGAAGCGAGCAAGGCCGCGACCCAGATGATCCCCGGTGCGATCAACCGCAGCAGGTTCGACTCGGGGCCGATACCCAAGGGAAACAGGCTCGCTACGATCACGAAGAACAGCAAGGCGTTCGCCACTTCCGCGCGCCGGCGCATGGCCAGCAGCAGGTCGCGCCGGATCATGATGCGCAGTATCTCCAGCACGAAGCGCTCCGGGGCTATGTGCCCAACTCGACCGTGCGGCACACCGCACCGGCTATCGCAACATCCTGGTGGCTGGTGAAGATCACGATCCCCCCGCGGCGCACATGCGCGCCGATCATCTCCTGCAGGCGGCTGATGGCGCCTTGATCGAGAGCGGTAAAGGGCTCATCCAGGACCCACAATGGCACCGCTGCCGCAGCGACGAGCCGTGCCAGCGCCACCCTTCGCCGCTGTCCCTGCGACAGAAAGCGCGCGGGCAAGTCGGCGTAGCGCTCGATCCCCAGTTCGTGCAGAGCGCCGGCCAGCGCGTCCGCCGTGGCCTGACAATCGCTGAGCGCACAGGCGATGGCCAGATTCTCCCGGGCAGTGAGATCGTCCTTCACGGCGTGCGCATGGCCAAGGTAGATCAGTCGTCTCGAATACTCCTCGCGCATGCGCCGGACCGCCTCTCCTGCCCACCGCACTTCGCCGCTCGCCGGGGCCGCAAGCCCGCACACAATGCGCAGCAAGCTGGTCTTGCCACTGCCATTGGGGCCCGCGACGCGCAGCAACGATCCTGTGTCGAGCGAGCAATTGAGGCCGCTGAACAACGTCCGCTCGCCGCGAACGCACGCGACATTCGAGATTTCCAGCATCCGCTTGCCGTGCCTTCTTCGTCAAGCGCGGATTATGCATGATTCCCGCTGCCGCGCCCGTACGGGATCCCGCCCGGCGACGACTGGTCGCAGCCGCTCCCGTCAAGTCAGCCGCTCCTGCGCGGCTTGGAAGGTCCTAGTCGTGCCTGAAGTTGAACCTGGCCTCGATCGGCCGAGACGTACCCGGTCTCCTGATCTTCACCGTGATCGTGTAGGGGTCCTTGCCGGGCATCCGGAAGTAGTTGCCATAGCTCTTGATGTTGTTTAGCGTCACCAGCTCCAGCTTCTTCGTCACCGCGCCCATGACCGGGTCCGCGGCACTCGCCTCTACCTGTGCGTCTGAAATCACGCCCCGGGTCTTGCTGTCGAACAGCGAAATGTTCACGTGGTAGTGGCCCTTGCCGCCCGGAATGCCGCCGTGCATCGAGCTTTCCTTGCTTCCCTTCGCATACTGTGCGCGTAGTGATTCCGCCGCGACGACTCCCAGATAGATCTCGGTTCCGTCGACGACCACATGGTTCGGGTCCGGTCTCGCGGCTGGCGCGTCCGAAGGCCCTTTCATTGGCGTACTCACTGGGTTGAACATATAAACGACCGCGGCTCGAATTTCGGAATCGGTGAGATCGGCCATGCCGCCACGGGGAGGCATGGGCCCGTGCCCGTTGATCGCGGAGCGAACCACGAAATCGAGTCCGTGCTTGAGCCGCGGTATCCAGGCGGCCCGGTCGCCGATCCTGGGTGCGCCGCTCACGCCGGTTTGGTGGCACTTGGCGCACTGCGTCCGCACGATCTGCTCGCCTCTGCGCTCAGCGGCGGCGGTCACGTCGCTGATCGGCTCGCTCCACTTGCCTCCGGACTGGTTCACCATATAGGTAATGGCACGCTCGATTTCGATGTCGGTGAGCCCCGGACTACCGCCATGCGGCGGCATGTTCCGGATGCCCTTCAACGCGCTCTCCGTGAGACCGGTGAGACCCCGCGACGCGAGGCTCGCCCACGCCTTGTCGTCGCCGATTTTCGGCGCGCCCTTGGCGCCCGTTGCGTGGCAGGAAGCGCATACGGCTTCCACTACCGATTTGCCGCTACGCCCCGCGCCCTGCGCGCCTGCGGTTTGCGGCGTGATCCACGTCGCGAAAGCAAGGACGACTGCCGTGATCAGTTGCTTCTGCATATCGACTACCCCGTTTGCTTGAGCATCCACCGCACGCCCGCGTGCGGCGAAGCGGGTGATGCCACGCCCTCGACGCGACGGGAAACTAGTATTTTACTTTGATCTTGTCCATGTCTGCCTTGGTGATGGCCGGCACCTTGCCGCGCGCTTTCCAGCGGTTGAGCTTCCAGGCATCGGAATCATCAATCGAACGATGCTTGGCACGCTTGGGACTCCTCCTCCCTCGCCGACCGGAATGGCGAATGCCGATGACTCCGGCAACAGTGCTCCCGGCAATTCGACGGTGTCAACGCGCATCCCGGAACGGCTTGATCTAGGTCAAACACCGCTCATACGCGGCTGCGTAGCGATCGACTTACTGGCGGGTAAGTTGTCGGGGGCGCAAAAAAGCGGGCTATTTTTCCATTTGTTATCGGAATAAAATGTTCGTTGTCGATGCTCATACAACTGAAAGCCGGCAAGCAGTGTCGACCCCTATTTTCTGAGGCATTCAATGAAATTCACCGTTCTCGGTCTTGTCCTTGGATTGTCGTTAGCGCTCGTCGGCTGCACTGACGAGAAGAAGCCGTCCACGCAGCAGGCGGCTGGGGATATCCCCGCGGGCAAGGCGTTCGCGGAAAGAGAATGCAAGGGCTGTCATGGCCTGGATGGCAAGGGAGCCGCTCCAGCCATTCCGCATCTTGCGGCGCAGAGAGAGCACTATCTGATCGCGGCACTCGATGCCTACAAGGACGGAAAGCGCACCCACGCCGCCCTCAAGGACATGGCAAAACAGATGACTGAAGCTGACGTGCGCAATATCTCCGCGTTTTATGCCAGACTGCCGCCCGTCGCGAGCGCCCCGGAGAAAAACGCCCAGCAGGGATCTCCCTACGAACAAGGCAAGACGCTGGCGGCGGCGTGTGCCAAGTGTCACGGCGAAGACGGCAACAGCCAGTCACCCGGCACGCCCAGCCTGGCGGGGCAGCAGCCGCGCTATTTCGTCACGGCGCTCCAGGAGTATCTCGCCGGTGAGCGCAAGAAGTCCCCCATGCACCCCATGCTGCCCGGGCTGAGCAGGTTCGACATGGAGAACCTGGCGCTGTATTTCGCGTCTCAGACCCCCGTCAAGCGTCCTGCGCCGTCCTCAGGCGATGCGGTGGCCGGCGAACCGCTCACTGCCGTGTGCGGCGGGTGCCATGGCTCGCATGGCGTAAGCACGGACACGGCGACGCCAAGTCTTGCTGGCCAGGACGCGCAGTACCTGCTCGACGCAATCAAGGCCTACCGGACAACGCGCAAGCGCGAAAGCATGCGCGTTTATGTCACCGGCCTCAGCGACAAGGACATTGAAAACATCGCTGCGTACTACTCGGTGCAGGCCGCGAAGGCATCGGAAAAGGGGCAGACGATCGTCAAGGACCTGACCGATAAGTGCGCGCGCTGCCACAGCGCCGACGTGGACAACCCCGCCATGGCGGTTCCGAAAATCAACGGCCAGGACCGGGACTATCTCGTGATGGCGCTGAGGGCGTATCGCGATGACAGGCGCGAGAGCACGACCATGCACAAGATGAGCCTACCCTACGGGGATTCCATCATAGAAAGCGTGGCGTCCTTCTACGCCAGTCAGCCGGCAAAGTAAGCCTCGGGCCGGGAACCGACCCGGTCGACAGCGCCCGCCATCGCTCCGGGGCTTGCGAGCGCAGGCCGATTCATCCAGGTTTGGATCAGCCGACGACGCCGATATCTCCACTCTGTCTCTCGGCCACCGGCTGCGGCGTCCGGGAAAACCACATCTGGTACATCGATACCACCCACATATAGGCAAATGCCAGAGCCATGACGGCGCCTCCAAGCATCACGACCCACGCGAACGGGTGGTAGAGCTTGGTGAAGTACCAGGAGCTGATATCCAGCACGAGACAGACGAATGGCAGTGCGACAACCGAGCACTTGAACCAGACCGGCCGCACGTAGGCATGGCTGAAGATCGAGCCCATGATGAAGAAGATGAAGGTGATCCCAAAAAAGTGAATGTGCGACACGCGCACGAGCGTGAAGATTCCGGCGCCGGTGTCCCGCTCCGTCACTTTTTGCACGTTGTCGTAGCCGTTCAGGTTCACAAGATGCGGATTGCTTCCGTCATGGCAGGTCATGCAGCGCTTGTCCAGTATCGGCCTGATCGCGGATTCGAACTTGGCGCGCTCTGCGCCTTCCTGCAGCCAGACGATGATGGTATTGGAGTCCTCACGCGGCAGCATGGCGGACATCGGCCCGCGCAGGGCCGATTCGAGCCGTGAGCTTTTCCCGCTGCCGCTATAGGCGATGACCACGTCGTCGTACGACAAGGTCATCGGATTACCGTCTTTCCCGGAGTAGCTGTAAAACAGGTAGATTCCGGCGAACAGGTAGGCCAGCCCGAGCACGAGCAGCGCCGCGGTATAGACGACGCGCAGGCTGTAAGGCAGCTCGGAATAGTGAAAGTAAAGCCGGTGTAGCGGTTCCTCACTCACGGTCGGTTCCTCTTGATCTCGCGGGTCTGTGATTTTCGCACCGGCCGCGTGGGATCGTCTACCACTCCAGCCTACTTGCCTGGAAGTATCACGTAAGTGATGGCGCGCCCCGTCTGGCGCGCATAGTGTGAGGCGAGTTCTTTCACGTCCCCCTCCGACATCAAGGCAGACATGGCGGCCATCGCGGAACTTTTGCGCGCGCCTTTGCGGTAGTCATGCAACACCTTTGCGAGCCAATCCTCGCGCTGCGCCGCCAGCGCGGGGAGCAGCGGGTCGGTACTGTTGCCATTGACGCCATGACAGCGGTCGCACCGATCCGCCCACTCGGTCAAGGTTAGAGGTCTGCGCACGTTCACAGCCTGGGGCTGCTGCGCCGCATAAAAGGCGGCAATGTCGCGCATCGCCCGCTCATCAAGCGCCGCCACCGGCGATTTCATCGACTCATCCTTGCGCGTTCCGTCCTTGTAGGCCCGCAGCATGGCCGCGAGGTATTGTGCATCCTGACCGGCGACGCTGGGCGTCACGGGATTTCCGCTGATACCCAGGTCGCCGTGGCATGCGCCACAGGAAGCGGCCGCCTTCTTGCCTGCCGCCTGGTCGCCGGGCGACGGAGTCTGCGCGCGCGCAGGCTTTTGCAGGGCGTAGTAGAGCGCCACGTTGCCGAGGTCCGCGTCGCTCAGCCCGGCGGCCATCGACTTCATCACGTCGTGCTTGCGCTGGCCGCTCTTGTAAGCATTCATGGACGCAATGAAGTATTTGGGGTCGAGCGCGACGAGGCTCGGCGTGCCGGGCATCTTGCTCACGCCGTTCTCGCCATGGCACCCGCCGCAGCTTGCGGCGGCTGCCTTGCCGGCGCTGGCCGGATCAGACTTGGCCGGCGCGGTCTTCGGCGCAGGCTTCGCGGCAACGGGGCGCGCGGGTTCGAGGCTCGCGTAGTAAGCCGCCACCTTGACGAGCGCGTCGTCGCTGAGAAACTTGACAATGCCATCCATAGCGCTTTGGACGCGGGCAGTTTGCCGGTAGGCACGCAACTGGAGATGGAGATAGGCCGCCCGTTGGCCGGCGAGATGCGGCACGCCCGCCGTGTTGCTGATGCCGTTTGCACCGTGGCACCGGGCGCAAGAAGATTCTGCAACGCGTTTGCCGTCCGCAATATCGGCGGAGGTCGCGTACACTGCCCGCAGGTCGTCGGTGCCGCCGGGCGGGGCTTTGGCGGGTTGGGCGGCGGCGCCCGGCGCAAAACCCGCGAGCAGCAACATGATTGCGAGTATGCATGCCAGCATGACGGCAACCGGCACACTGCGAATGCTCAGCCGCCCCTTCATGGAAGATTCAGTGCATGATCTCAATGTCGTCGAACCAATCACCGCTGTTTCGCCCTCGCAATCTCAAGCCGGGCTCATCCCCCGGAAAGTTAAATGACCCCCGGCAAAGCCGGGGGCTTATTGGGTGAGCGCCTCAAAGGCGCTCGCACCCCGTGAGCCGCCTGAAGGCGGCGTAATAATCGGC
>Ga0209343_10004771_pt1 | contig 16668 bp, 12 predicted proteins | sample RifCSPlowO2_02_FD_184026 | JGI IMG/M metagenome (GOLD analysis project Ga0209343, IMG submission 184026) | Groundwater microbial communities from Rifle, Colorado - Rifle CSP2_plank lowO2_0.2 (SPAdes) (version 2) | ecosystem: Environmental > Aquatic > Deep subsurface > Groundwater | place... | reverse complement strand
TTCCGTTTCCCCTACCTGCGCCACGGCCTGTGGGCCGCCGGTTATGCGGTGGACACCCTGGAAACCGCCACCGACTGGAGCAACGTCGACAGCCTGCTGAATAAGGTCGAGGCCAGCCTGCGCCACGGCTTGAGCGAGGAGGGCGAGCGGGTGCATGTGTTCACCCACCTGTCCCACGTCTATGGCGAAGGGTCGAGCATCTACACCACCTATGTATTCCGCCCCGGCAACAGTTACGCCGAGGCCATGGCGCGCTGGCACAAGCTCAAGCATGCCGCCAGCCAGACCATTGCCGAGAACCGCGGCACCATCAGCCACCAGCATGGTGTCGGCCGCGACCACGCGCCTTATCTGCCGGTGGAGAAGGGTGAGCTGGGCATGGCCACGCTCAAGGCCCTGGCCGGGCACTTCGACCCGGAGCAACGCCTGGCCCCTGGCGTGTTGCTGCAAACCCATGAATAAATCTACTGCGCGTCCCGATAGCTGCGTGACTCGCTGCGCTCGCCCTACGGGCCTGCCTGCGGCAGTTCAGCCGCAAGCGGCTGTGAGGCGGTACTCGCTCCTCGCCTATCTATTCGATATGTCTCGTCGCTGCGTTCCGTCCACCTTGCTCTCGGGGCGCTCGCTACGATTTCTTCACGGGCTTGGACATGACTGAAGGAAGCAACTGGAACGCCGCCTGGCGCGAACAGGCGCTGCCCGAACTGGCCGCGCGGGATTGGGACCTGATAGTGGTCGGCGGCGGCATCAGCGGCGCCGGGATTCTGCGCGAGGCGGCGCGGCGCGGCTGGAAATGCCTGCTGCTGGAACAGCGCGACTTCGCCTGGGGCACCTCCAGCCGCTCGTCGAAGATGGTCCATGGCGGCCTGCGCTATATCGCCAAGGGTCAGCTCAAACTGACCCGGGATTCGGTGCGCGAGCGCCAGCGCCTGCTGCAGGAAGCGCCGGGGCTGGTCGACCCCCTGAGCTTTATCATGGCCCATTACCGGGGCGGTTTTCCCGGCCCCAGGGTATTCGGCGGCCTGCTGGCCCTGTACGACGCCCTGGCCGGCAAGCGCAACCATCTGTTCTATCCGCTGCAGCAACTGCGCTACCTGGCCCCGGGCTTGAAAGAAGACGGCCTGCTCGGCGGCACGCGCTTCTTCGATGCGGTCACCGACGATGCACGCCTGGTGCAGCGGGTGCTGGGCGAGGCGCGTTCCGAGGGTGGCGAGGCGCTGAACGGCATGCGCGTGGTCGAGTTACTGCGCGAGGGCGGGCAGGTCAGTGGCCTGCTGGCCGAGGATGCGGAAAGCGGCCGCCTGTATCGCCTGAAGAGTCGCGTGGTGGCTCAGGCTACCGGCGCCTGGGCCGATCAGTTGCGCAAGAAGACTGGCCAGGAACATATCCGCCCCCTACGCGGCAGCCATCTGCTGTTGCCGGCCTGGCGCCTGCCGGTGGCCCATGCCTTTAGCTTTATGCACGAGCAGGACGGCCGTCCGGTGTTTGTCTTCCCCTGGGAAGGCGCCACCGTGATCGGCACCACCGATCTGGATCACCCGGCACCTCTGGAGCAGGAGGCGCGCATCAGCCCGGGCGAAGTGGACTACCTGCTGGCCGCTTGCGCCCAGCAGTTTCCGGCGGCCGGAGTCAAGGCGGCCGACGTGCTATCGACCTGGGCCGGCGTGCGCCCGGTTGTTAGCGATGGAGCTCCAGGGCGCAAGCCCTCGGATGAGAAGCGCGAGCATGCGCTGTGGGTCGAGCCCGGTTGCGTCACCCTGGCCGGCGGCAAGCTGACCACCTTCCGCCTGCTGGCCCTGGAAGTGCTGCAGGCCTGCGCGCCCTTTGCCGGCCGCAGCGTGCAGGATCATGGCGCGGCGACCTTTGCCCCCGTGCCCAGGCAGCCTATGCCCAATCTGAGTCCGGCCCAGCAGAAACGCCTGCTCGGCCGCTATGGCCGGGCACTGCCGCAGTTGCTGGCGCTGCTCGAACAGCTTGGCAGTGAAAGCGTGGCCGGGACCGACACGCTATGGGCCGAACTGGCCTGGGCCGCCGAGCAGGAGCTGGTGCTGCATCTGGATGACCTGCTGCTGCGCCGTACCCGTCTGGGTCTGCTGCTGGCCAAGGGCGGCGCTGCCGAGCTGCCACGTATCCGCGCGCTGTGCCAGGCGCGGCTGGGTTGGGATGACGCACGCTGGCAGCGGGAAGAAGCCGATTACCTGGCGTTGTGGCAGCAGTGCTACAGCCTGCTGGCAGAAGATTGATAAATAGGAAGGACTGCGCCTTGAGCGAGAAAAGCTACCTGCTGGCCATCGACAACGGCACCCAGAGCATTCGGGCGCTGCTGTTCGACCTTCAGGGCAATCTGCTGGGCAAGGGCAAGGTGGAACTCGAGGCCTACTACTCCAAGCAGCCCGGCTGGGCCGAGCAGGACCCCGAGTATTACTGGGCCAGCCTGGGCCAGGCCTGTCAGCTGCTCTGGCAGCAGGTGCATATCGACCGCAGCCAGATCAAGGGCGTGTCCCTGACCACCCAGCGCGGCACCCTGATCAATGTCGATCGGCAGGGCCAACCGCTGCGTCCGGCCATGCTCTGGCTCGATCAGCGCCAGGCCAAGGTCGAGGGGCGGATCAAGGGGCCCTGGGGCTGGCTGTTCAAGCTGGCCGGCTTGCAGGCCACGGTGGATTACTTTCGCGCCCAGGCCGAGGTCAATTGGATCGCGCAGAACCAGCCGGACATCTGGGCGCAGACGCATAAGGTGCTGCTGCTCTCGGGCTTCCTCACCCACCGTCTGTGCGAGCAGTTCGTCGACTCGGTGGCCTGTTGCGTGGCCTATCTGCCGTTCGACTACAAACGCCTGCAATGGGCCAAGTCCAGCGACTGGAAATGGCAGGCCATGCCGGTGCGCCGCGAGCAGTTGCCGCAGCTGCGCAAGCCGGGGGAACTGCTCGGCCATATCAGCGCGGCCGCCAGCCGCCATACCGGCATCCCCGAGGGCCTGCCGCTGATCGCCGCCGGTGCCGACAAGGCCTGCGAGGTGCTCGGCGCCGGTGGCGTGGAGGCGAGCACCGCCTGCCTGTCCTACGGCACCACGGCCACCATCAACACCACGCGCAGTCAATATCTGGAAACCATCCCGCTGATTCCGCCTTACCCCTCGGCGATTCCCGATCACTTCAACACCGAGGTGATGATCTACCGCGGCTTCTGGATGGTCAGCTGGTTCAAGCAGGAATTCGGCCTGCGCGAGATGCAGCGGGCCAAGGAGCTGGGGGTGGAGCCCGAGGCGCTGTTCGACGAGCTGGTCAACAGCGTGCCGGCCGGCTCCATGGGCCTGATGCTGCAGCCTTACTGGTCGCCGGGTATCCGTGAGCCGGGACTGGAGGCCAAGGGCTCGATCATCGGCTTCGGCGACGTGCACACCCGCGCACATATCTACCGCGCCATCCTCGAAGGCCTGGCCTACGCCCTGCGCCAGGGCAAGGAGAAGATCGAGAAGCGCTCGGGCAGCAAGATCACCCGCCTGCGCGTCTCCGGCGGCGGCTCCCAGAGCGATGCGGCGATGCAGCTGACCGCCGATATCTTCGGCCTGCCGGCCGAGCGTCCGCACCTGTATGAAACCAGCGGCCTGGGGGCGGCGATCAACTGCGCGGTAGGGCTGGGCCTGTACCCGGACTACCCGACGGCAATTGCCGCGATGACCCGGGTTGGTCGGGTGTTCGAGCCTAATCCGGAGGCGCAGCGCACTTACCAGCAGCTGTACACGCAGGTTTATCAACGCATGTACAAGCAGCTCAAGCCGCTCTACCAAACCATCCGCAAGATCACCGGCTACCCAGCTTGATATCCGGCGCCGAACGCGAAGCAGGCAAAGGCTTGGCTCCCCTCTCCCTGTGGGAGAGGGGCCGGGGGAGAGGGTCAAGGCCGCCACGGTTCACCCCATATCCACCAGCACCAGTTCGCTGTCCTCCAGGGCGGTGATATGCAGCACTGCTTCATCCTGAATCGCCACCCCATCGCGGGTCTGCGCCGCAACGCCGTTGACCTCGATGCTGCCGCTGGCAGCCACCAGATAAGCCTTGCGCGCAGCACCAATCGGGTACTCGGTGCTCTGCCCGGCTTGCAGGGCGGCGGCGGCCATCCGCGCATTGGTGCGGATCGGCAAGGCGTCCTGGTCTTCGGCATAGCCGCTGGCCAGGGTGACGAAGGCGCCGACGCGCTCCGCCTTGGGAAAGGGCCTGGTACCCCAGGCGGGCGGTAGGCCGCTCTGGTTGGGCTGAATCCATATCTGGAAGATCTTGGCCGTGCTGTCTTCCAGGTTGTATTCGCTGTGGGCGATGCCGGTGCCGGCGCTCATCACCTGCACGTCGCCGGCCTCGGTGCGGCCCTGATTACCCAGGCTGTCCTTGTGGGTGATGGCGCCCTGGCGCACATAGGTGATGATTTCCATATCGCGATGTGGATGGGTGGGAAAGCCGCTATGGGGCGCTATCTCATCGTCGTTCCATACCCGCAGCGGGCCCCAGTTCATCCGCTGTGGGTCATGGTATTCGGCAAAGGAAAAATGGTGGCGGGCCTGCAGCCAGCCATGGTTGGCGGCGCCGAGCTGGGCAAAGGGGCGTACTTCGATCATCTGCATATCCTCATCGATGACGGCGTTTAGCCGTCGGTGTGTAGGGATGATCTATCAATATAGTTCTATTAAAAATACCGATTTTCTCGTCAAAGCAATCTATTTATTAGATGCATTTGCGGCTATCGAGCGACTCTGAGTCGCTGTCCGAATTGACTTGTATGCCGGCTCGCTATAGCCGACTGGCCACTGGGCCAGGCTTCGCGCATGATGGCGTACGGCCATGGCGCCTTCAGTACTGGCCCCGCTGGCCGATACCTCGGGTACTGGCTACTTGAGCTAGGCTAAATCGATAAGTAAACAGGAGCGCATGATGGCCGGCATTCTCGACTCAGTGAATCAACGCACCCAGTTGGTGGGCGAGAATCGCCTGGAAATCCTGATGTTCCGCCTGGCCGGGCGGCAGCTGTTCGCGATCAACGTGTTCAAGGTGCAGGAAGTCCTGCAGATGCCCAAGTTGACCCTGATGCCGCAGCGCCATCGCTTCGTCTGCGGCGTGGTCAACCTGCGTGGCCAGACCTTGCCGGTGATCGACCTGTCCCAGGCCATCGGCATGCGCCCGATAGTGCCGGATGAGCGCAGCACCATCATAGTCACCGAGTACAACCGCTCGGTGCAGGCCTTTCTGGTCGGCGGGGTCGACCGTATCCTCAACCTCAACTGGGAATCCATCCTGCCGCCGCCCGGTGGCGCCGGCCGCCAGCATTACCTGACGGCTATCACCAAGGTCGACGAGCAACTGGTGGAAATCATCGACGTGGAAAAGGTGCTGGCCGAGATAGTGCCCTACAGCGCCAAGATCACCGGCGATCGCCTGTCCGACCCGGTGCTGGAGAAGGCGCGCGGCCGTGAAGTGCTGCTGGTCGATGACTCCAGCGTGGCCTTGGCGCAGCTGCGCGATACCCTGTCGCAGCTGGGCTTGAAGATGCACGTGGCGACCGATGGCCTGAAGGCCCTGAACATGCTGAAAAAATGGGCGGATGCCGGCGAGGTGATGACCGACAAGCTGCTGATGATCTTCACCGATGCGGAAATGCCGGAGATGGACGGCTACCGCCTGACCACCGAGATCCGCCAGGACCCGCGCCTGATGGACCTCTATATAGTGCTGCACACCTCGCTGTCCGGCAGTTTCAACGAGGCCATGGTGAAGAAGGTCGGTTGCGACAACTTCCTCTCCAAGTTTCAGCCGGACAAGCTGGTCGACGTGATTCGCGAGCGTTTGATGCTCGATGAGCCGGGCGCTTAAGCTAGGGCTGCTGTTCCAGACGCTGACGCAGCCGCTCGATGCGCTTGCGGTTGACCTCGAAGTCCGCGTAGCCCAGGCGCGAGGCCGAACGTACATCCACGGCGGATTCGCCGATCAAAAACTCCACGTCGTCGACAAAGCGCATCAGCTTGCTGCTGAACTCCGCGCGCAGATAACCCGGTGTTTCCTCGACCAGGCGTGCCCGTGGCTCGCTGCCGAGCAGTTGCTTGAGCTGTGCCTGGGTCTGCTGCGGCGTGCCCTTGAGCGGCAAGGGGGCGATAAAGTGTTCGGCATCGCCGGCCTGGCTGTTCACGCAGTTGGGCGAGTCCGGGCAGGGCGCCAATTGCCCGCCATGGTTGCCCAGGTTTTCCGGCGGGCTGCCGCTGCAGGCGCTCAGCAGCAATGCCAGGGGCAGCAGCGCGGGCTTGTGGGCGCGCCGGGTTACTCGTATAAGGGCGTTTTGCCAAAGGGAACGCGGGCTCATGTTGCATCTCTCCGGGTTGTACCGTTATCCACTGAAATCTGCCGCGGGCGAATCCTTGCAGGAGACCAGGCTGGATGCCTTGGGCGTGCTCGGTGACCGTCGCTGGATGGTAGTCGATGCCGAGAGCGGGCGCTTTCTGACTCAGCGTCTGCTGGCGCAAATGACCCAGTTGCGCGCGCGCTGGCAAGGCGCCGAGCAGCTGCTGCTGAGTGCGCCGGGCATGCCGGACTTGTTGGTGGCCGTGCCGGGGCCGCAGGCGGCGTTGCGTGGCGTGACCATCTGGCGCGACAGCCTGCAGGTGCCGGACGCGGGCGACACTGCGGCTCTCTGGTTAAGCCAATGGCTCGGCCGTGCCTGCCGCCTGGTGCAGGTGCCGGAGGCGCGCGCGCGGCAGGTCGACACCGGCTATGCCGAGCCGGGGGAGAAGGTGGCCTTCGCCGATGGTTTTCCCTTGCTGCTGATTGGCCAGGCCTCGCTGGATGACCTTTCGGCGCGAGTCGGCCGGCCCCTGGAGATGCTGCGCTTTCGCCCGAATCTGGTGGTGGCGGGGAGCGCGCCTTATGCCGAAGACGGCTGGACGCGCATTCGCATCGGCGAGCTGGAGTTCCGCGTGGTCAAGGGCTGCTCGCGCTGCATCATGACCACCCTGGATCCGCAGACGGGCGAGCGCAGCGCCGACCGTGAGCCCCTGAGCACGCTCAAGGGCTATCGCGAACGCGAGGGCGAGGTGTATTTCGGGCAGAACCTGATCGCCTGTGGCGAGGGCCGGCTGGCGCTGGATATGCCGGTCGAGGTGCTGGCCTGATGCTCCGCGAATGAGAACGGCTCGGCCGCGCTCATTCGCAACGCCGCTTACTGATCGAAATAACGCTCGTGCCAGGCCACCAGCGGCTGCGGCGCATTGAGCTTCTCGCCGTAGATCACCGAGTAGGACAGCACGTTCTGCACGTACTGGCGGGTCTCGTCGAAGGGGATGTTCTCCACCCACACGTCGTAGGGCAGGTGATCGGCGCCGCGCAGCCACTGGCGCACGCGCCCGGGCCCGGCGTTGTAGGCGGCGGAAGCGAGCACCCGGTTGCCGTTGAACTGGCCATAGATCTGGCTCAGGTAGGCGGCGCCCAGCTGGATGTTGATCTCCGGCCGGTAGGCCAGCTTCGGCGACGACAGGGGAATGCCGAAGCGTCTGGCGGTTTCCTTGGCGGTGGCGGGCATCAGCTGCATCAGGCCCATGGCGCCGACCCCGGACTTGGCGTCGGTCATAAAGGCACTTTCCTGGCGGGTGATGGCGAATACCCAGCTGGAATGAATGTCGCGATTGCGCGCCTCGCGCACCAGCACGTCGCGGTGGGCCATGGGGAAGCGCACGTCCAGGTCGTCCCAGTACTGCGCCTGGCTGATGGTGCGAATGGCCGGGAAGTACCAGCCCATGTCGTAGGCCAGGCGCGCCTGGGCGACCATTTCATCGCGGCTGAACAGGCGGCTGACGTTGTACCACTCGCGTCGGCCATCGGCGATCTGGCCGCGGGCGTGGAACTCCAGGGCGCGGCGAATGGCGGCCGAATTGCGCACCTTCTGCACGGTTTTCGGGCTCAAGGCCAGGGGCTTGTTATTCAGCTGGTAGGGCGCCTGCACCTGATCGGCGGCCATAAAGCCGTAGAAGTCGCGTTCCTTGGCCAGCGCCTGGTACAGCGCCTTGGGTTCCTGGCTGTTGGGTTGCGCCAGTTGCAGGCTGCGCGCCTGCCAGTAGCGCCAGCGATTGGTCTTGCTCAGTTCTTCAGGCATCTGCCGGGTTAGCCGATTGGCCTCATCCCAGCGCCCCAGGCGCAGCAGCAGACGTGCGCGCCATTCGCTGACGGTGTTGTCGCGCAGCTCAGGGTCATATTTGGCCATGACCTGCAGGGCGCGCGGGTCGAAGCGTTTGGCCAGGCTCAGGCCGATTTCGCGGGCGATGGCGACTTTCGCCGCGCTGGAAAACTTCATCCGCGTGGCATAGCCATCCAGCAGGCGCAGGGCGCTTTCCGGATCCTGCCGGGCCAGGCGGCGCAGGCCCAGGCCGACCACATCGGCCATGGCCGGGTCGGTCTGGCCGAAGCGTGTGGTCTGCTTGAGCAGCTCGGGTTTCTGCGCCACCTGTAGCAGCATCTTGCCGTGGTTGCCCAGGCTCGGCAGGGTCTTGATCAGGTGGGTGACCAGGCCGTAATTGCGCGCCTCGGCGGCCAGCCTGGCGCGCTCCCAGCGTTTCTGCTCGGTGAGCTGGCCGGCGGCTGCCCAGCGCTCGAACAGGCGATCACAGGCTTCGGGCTGCGATTTACCCACCAACCAGAGCTTTTCCGCGGTGGCGAAGCCTTCGGCCTGCATGCCGTGGCCCAGCTGGTATTGGCCGTACAGGCAGTCGAGTTCGGTGAAGTTCAGCGCCGGGTCGTAATGGTTGATAAAGGTCTGCCATTCGCCCCGTTCGGCCAGCCAGCGCAGCCAACGCAGTTTCATCCAGCCGATTTGCGGCAGGTCGCCGTGTTCGGCGAGAAATTTCTCGATTTCGTCGTTGCTCGCCCATTTCAGCCGAGCGGTCAGCTCGTCGTAGGCCAGGTAGGGCTCCAACGGATAATCGCGCAACAGGCTGGCATAGCGCTGGTAGGGGCCTTTATCGCCTTTGGCCAGGGCGGCTTTGGCCTGGTCGTAATACAGGCGCTGTTGCGCCAATGTCGCCGCCTGGGCCGTAGAAAGGCCGAGGGTGGAAATCACAAAACAGGCAGACAGGCTTAACAGAAAACCGCGCATGACACTTCCAGGCTGAAGACGCTCGATCCCTCTAGCTTAGTCTTTTGCCGGTGCGTGGAGAAGGCGCAATGGCCGCCGGTAAAAAAATGCCCGCGATGCTCAGGCGCTTCTCGGTTAGAATGCGCGCCCTGTTTTTGCGACTGGCGAAAGGCCATTGCAAATGATTTTTCTGGTGACTCAGCCACACGGGCGTGGCCTGGCGGATGCAAGCGCATTTGCCGGCGTTCCGTGTTGAACTGTTTATACCTGTCGTACTTGTTGAGGCGTGCCATGACCCTGCTCAAATTCACCGATGTTTCCCTGGCCTACGGCGCTATGCCGCTGCTGGACAAGGTGTCGTGGCAAATTGCCCGCGGTGAGCGGGTGTGCATCATCGGCCGCAACGGCACCGGCAAGTCGAGCATGATGAAGCTGGTCAAGGGCGACCAGAAGCCCGATGACGGCTCGGTCTGGCGCGCGCCGGGGCTGAAGATCGGCGAATTGCCGCAGGAACTGCCGCTGGCCGACGAGCGCACCGTGTTTGATGTGGTCGCCCAAGGCCTGGACGGTGTGGGTGAATTACTCGCGCAATACCACCACTTGGCGCAGAACTGTGTCACCGATGCCGATCTGGACAAGCTGATGCACGTCCAGCACGACCTCGAAGCCCGCGACGGCTGGCGCTTGCAGCAACTGGTGGACAGCACCCTGAGCCGTTTGCAGTTGCCGGCCGACAAGACCCTGGCCGAGCTGTCCGGCGGCTGGCGTCGCCGCGTGTTGCTGGCCCAGGCGCTGGTGTGCGAGCCGGATCTGCTGCTGCTGGACGAGCCGACCAACCACCTGGATATCGGCGCCATCGCCTGGCTGGAAGAGGCCTTGAGCGATTTCCAGGGCGCGGTGCTGTTTATCACCCACGACCGTTCCTTCCTGCAAAACCTGGCCACACGCATCCTCGAACTGGATCGCGGCGGCCTGATCGACTGGAACGGCGACTACGCCAGCTTCCTGGTGCATAAGGAAGCCACCCTGGCGGCCGAAGAAACCGCCAACGCCCTGTTCGACAAGCGCCTGGCCCAGGAAGAGGTGTGGATTCGCCAGGGCATCAAGGCCCGTCGCACCCGTAACGAAGGCCGGGTACGTGCCCTGAAGGCCCTGCGCGTGGAGCGTAGCGAACGCCGTGAGCGCACCGGCAAGGCCAATATCCAGCTGGAAACGGCGGAGAAATCCGGCAAGCAGGTGATGGTCCTGGAGAACGTCAGTTTCGCCCACCCGGAGGGTCCGTTCCTGATCAAGGACTTCTCCATGGTGTTGCAGCGCGGCGACCGCATCGGTCTGCTGGGGGCCAACGGCACCGGCAAGACCACCCTGTTGAAGCTGATGCTCAGTGGCTTGCAGCCTAGCAGCGGCACCGTGACCGAGGGTACGCGGATCGACGTGGCCTATTTCGACCAGTTGCGCCATCAGCTCGATCTGGAAAAGACGGTGATCGACAACGTCGCCGAAGGCCGCGATTTTATCGAGATCGATGGGCAGAACCGCCATGTCTTGAGCTACCTCGGCGATTTCCTGTTCAGCCCGCAGCGCGCGCGCACCCCGGTCAAGGCCTTGTCCGGTGGCGAGCGGGCGCGTCTGCTGTTGGCCAAGCTGTTCAGCAAGCCGGCCAACCTGCTGGTGCTGGACGAACCGACCAACGACCTGGACGTGGAAACCCTGGAGCTGCTGGAAGAAGTGCTGCTGACCTTCCCCGGCACCGTATTGATGGTCAGCCACGACCGGGCCTTCCTCGATAACGTGGTGACCAGCACATTGGTCTTCGAGGGCGAGGGTCTGGTTCGCGAGTATGTCGGTGGTTATCAGGATTGGCTGCGCCAGGGTGGTTCGCCGCGCCTGCTCGGCGTGGGTGAAAGCAAAGCCGGCAAGCCTGAGCTAGCCTCTGCGGTGGTCGAAACGCCGGTTACGCCAGCGCCGGTGGTGGCCAGCGCCGGCAGCAAGAAGAAACTGAGTTACAAATTGCAGCGCGAGTTGGAAGCCATTCCCGGCCAGATCGACGCGGTGGAAGCCCAGGTGGCGGCCTTGCAGGCGCAGATAGGGGCTCCCGAGTTCTACCAACAGCCTGCGACGAAAACCGCCGAGGCGTTGGCGCGCTTGCAGGCCTTGCAGCATGAACTGGAACAATTGGTCGAACGCTGGGCCGAGCTGGAAGGCTGAGCCCGCTGTTGAAACCTGCACAATAGCCTCAAACAGAACCTTAAGAAGTCTGGCGGAGAATCCATGGCCATCGAGTACCGCATCACCCTCGACGACAATCACCAGTTCAACTATTGCATCGAGTTGGATCGTGGTTACGAGGCCGCCGTGGCGCAGGCCGCGCCGGCCTGGACGCGCCTGGAGTACCAGCAGTGCAGCAATTGCCCGTTGAGCAAGGACAATTTCAGTCATTGTCCGGCGGCGGTCGATCTGCATAAGGTGATCGAGGACTTCCACGGCCTGCCGGCATTCAAGAAGGCCTCGGTCTGGGTGCGTACGCCCGAGCGTGAGTACACCAAGCTGGTGAGTCTGGAGGAGGGCTTGCGGGCGTTGCTGGGGGTGATCATGGCCACCAGCGCCTGCCCGATATTGGGCAAGCTCAGGCCCATGGCGCAGAACCACCTGCCATTTGCCAGCAATCAGGAGTTCACCCTGCGCACCGTGTCGCTGTACCTGACGCGGCAGTACTTCAATTTCCGCGAAGGGCGGCATGCCGATTGGGAACTGAAGGGACTGGTGCGCATGTTTCAGCAGCTGCAACTGGTCAATCAGGCGTTTTGGCAGCGCATCCACGACACCTGTGAAGGCGACTCCAACCTCAAGGCCTTCCTGACCTTCTTCTCGATGTCATCGAGCATGAGCTACTCGCTGGAAACCCAGCTGCAGAAGATTCGCCCGCTGGTGATGAGTTCGGGCGACGGCGCCGATTGAGGGGCGCTTGGCGAGTGGCCCGGCTCGGGCATTCGCCAAGCGCTGCGGCTATTCGGGCTTCTTCAGGCGCACGGCCAGTACATCGCAGGGGGCGCCGTGCAGCACGTCATTGGCGGTGGAGCCGAGCAGCAGGGCCAGGCCATGGCGGCCGTGGCTGCCGACTATGATCAGGTCGCAATGCTGTTCTCCGGCCAGGCGGTGGATTTCCTGGCGGGGTTGGCCGTAGGCCAGGTGCCGTTGGTCGGCTGCCAGTGCCGGGTATTTGCCGGCGAACTTGTCCAGCCGCTCGCGGGCCTGATCGAACTGCTGCTGTTGCAGCATCGACAAGTCCATGGGTACGTCGCCGCCGAAGGCCATGGCCATGGGCTCGACTATATGCACCACGGACAATTTGGCACCGCTGCTGGCCGCCAGCTTCTGCGCGCGGTGCATGACCGGGTCGCATTCTTCGGTTAGATCGACGGCGACCAGAATGTGCTGGTAGGGCATGGGTGACTCCTCGTGCGGGGGATCGATAGTTCAAGTATGGCTGTCCTGAGCGCTGATGACAGGCTTTTGCCTGCGAGATAACGATATGACTCCCTGGATACTCTTGGTACTGCTGGCCTTTGCGCTCAGCCCGCTGGCCTGGCTGGTGCCGTCACGGCGTCAGCGTGGGCAGATGGATGTGCGCTTGCAAGCGCGGCGCCTGGGCGTGGCTATGCAGCTGTCGCGCCAGGAGTGGCCGCACTGGTTGGAGCGTCAGCCGCCAGGCACCTGCCCGCAATATCACCGTGCGCGCCGGCGTGGCCAGCACGACAGTTGGTGCTATTGGCAGACAGAACCGGGCCAGTGGCTGAACAAGTGGCGTGAGCCCTGCGAGGATGAGGCGTTGCTGGCGCATTTGCGCAAGCTGCCGGCGGACGTGTTCAAGGTCGAAGCGACTGCGCAGATGCTGGCCCTGTGCTGGGGCGAGCGGGGCGAAAGCGAGGCCCTGCAGCGGGTGGTGGATTTCTTGCAGGAAAAAGCCTGAGCAAAAAATTGCCTGGAGCAATTTTTAACGTCGCGCAGCGACGGCCCGAAGGGTGGTCGCCATGGATGGCAGGCCATAAAAAATTGTCTGGAGCAATTTTTAACGTCGCGCAGCGACGGCCCGAAGGGGGGGCGCCATGGATGGCAGACCATAAAAAATTGCCTGGAGCAATTTTTAACGTCGCGTAGCGACGGCCCGAAGGGTGGTCGCCATGGATGGCGGACCATAAAAAGAAAGCCCAGCGCAAGCGCTGGGCTGGAAAACGGCCAGGCAGGCCGGTAAAGCGAATGCAGGCTTGGATAGGGACGATCTAGAGTTTGGCCGCGGCGTACTGGCTGGAAATCTGTTCGGTGCCCTGAATAATGGTGTCGGAGTATTTGTTGACCAGGAACGGCACGCTGTTCTCGTTGTAGTTGATCAAGGACTTCTCAATATAGCGCCACTTGGTGCTCACACCGCTCCAGGACTGCTTGAGCTGCGGGCTGTTCTTGGGTTCCTTCTCCAGTGCGGTCATCTTGCTGGCGAATTCGCTGACCAGTTCCTCGATCGGGCGGGCTTCACCGCCGCCCATAAAGGTCGCCCCCACCGATGCGCTGCGCGAGGCATAGTCAACCGCAATGGCTTGCATCAGCAGGCTTTGCTCGCGGCTGCGCTGGGTCAGGGGCGGCACGCTGTAAGCGCTTTCCTGCTGCATCTTGTTGTACAGCTCCTGGCTCAAACTCATCAACTGCTGGTTGCGCCCGGCCAGGTCGGCCACCGGCTGCAGGTCGGTGAAGCCTTGGGTTTTCAGGGCGCCGGTGAGCTTGTTGAGGTCGATTTGGTAGCCTTGCCACTGCTGCTCCAGTTGCGAGCGCAGGGCCTTGGAGCTCTCTCCTGGCATCTCCGTCAGTGCGCTCAGGTGAGTACTGGCCTGGGTGAGCGACTCATCGATCATCCGCTCATAGCGTTGATCGCCCTCCATGCCGTTGAACATATAGAAATCGCCCAGGCTTTTCTGCGCAGCCAGGCGCAGCTGATGCAGTTTCAGCAGGCTGGCGGCGGGGTCGGCGGCTTGGCTGGCGGCGCTGAACAGAGGCAGGGTGAACGCGAGCAGGGTGCTCAAGGCGCTGGCAAGCAGGCGGCTCGACATAAGGAAACTCCATGTGCCCTTAAGGCGGGCTCTAATTGTTTTTGTTGTGGCTACAACCGGTCTAAAACGGCTGTATGGGCGCGACTGTACCCGGAGCCAAAGCATTTTGCTAGGTCGGCGCTGGATCAGGCTTGCTCGTCCAAGCTGCGCTGAATGCCTGTTTATCGCCGCTAATACTCGCCTGATCGCCCCACAGTTTGCGCGGCGCACAACGTAACTTTTTGTACGGCGAACAAGCCGTTACAGGCCAATTGACAAGTTGTGGCTTTTCCTTGAAGGTGTGCACACCCAAATCAAACGGGCGTATGAATTGAGCGTTTGTCTGTTAAAGCGACGTCTATACAGCCCGATTATCGCGTCGGTGGGTGTGCCAGGCTGATTGGGGCTACGCTCAAACGGCTATGCCGTTGAGTAGCTCGCTGGTTGGCTCCGATGTGTACTGTTCAGCTTCCATACCGTGGAGATCAGTTGATGATTTACGAAGGTAAAGCCATCACGGTTAAGGCTCTTGAGAGTGGCATCGTCGAATTGAAATTCGACCTCAAGGGTGAATCCGTCAACAAATTCAACCGTCATACCCTCAATGAATTGCGTCAATCCGTTGATGCGATCAAGGCCGATGGTTCGATCAAGGGCGTGATTGTCACCAGTGGCAAAGACGTATTTATCGTCGGCGCCGACATCACCGAGTTCGTCGACAGCTTCAAGCTACCCGACGCAGAGCTGGTGGCTGGCAACCTCGAAGCCAACAAGATCTTCAGTGATTTTGAAGACCTCAATGTCCCGACTGTGGTCGCGATCAATGGCATCGCCCTGGGCGGTGGTTTTGAAATGTGCCTGGCGGCGGATTACCGCGTCATGGCCGAAGGCGCCAAGGTTGGCTTGCCGGAAGTCAAACTGGGTATCTACCCGGGTTTTGGCGGCACCGTGCGTCTGCCACGGGTTATCGGTACCGATAACGCCGTCGAGTGGATCGCCGCCGGCAAAGAAAACAAAGCGGCCGACGCCCTCAAGGTCGGTGCGGTCGATGCGGTCGTAGCCGCCGACAAGCTGCAGGCCGCGGCCTTGGACCTGGTCAAGCGCGCCATTTCCGGCGAGCTGGACTACAAGGCCAAGCGTCAGCCGAAGCTGGACAAGCTCAAGCTCAACGCCATCGAGCAAATGATGTGCTTCGAAACCGCCAAGGGTTTCGTGGCTGGCCAAGCCGGCCCGAACTACCCGGCGCCGGTCGAAGCGATCAAGACCATCCAGAAAGCCGCCAACCTCGGCCGCGACAAGGCGCTGGAAGTGGAAGCCGCTGGCTTCGTCAAACTGGCCAAGACCCCGGTGGCTGCCAGCCTGATCGGTCTGTTCCTGAATGATCAGGAACTGAAGAAGAAGGCCAAGCACCACGACGAAATCGCCAAAGACGTGAAACTGGCTGCCGTACTGGGCGCCGGCATCATGGGTGGCGGTATCGCCTACCAGTCGGCCTCCAAGGGCACCCCGATCCTGATGAAGGATATCCGTGAAGAGGGTATCCAGATGGGCCTGGCCGAGGCTTCCAAGCTGCTCGGCGGCCGCGTTGCCAAGGGTCGCATGACCCCGGCGAAGATGGCCGAAGCCCTCACCGCCATCCGCCCGACCATGTCCTACGGCGACTTCGGCGCTGTCGACATAGTGGTCGAGGCCGTGGTCGAGAACCCCAAGGTCAAGCAGATAGTGCTGGCCGAAGTGGAAGGCGTGGTTAAGGAAGACGCTATCCTCGCGTCCAACACCTCGACCATCTCCATCAGCCTGTTGGCCAAGGCCCTCAAGCGTCCGGAAAACTTCGTCGGCATGCACTTCTTCAACCCGGTGCACATGATGCCGTTGGTCGAAGTCATCCGCGGCGAGAAATCCAGCGAAGTGGCGGTCGCCACCACCGTGGCCTACGCGAAGAAGATGGGCAAGACCCCGGTCGTGGTCAACGACTGCCCGGGCTTCCTGGTCAACCGCGTGCTGTTCCCGTACTTCGGCGGCTTCTCCAAGCTGCTGGCGTTCGGCGTCGACTTCGTGCGTATCGACAAGGTCATGGAGAAGTTCGGCTGGCCCATGGGCCCGGCGTACCTGTCCGACGTGGTCGGCATCGACACCGGTCACCATGGCCGTGACGTGATGGCTGAAGGCTTCCCGGATCGCATGGCGGTCGAAGGCCGTACCGCGGTCGACGTGATGTACGAAGCCAATCGTCTGGGCCAGAAGAACGGCAAGGGTTTCTACGTCTACGAAGTGGACAAGCGCGGCAAGCCGAAAAAGGTCATCGACCCGCAGGCTTACGAACTGCTCAAGTCCATCGTGACCGAGCAGCGTGAAGTGACCGATGAAGACATCATCAACTTCATGATGATCCCGCTGTGCCTGGAAACCGTGCGTTGTCTGGAAGACGGCATAGTCGATACCGCTGCCGAGGCCGATATGGGCCTGATCTACGGCATCGGCTTCCCGC
>Ga0209343_10004768_pt1 | contig 16675 bp, 18 predicted proteins | sample RifCSPlowO2_02_FD_184026 | JGI IMG/M metagenome (GOLD analysis project Ga0209343, IMG submission 184026) | Groundwater microbial communities from Rifle, Colorado - Rifle CSP2_plank lowO2_0.2 (SPAdes) (version 2) | ecosystem: Environmental > Aquatic > Deep subsurface > Groundwater | place... | reverse complement strand
ATCTCCCGAATCTGCGCCTATTCTGCGCCTATTCCAAACTACCTTTAGTTACAACTGTCGGCAACTCTTAAGAAAGCTCTAAGAATTTGATCTTATCGTTCATCAACGTTGCCTATTAATCAAAACAGAACCATTGGAGGTCCGACATGAGAATCCGTACTCTTGCCGTTAGCGTCGCGCTAACTGGCGTCAACATCGCCTGGGGAGCGATGAATGAACCCATCAAACCCATATCAGCCGCCAAGGTCACCAACCCGGCCCAGGTCGAGCTCGGCAAAAAGCTCTTCTTCGATCCGCGCCTGTCGAAATCCGGCTTCATCTCCTGCAACTCCTGCCACAACCTGTCGATGGGCGGCACCGACAACCTGAAGACGTCCATCGGCCACAAGTGGAACGAAGGCCCGATTAATGCCCCCACCGTGCTCAATGCCAGCATGAACATCGCCCAGTTCTGGGACGGTCGCGCCAAGGATTTGCAGGCACAAGCCGGCGGCCCGATCGACAACCCGGGCGAAATGGGCTCTACCCACGGTCTCGCCGTCGAGGTGCTGCAGTCGATTCCCGCTTATGTCGCCGAATTCAAAAAGTCCTTCGGCACCGACAAAATCGGCATCGAGCAAGTCACCAAGGCGATTGCCGCTTTCGAAGAGACCTTGGTCACGCCGAACTCGCGCTTCGACAAGTGGTTGGCGGGCGACCAAAAGGCGCTGTCGGCGAATGAGCAAGCCGGCTACAAGCTCTTCAAGGACAGTGGTTGCGTTGCCTGCCATAACGGCCCGGCCGCAGGCGGCAGTTCCTACCAGAAGATGGGCGTCGTCGCGCCTTACCAGACATCGAACCCCGCCGAAGGCCGCTTTGCGGTTTCCGGCAAGGATGCCGATCGCCTCAACTTCAAGGTGCCGACGCTGCGCAATGTGGAAATGACCTATCCCTACTTCCATGACGGCGCCGCCAACACGCTGACCGAAGCCGTCGACACCATGGGCCGCCTCCAGCTGGGCAAGAAGTTCACGGGCGACGAGAACGCCAAGATCGTCGCCTTCCTGAAGACGCTCACCGGCGAGCAGCCGAACTTCAAGCTGCCGATGCTGCCGCCATCTTCCGACAAGACGCCCAAGCCGCAACCGTTCGCGCAAAAGTAGGCCCCTCGCCAGCGAATGGCGAGGTGCAGAGGGGAGCAGTGATGAAAGCTCCCTGTCCCATTTTTTTTATTATTTTGAAGGAATACGATGAGTTTGAGGAAAAACACGAAACGATACGGATCGCTGTCCATCGGGCTGCACTGGGTCATGCTGCTGCTGCTCGCGGCGGTGTATGCCTGCATGGAACTGCGCGGTTATTTTCCGAATGTCAGCGTTCCGCGCGCCTGGCATTTCATGTTGGGCTTGACCTTTTTTGCACTGGTCGTGGTGCGCCTGGTGGTCCGTATGACGACTTCGCCCCCTCCGATCAAGCCCAATCCACCCAAGTTGCAGACGCTGTCAGCCAAGCTTGTGCAGATTGGGCTCTATACGCTCATGATTGGCATGCCGCTGGCAGGATGGTTGCTTCTCAGCGCGTCCGGAAAGCCGATCCCGTTCTTCGGCCTGCACCTGCCGGCGCTCATCAGCAAGAGCAAAGATATGGCGGAGTTCATCCAGATCATCCATGAGACCGGTGGCACCGCGGGTTACTTCCTGATCGGTTTGCATACCGTCGCCGCTTTGTATCACCACTATGTGGTTCGGGACAACACCTTGCTGCGCATGCTTCCGGCCGGCGCTTGAGTCAACGCCATCGCTGGCGATATCTGGCTTTGCGCTCCAGCCGATGTCCCGGCTGGGGCCAGAATCCCGAACAATTTATATAAAACTGGTCTCTAGCCCCCGTGTATATTGCTTAGTATGCTACTAAATATGTAGCAATGTCGCGACGGAAGCGCTGATTTTCGGCGTGACCCTGGTCCATGCGGTTCAAGCCGATGCCGCCACCACCGTGATTTCGATCAGCAGATCCGGGGAGGCCAGGTTGGCCTGCACGGTGGTGCGCGCTGGCGCGGCGCCACTGGGCATCCAGGCCTCCCAGGTGGCGTTCATGGCCGCAAAGTCTTCCATGTGCTTCAGGTAGATGGTGGCCGACAGCAGGCGGCTGCGGTCGCTGCCGGCTTCGGCCAGCAAGGTGTCGATGCGCCGGAGCACTTCGCGGGTCTGGTCCTCAATGGGGGTGGGCGCGCTGCCGCTGGCGGTCTGTCCGCACAAAAAAACCAGGCCGCCGTATTGCACGATTTTGCTCATGCGGGCGTTGCTGTGGTAGCGCTGGATGTCCTGGGTCATGTTGTGGGGTCCTTGTTTTCTTCAGTGAAAAGTGACGCCAGCGAGGCCAGCGGCACCGGTTTAAGGGGTGAGCGAATGTGATACGCGCCCACTTCGGCGACCGGCTTGCCCAGCTCGCTGGCCAGAATCTGCGTCACCGTCAGGCCGCACAGGCGGCCCTGGCATGGCCCCATGCCGCAGCGGCTGAAGAACTTGGTCTGGTTCGGTCCCTGACAGCCCAGGCGCGCCATCTCGCGGATGCGCCCGGCCGTGACCTCCTCGCAGCGGCACACCACGGTGTCGTCGGCGGGCGTGTTGATCCACTCGGGCGGGCGGTACAGCGCATCAAGAAACGGCCGGATGCGAAGTTGTTGCCGCAAGGCCTTTCGCGCTGCTCCAGCGCGCTCGTCGCATTCGGTGGCAGACAGGCGTTGCAGTGCGTGCGCCGCGCCCAGGGCGGCCAGGGTGCCGCTGGCTTCGGCCGCCAGGGCACCACCAATGGAGGCACCATCGCCTGCGATGCGCAAGCCCGCCAGCGAGGTCTGGCCCCAGTCGTCGACGCGCGGCTGCCAGGTGAGTTGCGCCGCGTCCCAGTCATGTTCCACGCGCAACAGGCGGGTCAACTGCGTGTTCGGCACCACACCGTGGTGCAGCAGCACGACGGACGCGTCCAGCCGGTGCTCGCGTCCACCGGCGGTAAAGCGCAAGGCCTCGGCCCGCTGCTGCCCTTCGACGGCGAGCTGGGTCGCCCCGGAGAACCAGGGTATGCCCGCGGCCCGCAGGCGTCGCATCAGGCGCAAGCCTTTGATGAGTGTGGCAGGCGTGCCCAGTGCCGCCGGCAGGTGCCCCAGCGCGGCCCAGCGGTTGGCGCCGGGCGAGGTCTCGACGACGGCGGCCACCGTGGCGCCCGCGTCGAGCAGTTGGCAGGCGACCAGCAGCAGCAGGGGGCCGCCGCCCGCCAGCAGCACCGGGCCCGCTGGCACGGAGCCTGAACTTTTGAGCGCGATCTGCGCCGCGCCGGCGTTCATCACCCCTGGCAGCGTCCAGCCGGGGATGGGCGACGGGCGTTCCATGGCGCCGGTGGCGGCGATCAATTGTGGCGCGCGCACCTGGAGCGATTGGCCCTGCTGCAAGGTCGTCACGGTGAGGTCGCGTGCGACGTCCCACACCAGGGCACCGTAGCGCAACTCGACGCCCGAGGCCGCCAGGCGCCCGGCCAACGCGCGGCCGTAGGTGTAGTCCGGCCCGAGCAGGGCCGCCAGCTTGGGGTCGGCCGTCGTGACATTGCGGTAAATCTGGCCGCCAGCGCGCGGCTGCTCATCCAGCAGCACGGTTTTCAACCCCAGCGACCCAGCCGTCAGCGCGGCGGACATGCCGGCTGGGCCGGCGCCGATGATCACCAGATCGTGTCTCATGCGGCGTCCTCGGCCCGACGCGCGCCACTCTGCAGGCGCACCTGCATGCCCTCAGAGACTTCGACCATGCAGGACTGCACATTCTGCCGCCCGTCGACTTCGACCAGGCAGTCAAAACACACACCCATCAGGCACAAGGGCGCGCGGGGCTGGCCGGAGACCGGGGTCTGGCGAAACGGGACCACACCCGCGTTCAGCAGCGCGATGGCCAGCGTGTCGCCTTCGCGGGCGGTGATGGGGCGCCCCTGGACCTGCAGCAACACCGTTTGGCGCGCAAGGGTGGGTTCGATCGGTCTAAACATGAAAACGCTCCGCTTTGAATCCGGTGATGTCGGCTGGTTCGGGTCCACCCCGGATCCAGTCCGCCAGGGGGCCCGCATGCTGGCTTGCCAGTGTGACGCCGCTGTGGCACGTGACGACAAAGGCGCCCGGGCAACTGGTGGAGGCCTGGTAAATGGGAAAGCCGTCCGGACTCATCACGCGCAGCGCGCCCCAGGTACGCACGACGTTGACGCTTTTGAGCAGCGGGAAGCAGCGTATGGCGCGGTCGGCGATGCGCGCGAGCTGCGCCAGCGTGGTGCCGTCGTCCAGGCCGACATCTTCTTTGGAGTCGCCCAGCTGCACGACGCCTTCGCCGGTTTGCCGCACATGCAATGACGGGTGGCGCAGAAAGGGCTGCACGCGCTCGGTGACCAGAATCTGGCCCCGCAGGGGCTGAACCGGCGCCTCCAGGCCCACCAGTGGGGCGAGGGCGCGGTTGCCCAGTCCGGCCGCCAGCACCAGTTTGCCGGCGACGTGTTCGGTCGCACCCGTGCGCACGCGGAACTCACCGCTGCGATGCTCGATGGCATCGACATGCACCCCGGGGAGCAACTCGCCGCCCAGGTTCGCAAAGCCTTGGAACAACGCGCGCAGCAGCCGCAGCGGACTGACATGGCCGTCGAGCGGGCAGAAAACGGCGCCGGAGACTTCCGGGCCGACAAACGGAGACAGCGCACGGAGCTGGGTCCGGTTGAGCACTTCATAAGGGTAGTGGCCCCCGATCTGCTGGCGGACCGCCTCAAGATTTCCGGCGCGTTTCGCGAGTTCGGCGTCACTCAGACACATGATGAGGCCGCCGATCTGGGACAGCTCGACGTCAATACCGGTTCGCTCGGCGAGTTCCCGGGCAAACGCCGGCCACTGCCGCGCGGCAGCCATGTTCCAGCGCGCATAAGCCGGGTGGTCCAGACCCTTGCCCTGCACCCACACCAGGCCGAAGTTGCCCCGGGCGGCGCGAAAGGCGTCGTCGCCTTCGTCGAGCAGGCGCACCCGTTCGCCGGCGCGTGCCAGGCCATAGGCCACCGCCATGCCGACCACGCCGCCGCCAATCACCAGGGTGTCGAGTTCAGTGTGTTGCCTCATGTTTTGCCCGACAGAACGCGGTCCAGCCCGTAGAAGCGATCCAGCACGATCATCAGCACCAGGGTCAGCACAATCATCACGGTGGAGACCGATGCCAACAAGGGGTCGATGGTGTGAGCGATGTGGTTGTACATCTTGACCGGCAGCGTCTGGGTGCCGGCCGAGGCGACAAAAATCGACATCGTCAATTCGTCAAAGCTGTTGATGAAGGCGATCAGCCAGCCGCCCGCCACGCCGGGCACGATCAGGGGCAACTCGATGCGGCGAAAGACGGTCCAGCCGGATGCCCCCAATGACTGCGCGGCCTGCGCAATGCTGCGGTCGAAGCCCGTGGCCGCCGCCACCACCAGGCGCAGCACATAGGGCAGCACGATCACGGTGTGCGCCGCGGTCAGTCCCCAGTAACTGCCCGAGCCGCCAATCTGCGTCAGAAAACGCAGCAGGGCAATGCCCAACACCACATGCGGCACCATCAGCGGCGACAGCAGCAGTGCCAGGATGGTGTCGCGCCCGGCGAAGCGGTGCCATGCGATCGCCATGCCCGCCGGCACCGCCATCAGAGTCGCCAGCGTGGCGGCCGCAGCGGCCAGGCCCAGGCTGCGCCAGAAAGCGTCGATGAAGTCCGTCGCCTCCAGCATGGCGCGGTACCAGCGCAGCGAGGCGCCGTCAAAGGGCATGGCGATGTAGCCCTTGGCGGTGAACGACACCAGCACCACCATGGCCAGTGGCGCGAGCATGAATATCCCGAACAGCCAATGGAATACCAGCAGGGAGCGAGGCATCTTGGTCATTGAAAAACCTCCGTGCTACGCACTGCGGTGCGAGCTTGCTTGGGACGGCCCGGCGCGGCGCTCATACAAACACCTGCTTCCAGCGGCGCTCCACCAGCCGGTTCACGCCCATGGAGACGGCCAGCACGATCAGCACCAGCACCACGGCCAGCGCCGCACCCAGCGGCCAGTTGAGATTGCCCAGGAACTCGTCGTAGATTGTGGTCGGCACCACTTTGAGCCGTCTGCCGCCGATGATGGCCGGCGTGGCGAAGGCGCTGGCAGCCAGCGCAAACACAATCAGCCCGCCCGAGAGCACGCCCGGAATCACCTGCGGGAAAACAATGCGCCGCAACACCGTCGGCAGTCCGGCGCCCAGCGACTGCGCGGCCTGCTCGGTGGCGGGGTCGAGTTTTTGCAGCGAGGTCCACACCGCCAGCACCATGAAGGGCACCAGCACATGCACCATGGCGATGACCACGCCGGTGAACGTGAACATGATCTTGACCGGCTCACTCACCAGGCCGGTGGCCAGCAGCAGGTTGTTGATGACGCCCTCATTGCCCAGCAAGATGGCCCAGCCGAGTGTGCGGATCACCACGGAAATGAGCAGCGGCCCGAGCACGATCACTACCGACACCGCGCGCCAGCGCTGCGACAGCCGTGTCAGCACGTAGGCCTCGGGCACGCCGATGACAATGCACAGGAAGGTGACCAGAATCGCCATGCCGAAGGTGCGCGCAAAGATGGCGTGGAAGTAGTCGTCGCGAAAAATGTCGGCGTAGTTGGCGACGGTCATCTGCTCGCCGACGCCACCGCCGCTCACAAACGGGTACAGGCTGAGCGAGAAGATGAGCACCAGCGGCAGCGCCACGAAGGCCAGCGTGACCAACATACCGGGCGCGGTGAGCCAATAGGGCAGCAAGTTGCGTTGCTCGTTCATGCCGTGGCTCCTGCTCCGGCCGGCACCACCCGGGCATGTTCGCCCGACCAGCAAAGCCCAACTTCGTCTCCCTCGCCCGCCTGGGGCAGGCCGGTGTTGGCGTGGGTGATCTGCATCGTTCCCAGCGGCGTGTCGACCTGGAACAGCCAGTGGTTGCCCAGGAACACACGCGCGCTGATGCGCCCGCGCACCAGCGCCGGCTCACGCGTGATCTCAACCTTCTCAGGGCGCACGATGTAGTCCACCACGCCTGCGGCCGTCCGGTCGGCGCAAGGCAAGCGGTGTCCGTTCACTTCCACCATGCCGCCAATGGCTTGACCGGCAAACACATTGGCCTTGCCCAGAAAGGTGGATGAAAAGCGCCCGTTGGGCTGCTCGTACATGTCGAACGGCCGGCCCACCTGCTCAATGCGCCCCTGGTTCATCAGCACCACGCGGTCGGCCAGTGTCATGGCCTCGGCCTGATCGTGTGTGACCATGATGGTGGTGATGCCCACGCGGTGCTGCAGCGCGCGCAGCTCAATCTGCATCTCTTCGCGCAGCTTGGCATCGAGCGCGCCCATCGGTTCGTCGAGCAGCAGGACCGGCGGTTGGATCACCAGCGCGCGCGCCATCGCCACGCGCTGGCGCTGGCCACCGGATAGCTCGCGCGGGTAGCGGTCCGTCAGGGACTCCAGGTGCACCAGTTCCAGCGTTTCGCCTACGCGGCGCCTGCGCTCGGTGGCGGCCACGCCGCGCATCTCCAGACCGAAGGCCACGTTGTCTGCCACCGTCATGTGCGGAAACAGGGCGTAACTCTGGAACACGATGCCCAGGCCGCGTTTGTCGGGTTTCACCGAGGTGATGTCCTGACCGTCGAGCAGGATGCGCCCCTCGGTTGGCGGCACGAAGCCCGCCACCATCTGCAGCGTGGTGGTCTTGCCGCAGCCCGAAGGCCCCAGCAGGCACACGAACTCGCCTTTGGCGACGGACAGGCTGCACCCGCTCACGGCAGTGAAGTCGTCAAAGCGCTTGGACAGGCCCTGGAGTTCAAGAAAGCTCATCGTCGTCCTTGGGATGTGGGTAGCGTCATGTCTCAGCGCTCGACGGCGCGGTTCCAGCGGTTGGTCCACTCGGCGCGTTTGGCGTTGATGATGTCGTAGTTGGGCGAGATCAGGGCATTGACCTTGTCCGGACCGAACACCACTTTCCTGGCCACCTCAGGCGAGAGTTTGGTGGTCTTGTTGACCGGGCCGAAGCCGACCGCCTGGGCCATCAGTGCCTGCGACTCGGCCGACACCACGTGCTGCAGGAACTGCTGGCCGAGCTTCGCTTGCGGCGCACCTTCAACCACACAGCCGGCCACCATGATGACGACCGCGCCCTCCTTCGGGTAGACGAACTCGACCGGTGCGCCCTGGTCCGCCACGGACTGCACGCGGCCATTGCCCCAGACCACCAGCGCCGCCTCGCCGGTCTGCAGCATCTGCGCCATCTTGCCGGGCGAGGGTTCCCACACCAGCACGTTGGGCGCGACCTTTTTGATCATCGCGTCGAAGCCGGGCTCCATGTTGGCTTCGCCGCCGCCGTTCAGGCGCGCCATCATCATCAGCGTCAGCAGTCCATAACCGTTGGTGATGGGCGGAATCACGACCTTCTGTTTGTATTTCGGATCCGTCAGGTCCTGCCATGAGGTCGGCGCTTGCCAGCCGTGTTTGGCGAACTGGTCCTTGTTGTAGGCCAGGCCGGTGGCGATGAAGCCTATGCCCACCGATTTGTCGCCCACCATGCGCGCGGCCGGGTAGAGTTCTTTGACGGCGCCCGTGTCTTCGACCTTGCTGCACAGGCCCTGGCCGACGGCCTGGTACATGGGGCCGTCGTCAATGAGTGCGACCGAAATTTCCTGCTTGCCCTTTTGCGCCTGCAATTTGGCCAGGATGTCGGTCGAGTTCCCTGGCACGTAGACCACCTTGGCACCGGTTTTGGCTTCGAACGGCGGGATGATTTGCTCTTTGTACAGCTTTTCGGTCGAACCGCCAGAGCCGCCAACGTAAATGGTCTCGGCGGCCTGGGCGTTCAGGGATGCCGCCAGCGCGGCGGCACCCATGACAGTGAGGATTTTGCGCATAAAGATCTCCGGTTGATTCAGGTTCAGAGGAAAGGGCTGCTCCAGGCACAAGAAGAGTCTGGCGAATGCAGTTTATGCGCCGCCTCGGCCATTGAAAAGGTAAACATCGACGGCTGTATATGCCAAAATGTTATGTATGAAACCTGTGCTCAATTTGCGTCAGATCGAGGCTTTCCGCGCCGTCATGCTGACCGGCAGTGTGGTCGGCGCGGCCCGCCTGATGAGCGTGACACAACCGGGCGTGAGCCGCACCATCGGCTTGATGGAGTTGCGCATAGGTTATTCGCTATTCGAGCGGCGGGGACGGCGCCTGGTGCCCACGCCCGAGGCCGAGGCGCTGTACCGTGAGATTGAAACTCTCTATGGCAGTATCGAGCGCATCTCGCAAGTGGCGCAGGACATTCGCTTTCAGCGCGCCGGTGCCTTGCGCGTGGCGACGCTACCGGCCCTGGCCCAGTGGCTGGTGCCGCGTGCGATCGCCCGGTTTTTGTCGTCACGCCCGAACGTGACGGTGTTTGTGCAGAGCCTGCCCTCGCGTCAGATCGCGGAGCTGGTGTCAACCCGGCAGTTCGACGTCGGCATTGTCGAGTTGCCCTTGTCCCGACCGGCCATCGAGATTGAGCCGCTGGAGCCGGTGCCGTCGATGGCCGTGATGCCCGCCGGTCACCGTCTGGCTTCCAAGCGGCAGATTTCACTGAAGGACCTCGATGGCGAACGGATGGTGATGCTGTCGCAGCACAGCTTTGTTCGCTATCAGATGGACGAGGCTTTCTCCACGCTTGGCGTGGCGCCCAACGTGGTGCTGGAGACACCGAGTTCATCGATTGCCTGTGCGCTGGTCGCCGCGGGCGCGGGGATCACACTGGTGTCGAAGTGGACAGCTGTGCCGTTTGCCGGGCCCGACCTGGTGGTGCGCCCGGTCAAGGAAGCGATTGCGTCGCGCCACGCCATCATTTTCCCGCAGGTCGCCAGCCGGATGCTGCTGTCGGATGCATTTGCAAAAGACCTGCGGGAGGAAATCCGGATCTCCGATCAGGATTGAATTGGCGGCATGAATCCAGCGTCGGCGCACGTGTTGGGTGCTGCCTTGATTTCATGAATTGCGGATGGTTAAAACACAAGCGGCACCCGCAGGTGCCGCTTGATGCGCACTGCCCGCAGGCAGTTGGCTATTAAGCTACTTTGGTGGCTTTCTTGACTGCATCGGCGGTCTGGGTGGCGGCTGCGGTGAAGTTGGCCTGAGCCGTTGCAAGCGCTTTCTTGGCTTGAGCCTGAGCCGACTCGAACGCATTTTGACCGGAGGCCAAAGCGTTCTTGAAGGCGGCCACAGCGGTTTCGCTGCCAGCAGGCGCGTTCTTGGTCAGGTTTTCCAGCACGCTGTCGAATGCCTTTTGTGCTTCGGCCGTCTTGGCTTCAACCGCCTTGGTGAATTCAGCACCGCCGCCAGTCACAATGGTCTGAACATGCTGAACGTAGGCGGCAGACTTCTCGGTCAGAGGCTTGACCAGGCCAGATTGCAGAGCCAGCAACTGTTGGGCATCTTTGGCACCCAGCACAGCCTGGACATGGTTGAACGACTCGCCCAAGGCCGCCTTGGAGGCCGCCAGGTTGAGCTCGACCAGTTTCTCGATGCCGGCAAAAGCCTGGGTGGTGAAGCCTTGCAGTGCTTGCAGATTGGCTTTGTTTGTTGCGATGAATTGTTCGGCGGTGGTGTTCATGTCGGTTTCCTTGATTGATGAGGCGAATCGGGTGCCTGCTCAGTGAAAGCCGCGTCCCGCTATTTATGTTGCAGTGCAACATGAGGTGAATTATAGGGAGAATCCGAAGGCACGGGGGATTTTTGTTGCACTGCAGCAATTATTAGGGGTGTCGGCCTAGTTCCACCGGAAACCGTGGTGGTCATCGCCTTGCAGCGGCATAAGCCGAGCAAATGAAAAGGTCGTACCCATGACAGGTACGACCTTCAATCAAGCTCCTCTTTGAACCTGAGCCGCCAGCACTTCAAGCCAATATTTGGGGCTCACATCTAGCGGCTTTTCCATTGCATCAGAACTTGTGGTTCATGCCGAATTCGACAATATTTTTCTTCCAGTCGCCGGTAGTCGAGGCGGTCACCACTTGTGATGCTTTATTGACGCTAAAGCCGCCGTAGAGGAAGGTGCGTTTGGACAACGAGTACTTGCCAGCCATGCCAAAACCATCGCGCTTTTGCGTGGGATTAGCCCCAGTAGCGTTATCGTCATCAGACTTGGCATAGCTTGCCGACAGGGTCAGTGCGGTGCCCATTGGAACGTCTACGCCGATTTGCCACTCTTTGGTGTTGTTGCCATCAATATTTTCGGCTGAGCCGCCCCAAGCCTTGTTGGTGACCTTGGCATAGTTGGCCTTGGCCTTGGCGATGCCAAAGTCATAAGAGCCACCCAGCACCGCATAGGTACCATTGTTTGCTGTGGTGCCTGCGATGCCACCGGCTGTTGCCAGCTCCACGTGCTCTTGCTGGTACGCGAATTGCACGGCCACCGGACCCGATCCGTAGGTCACGTTGAACGCTTCAACCCGTGCGCGTTTGGGGTCACCTTCACGCGCGCTGTAGCTTGCTGCAGCCGCAAAACCATTGAACTTGGGGGTGGCGTAATAAATGGTGTTGCTGATCGTGTCACGGTAGTTTTCAGACGCGAATGCAACGCGCATGGGAGACATTCCTACCGCATTGAACATGCCGTCAGAAGCGCCAATCACGTCGTCAAAAGGGGTCCAGGTCTTGCCCAGTTTGACTTCACCAAAGGCACCGGAGAATCCCACCCAGGATTCACGAGCAAAAGCCTGGGGAGCGCTTGCGAAGTCTTTGGTCTGACCTGCACCGGTATCCAAGGCAAAGCCTTCTTCCAACTTGAAGTTGGCTTTCAAGCCGCCGCCCAGATCTTCAGAGCCCTTCAGACCCCAGCGCGATGTATTGATACCACCGCTTACGATCTCGGATTTGGCGACCGAACCGGCACCTTTGCCTAGGTCGGTGGTGCTGTACCTGCCAACGACATCGACAATGCCATACAAAGTGACTGTTGATTGGGCCATGGCGGCGCCGGATGCGGCGAGAACGGCCAAGGCGATCAAAGTTTTTTTCATTGAAATTTCTAAATGTTGTTGTTTATGGGTGGTCTGCATAAAGTCTCCTAGTGTTAAAGGTGGTTTTTCACCTTGGGTTTTATCCATCGCGTCCAGCCTACGGAATATTTCCATCCGGAGTTGGATGCGACGGGGTTGACGTTAGAAACAACTAGCTTTCAGTTTGCTTTCAGTCCAGCCCGACTAGGGTAAGTACTGATGAAAATAGGCTCGGTATCAGTCACCCACAATACGCACTCTCACCGGCTGCATGTTGACGCGGTGAATGCGCGGCAGGCTGTCAACGCTATCAATTAAGTAGCTGCATGTGCATATTTCACGGGGGCTACAGGTCTAAATCGTTTAAATCATGGGTCGCCTGTCATGCGGCACAATCGATCCTGCTTCAGGACATAGAAATGCTCACAACCCTCGTCACCATCTGGATTCTTCACGTCGCTGCCCTGGCCACACCGGGCGCCAATGTTTTGCTGGTGTCGCAGCTGGCGGCCAGTGACCGCGCCCAAAGTGCGGTGTTTGCGGCTTTGGGCGTGACGCTGGGCGCGCTCGTTTGGGCCAGCAGTGCGGTGCTGGGTGTGCACGCCCTCTTTCACGCCTTCCCGGGTTTGCGCCTGGCCTTGCAGATTGCGGGCGGCGTTTACCTGCTGGTGGTGGCCAGCCGCTTGTGGCGCTCCGGCGCTGCGGCGCTCACCGAAAGCAGCGCGTCGGTGTCTCGCCGCGCCGCATTTCGCCTTGGATTTTTGACCAACATCACCAACCCAAAGTCCGCGCTGTTCTTCGGCAGCGTGTTTGCAGCCTCGTTTCCCGCAGCACCCAGCCCGCTCCTGCAAATGGCGGCCGTGGCCATGATTGTGACCAACGCATTGAGCTGGCATATCCTGCTGGCCTACCTGTTCTCGCGTGCGCAGGTGCGTTCGGGCTACTCGCGCGTGCGCGGCCTGGCCAACCGCATGGCGGCCGCAGTGGTTGGCGTTTTGGGCCTGGGGCTTTTGGTGGCGACCTTGCGCGATGCCAGAGCGTAGCAAGCGGCCTGGGCGGTCTGGTGGCGATCAGTCGCGTTCGGCAACTGCGATACATTGGAGGCAACTGTCAGGCACTTTGGAGCTGACCCGTTGCCACGGGCAGTTTGAACAAATTTTATTGATTCAACAACGCCATGTCTTACCAACTCCACTACTGGCCCAGCATCCAGGGCCGCGGCGAATTTGTCCGTCTGGCGCTTGAAGCTGCCGGCGCACCGTATGTCGATGTCGCGCGCGGCGATGCTGCTAGCGGGCAGGGCCTGCCGGCCTTGTTCCACTACCTGCAGGACGAGTCCGTCGCACGACCGCCATTTGCCTGCCCGGTGCTGGTGGATGGCAAGCAGGTGATCGGGCAGACCGCCGCCATCCTGCTGTATCTGGGGCCGCGCCTCAAGCTGGTGGGCGCCAGCGAGGCCGACCGCTTGTGGACGCATCAGATCCAGCTCACGATTGCCGACGCGGTGGACGAGGCGCACAACACGCATCACCCGGTAGGCGCTGGCCTGTATTACGAAGACCAGAAGATGGAAGCGGCCCGGGCCGCGAAAGAATTTCGCACCCAACGCATTCCCAAATTTCTCGGCTGGCTGGAGGCTGTGCTGGCGCGCAACCCCAAAGGCGACCGGCATCTGGTGGGTGCGCGCTTGAGCTATGCCGACCTGTCGCTATTCCAACTGGTGGCGGGTCTGCTCTATGCGTTCCCCAAGGCGACGACGCGCGCCTTGAAGAAGACCCCGCTGGTGCTGGCGCTGCACGAGCGCGTTGCACAGCATGCCCGCGTGTCGGCATATCTGCGCAGCGAACGCCGCATTGCGTTCAACGAGGACGGCATCTTCCGGCGCTACCCGGAGCTAGATGCCTGAGCCATTACCGGGGTGAAGTGGCCGAGGGCTTCATCAACTGGGAGCCCGGCTAGTGCCGACGCCCGCTGCCGATGTAAATTAAAATTTCATAGCGCGCCGCCACAGGCGGGCCTTGATCAGGAGAACCCATGATGCGTCATTGTTCGTCACCCTGGAACTGGCTTTTGTTGTGCTTGTCACTGTTGCTGCCGGCCTGCAGCAGCTATGCGCCGCCCCGCACGTTGGCCGGGATGAGCCGCGATGAGCTGGTGGCGCGGATGGGGCCGCCCGACATGGAGCGCCGGGTGGATGCAGGCACTCGACTTGAATTCCCGCGCGGACCTTATGGCCAGCATACTTGGTTTGTCTATTTCGACGCCGCCGGCCGGGCCATCCGCGCCGAGCAGGTGCTGACCGAGCAGAACTTCAACCGGATTCTGCCCGGCATGGCGCAGGAAGACGTGCGTCAGTTGCTGGGTCGGCCCAGTGAGGTGCAGGGCCTCGCGCGTGCACGCGGCGTGGTGTGGAGCTACCGTTACGAAAACCAATTTTGCGACTGGTTCCAGGTGGAACTGTTGCTGCAACAGCAGGTGCGCTCCGCCGGTTACGGCAAACCGCCCGAATGCGAGCAGCGCGACGGGATTTTTCCATTCTGATGGATGGCACGCACTGATCGTTCATCCCGTGGTCGCGAGCGTCGGCGTTTCTATGTCAGGTACGCCGGTGAATGACAAGCCAAACATAGATGGCGATGTTGACCACGACGACAGTGGCAGCAAGCACGAACTGAACCTCGCGGGTCAGGCCTGAAGGATAAATGACGTCGAGGAGATAGTGCTCGATGAAGCTTTCCGCGTAGTCTGATTGACCGGCTCGGACACGAAGGTCGTTCTCGAGATAGGTGAGGGGACAGATGCGACCCGTGAGCTCTATGAAGAACGCCCAAGCAGCCACGGGAAGATGAACCAGTGGCATCCAGCGCCAGCGCGCGGCAAGTACACCACCGAAGAGCGCAAACAAGATGAAGGACAAGTGGAACAGGAGAACGCCGTCAGCTGCAAATCGAAAGTACATGCGAACGTCGGTGCGATGGTTGATGCCTCCCGAGGAAGAGGCAGCTGTTAGCTGATCGGGTCGATGCCTACTTGACGCATTGCATGAGGTTTGAGTTCTTGCCTTGCCCGGTGTGCTCACTCACGACACAGGACATGCCGCCACAGAGGCAATGAACGACTTGGGTCGACATGCTGGCAATGGCGGTTGGGGCCGAGCACTGGCAAGCCGGGGCGGACATGACGCCTTGCGCCTGGGCTTGGCCCCAGCGCAAACCGAGCAGACCAAGCAAAAGAACGAGCACCGAACCGAGAAAAATTGCCGCAAGGTGCGTGAAGCGTACTGAACGTCTGAGCATAAGGACTCCTTCTCGTCATGCGTAGACCTGGACTTGACCCGTTTCCACGGACAGTTCTAGCTTCATGAGGAAGCGGGTCGATTGTCAGGTTACAGGGTTGAATGAACGTAGCAATGTCAGCGCCTGCACTATAGCCGGCATGCTGGAAGGATACAAATGCGCCCAGGGGTTGCTCTGGTGAAGTCCCCCCATGATCGAGACGGGCGCGGGCTGGGTTTTGGCTGGTGGCTACTTGAGGCCACAAACAAAAGGGCCTGCTAAAAATTATGTAGCAGGCTTTCTATGTCTGGCAGGGTTAAGTGGTGGGAACTGAGAGATTCGAACTCTCGACCTACGGATTAAGAGTCCGCTGCTCTACCAACTGAGCTAAGTTCCCACGTTATTTAAACGTTGCTGTGACCGAGGAAAATGGGTTAACACCCGCGGTACTTTGCGCTGCCAGCGCAAGACTTTCCTGACCACGTCCTTCCGGTTGGACAGGCCAAGATCATAGCAGGTCTTTGACGCCGTTGATGCCATTGCGGCTGGCCAATTCAACGAACAAAGCGGATTGATCCAGGTCACCCAGACCGTGCTCGATGCCGTCGCGGTAAAGCTTTTCAAACATTTCGGTCACGGGGGCGTCGAAGCCGATTTCTTTTGCCGTGGCCAGGACATTGCGCAAATCGTTAAGTTGTATCGACATGCGACCGTAGGGTGCGAAATCGCGCTCCACCATGCGTTGGCCGTGAACTTGCAGGATGCGGCTGTCGGCAAAGCCGCCCGAAATAGCCTCTTTGACCTTGGCCATTTTGGCGCCCCCTTTTTCGCACAGCAGCAGCGCCTCTGCCACCGCGCCGATGGTGATGCCCACAATCATCTGGTTGGCCAATTTGGCCAACTGGCCAGCGCCATGGGGTCCCACATGTGTGGCGCGGCCAAAGACCTGAAAAATGGCTTCGGCACGGCCAAAGGCGGCAGGCTTGCCGCCGACCATGATGGCCAAAGTACCCTGTTCCGCCCCCAGTGTGCCGCCTGACATCGGAGCGTCGAGATGGCTGATGCCCAAGGCGCTCAGACGAGCGGCGTGGTCCCGTGCTTCGCTGGGTTGAATCGATGAAAAGTCGATGACCAGCGCATCGGCCTTGAGCGCCTGGGCCACCTGTCCGTCAAAGAGCACTTCATTCACCGCGGGCCCGTTTTCCAGCAGGCAGATGACGATGTCTGCCGTGCGCACGGCATCCGTGGCTTTGGCGTGAATGGTCGCGCCGAATGGTGCAAGTCGGTCGGCCTTCAGGCGCGTGCGGTTCCAGGCGTGGACCGTGTGGCCTGCTTCGCAAAGACGCCGTCCCAACAGGTAGCCCA
>Ga0209343_10004759_pt1 | contig 16695 bp, 9 predicted proteins | sample RifCSPlowO2_02_FD_184026 | JGI IMG/M metagenome (GOLD analysis project Ga0209343, IMG submission 184026) | Groundwater microbial communities from Rifle, Colorado - Rifle CSP2_plank lowO2_0.2 (SPAdes) (version 2) | ecosystem: Environmental > Aquatic > Deep subsurface > Groundwater | place: Rifle... | reverse complement strand
GCAGGCGGTAGCGCAGGTAGTCTTCGTCCATGCCTTCCACCAGGCCCACGGCCAGCGCTTCCAGGTCGCGCCCGGCCAGGCCGCCGTAGGTGGGGAAGCCTTCGGTCATGATGAGCACATTGCGCACCGCGTCCATCCACTCTTCGCTGCGCAGCACAATAAAGCCGCCAATGTTGACCATGCCGTCCTTCTTGGCGCTCATGGTGCAGCCGTCGCAGTAGGAGAACATTTCCTTGACGATGTCTTTGATGGAGGTGTTCTCAAAGCCGGGCTCGCGCATCTTGATGAACATGGCGTTTTCGGAAAAACGGCACACGTCCAGAATGAAAGGCTTGCCAAATTTTTTCAGCAGCGCCGCATAGCCACGGATATTGGCCATGGACACCGGCTGTCCGCCCCCGGTGTTGTTGGTCACGGTCAGCATGCCAAAGGGGATGCGCTCGCCCTGCTCTTTCAGCAAAGCCTCGACCCGTGCCAAGTCGATATTGCCCTTGAACGGGTAGACCAGCGCGGGCTGCAGGCCTTCGGCAATGACCAGGTCCAGCGCCTCTATCCCTAAGTATTCCAGGTTGGCGCGGGTGGTGTCGAAGTGGCAGTTGTTGGGCACCACATCGCCTTTTTTGCAGACGGCGGTGAACAGCACTTTTTCCGCAGCACGGCCTTGGTGCGTGGGCACAAAGAACTGCATGCCGGTAATGTCTTGTATGACGGCTTCCAGGCGGTAAAAGCTGCGCGCACCGGCGTAGCTCTCGTCGCCTTCCATGATGGCGCCCCACTGTTTGGAGGACATGGCGCCGGTGCCGGAGTCGGTCAGCCAGTCGATCAGCACGTCTTCGGCGCGCAGTTTGAAAACGTTGAGTTTGGCGTCTGCCAGCAGTTGCACACGCTCTTCGCGCGAGGTCATGCGGATGGGTTCGATGCTCTTGATGCGGAAGGGTTCAATCAGGGTTTTGGGCATGGTGTCTCGGTGGTAGTTGCGTGAAGTGGTGGAAGTTATCACCGCCGAAAACACCGTGGTGTCGGGTATTTCCAACACATGAAAGAGATTTTTTGGGGCTAAGGCACGCGGTGATTCCAATAGCGCAGCGCGTCCACCCGTTGGCATTGCACGACCATGGGCTGGCTGGATTGCCAGGTCGCAGCACCACAATGGGGCGAATCAAGCACGCGAATGCCGCGCTCGGTATACCGCACCAAAACAGACGGTACCGGATGGCCAAAGCGGTTGCGGTAACCCGACTGCACCAGCGCAATCTGCGGCTGTACCGTGTCTAAAAACGCGGCACTACTGGAGGTTTTGCTGCCATGGTGCGGCACCAGCAGCAGGTCTGCCCGGATAGGCGCGCCTTGTGCCACCAAGCGCGCTTCTTGTTCCTTTTCGATATCGCCCGCCAGCAAGGCCGTCTGGGTGCCGTTGGAAATGCGCAAGGTGCAACTCAGGGCGTTCGGCTTGGGGTGGCCAGCGTAGTCTTGCTCCGTCGGGTGCAACACGTCAAAAGCCACGCCGTCCCAATCCCAGTGCTGCCCGGCCACACAGCGCTGCGCCGGGCGCAGGGCTTGCAGCACGTTCTCCGCCTCGATGGAGCTCAACAATTCGGCCTGCGGCTGCATGGCCAGCACTGCGGGCGCACCGCCCACATGGTCCATATCGCGGTGACTCAAAACCACCCGGTCCAGGCGGGTGTGCAAGGCCTGCAGCAGGGGCACCAGCACCCGGTGCCCGGCATCACTCTCCAGGCTGTAGCGCGGCCCGGTATCAAACAGCAAGGCGTGGTGGGCGGTGCGTACCAGCACGGCATTGCCTTGGCCGATGTCGGCCGCCAGCAACTCAAATTGGCCCGGCGCCGGCAGTGGCGCCTGCCACAGCACAACCGGCAGCAACAAAGGCACACCCAGGGTGCGCAGGTGCCAGGACCAGGGAAACACCAACACCAGCCCACCCACAGCACCTGCCATGCCAGCCCACAACGGTGGCATGGCCACCGAAACCGACGCCCAAGAAAATGAAGCCAGCCACTGCAGCCAGACCAGCAACAGCCCAATCGCCCCGGCCGCCCCGTCCCACACCCCAGGGACCACCACACCCAGCATGGCCAGCGGCGTCACCACCAGGGTCACCCAGGGAATGGCCAGCGCGTTGGCCACCAGGCCCACGACCGACACCTGCCCGAACAACAGCAGCGTCAACGGCGTTAAAGCCACCGTGATCACCCATTGCTGCCGAAACATAGAGGCAATATGGCCTCTAGCCCCCGTGGAATCTGCGTGAGCAGCTCCTAAATCAGTAGCAAATAACACCCCCACCGCACAGAAGCTCAGCCAGAAACCCGGCTGCAACAAGGCCCACGGGTCGATGGCCACCACCACCGCACAGGCCAGCATCCACACCTGCGGCCAGGGCCAGCGCGCGCCAGACAGGCGTAAGAGCGCCACCGTGGCCAGCATCACGCAGGTGCGTTGCGCCGGCACGCCCCAGCCGGAAAACAGGGCATAGGCCGTGGCCAGCAGCACGCCGCCCGCCAGCGCCGCACTGGGCGCCGGCACCGCCAGACACAGGCGCATGGAGCGGCTCCACAGCCAGCCCACCAGCAGCGCCGCCGCCCACGCGAACATGGTGATGTGCAAACCTGAGATGCTGACCAGGTGGGCCACGCCGGTGGCACGGAACACATCCCAGTCCACGCGTTCAATCGCGTTTTGGTCGCCCACCACCAGCGCGGCGATCATGCCCGCCGTCTGCCGGTCTGCGACCTGGGCGCTGATGCGTTCACGCACTGTCTGGCGGGCCAGCGCCACCGGGTGCCGCCAGGTTTGCGCCAGGCGCTGGGGCGTTGGGTCGTGCGGGCCGGCGCGCACATAGGCGCTGGCCTGCACGCCCTGCTCCCACATCCACAGTTCGTAGTCAAACCCATGGGGATTGCTGCTGCCGTGGGGTGCCTTCAGGCGCAAGGTCATTTGCCAACGCTCACCGGCTTGCACCTTGCCAGGCTGGCGTTGCAGCCCGGCCAACTCGCTCCCGCTCGGGTAAACACCGCCGTACCAACCCACATTGATGCGGGGCGGCACGGTGGTGGCTTGGCCGTCCAGCGTGGCGGACTCCACGTCCAGGCGAAACCGCAAACCTGCGTCGCTGCGCTGCGGCATGTCGGTGACAACACCCGTGACCCGCAGGTCGCGCCCCTCCAGCGCCGGGTTGAGTGCATTGCCCGCAAACCAGGCAGCGCGCAGGCCTGTAGCACCCAAACCCAGCAGGGCCGTGCACAGCACCACCCCTGCGATTTGCCCCACTTTTGCTATATTTTTAGTAGCAGCTTGCGCATATCCTATAAAGGCTAGAGGCACAAATGATGCATAAACCCAGCCCTGCCACAGCGCTTCCTGTTGCAGCTGTAAAGCGGCCCCCAGCACCGTGCCGAGCAAGGCAACAAAGCCGGTTCGGGCCAGACCAATGGGGAGCGTAAACACCATGTGCATGGCCCCATGCTACCCCGCCCGCAGGCAATACCAGCCTGTGGCGCGGGACTTGCTTGGGGGGCTCTGAGCAGCACAGTTGCTAGTATGTGGCCACGGTGGCACAAAGCCGCTTTGGCGTTTCCCTTGAAGAACAACCGAGATCAGCCCATGTCGATCCATGCTGCGTTAAGCCACGTCACCCACTACCGATACGACCGCCCGGTCAATCTGGGCCCGCAGGTCATACGCCTGCGCCCCGCACCCCACTGCCGCAGCAAGGTGGTGTCGTATTCGCTGAAGATTGAGCCCGCCACCCACTTCGTCAACTGGCAGCAAGACCCCTTTGCCAACTACCAGGCGCGCCTGGTGTTTCCAGAAAAAACCCGCGAGTTCAAAGTCACCGTCGATCTGGTGGTGGAGATGGCGGTGTACAACCCCTTCGACTTCTTCCTGGAGCCCAGCGCCGAGAAGTTTCCGTTCAAATACGACAACCTGCTCAAACAGGAGCTGGCGCCCTACCTGGCCGCCGACCCGCTGACCAAGCGCCTCAAGGCCTGCCTGGCCCGCATCGACCGCAAAAAGCGCCGCAGCATCGATTTTCTGGTGGACGTGAACCAGATGGTGCACCACGCCATCAGCTACACCATCCGCATGGAGCCCGGCGTGCAAACGCCCGACGAGACGCTCAAGCTGGGCTCGGGCTCCTGCCGCGATTCCGCCTGGCTGCTGGTGCAACTGCTGCGCAACGTAGGGCTGGCCGCCCGCTTTGTCTCGGGCTACCTGATCCAGCTCAAGTCCGATGTCAAGTCCTTGGACGGCCCCAGCGGCACCGAGGTCGATTTCACCGACCTGCACGCCTGGTGCGAGGTGTATTTGCCCGGCGCCGGCTGGGTGGGGCTGGACGCCACCTCGGGCCTGCTGGCTGGCGAGGGCCACATTCCGCTGGCCTGCACGCCGCAGCCTTCGGGCGCGGCGCCCATCGAAGGCGGCATGGACAAATGCGAGGTGGCGTTTGAACACCACATGGCGGTGACCCGTATTTACGAGTCGCCCCGCGTCACCAAGCCCTACACCCCCGAGCAATGGGCAGATGTCATGGCGCTGGGCGACGCTGTGGACGCCGAATTGGAGGCTGGCGACGTGCGCCTGACCATGGGTGGTGAGCCCACCTTTGTGGCAGTGGGCGACCGCGACGCGGGGGAGTGGAACACCGACGCCCTGGGCCCCACCAAACGCGGCTTTGCCACCGCCCTGGTGCACAAGCTGCGCGAGGAATATGGCCAGGGTGGTTTCCTGCACTTTGGCCAGGGCAAGTGGTACCCCGGCGAGCAGCTCCCGCGCTGGGCGCTCAACATCTACTGGCGCGCCGACAAAGAGCCCGTGTGGGCCAACCCGGCGCTGTTCACCGACGAACGCGCGCCCACGCACTACACCAGCGAAGACGCCAAGCGTTTCACCCAAACCCTGGCGGCCAAGCTGGGCGTGACCGACCAGTTCATGCAAACCGCCTACGAGGACACCTGGTACTACCTGTGGCGCGAGCGCCGCTTGCCGGTCAACGTGGACCCCTTCAACTCCAAACTGGACGACGAAATGGAACGCGCCCGCCTGCGCCGCGTGTTCACGCAAAAACTCGACGCCGTGGTGGGTTATGTGCTGCCGGTCAAGCCCTTCGATGGACCGCGCTTGCCGGGCCAGAAGCTGGAGTCCGGCCCGGCAGGCCCCGTGTGGAGCACCGGTGCGTGGTTCTTGCGCGACGAGCGCATGTACCTCATGCCCGGCGACTCGCCCATGGGCTTGCGCCTGCCGCTGGACTCTCTGCCCTGGGTGAGCGAGGCCGATTACCCCTATTTGATTGAAAAAGACCCATCGGCGCCCGTGGAGGGGTTGCCAGCGCACGGCACCTTGGCCGCACGCTATGTGCCGTCCCCAACGCCCTACCTCAGCGATGTGGCCGCCAGTGCAGCGGCGCCCGTGCAAACCACCCCCACTTTGCAAAGTGTGGCCTTTTCTGCGGCCCGCCAGACGGCGGCCCACGCCCAAAGCGCTGCGCAAACCGAACCCAGCGACTTTGCCCGCGTGCCCAGCCCGCAGGAGTCGGCCCACTGGGTCACCCGCACCGCCCTGTGTGTGGAGGTGCGCGACCCGCGCCGGGCTAGCGGCCCCAAGGCTGAAGCCATCGGTGAAAAATCGGGCGTGCTCTACATCTTCATGCCCCCGCTGGAAAAGCTGGAGGACTACCTGGACCTGCTGGCTGCCATTGAAGCCACGGCCGAAGAACTGCAGATGCAGCTGGTGCTGGAGGGCTACCCGCCCCCGCGCGATCCGCGCCTCAAGCTCCTGCAAGTCACCCCCGACCCCGGCGTGATCGAGGTCAACATCCACCCCGTGGCCAACTGGAAAGAGCTGGTCTACAACACCGAGTTCTTGTACAACGCGGCCTTCGAGTCGCGCCTGTCGGCCGAGAAGTTCATGACCGACGGCCGCCACACCGGCACCGGGGGCGGCAACCACTTTGTGATGGGCGGCGCCACGCCGGCCGACAGCCCGTTTTTGCGCAAACCCGAACTCCTGGCCAGCCTGCTGCTGTACTGGCACAACCACCCGGCGCTGAGCTATTTGTTCAGCGGCATGTTCGTCGGCCCCACCAGCCAGGCACCGCGCGTGGACGAAGCGCGCAACGACCAGTTGTACGAACTGGAAATTGCCATTGAGCAGATCTACGCCAACCGCGAGCTGCATGGCCAGTCCATGCCGCCGTGGCTGGTGGACCGCTCCCTGCGCAACATCCTGATCGACGCCACCGGCAACACCCACCGCAGCGAGTTTTCCATCGACAAGATGTACTCGCCCGACTCGGCCACCGGCCGCTTAGGGCTACTGGAGCTGCGCGCCTTCGAGATGCCACCGCACCCGCACATGAGCAGCGTGCAGCAGCTTCTGCTGCGCGCGCTGGTGGCCCGCTTCTGGAAGGCCCCTTACAAAGCCCCCGCCACCCGCTGGGGCACCGAGTTGCACGACCGCTTCATGCTGCCCACCTTCATCCAGCAAGATTTTGACGACGTGATGCAGGACATGCGCAGCGCCGGCTATGCGTTCGACTCCAGCTGGTTTGCGCCGCACTACGAGTTCCGCTTCCCCATGGTGGGCGCGGTCAAGTCCTCGGGCATGGAGCTCACCCTGCGCAATGCGCTGGAGCCCTGGCATGTGATGGGCGAAGAAGGCGCGCCGGGCGGCACGGCGCGTTATGTGGATTCGTCACTGGAGCGCATCGAGGTGCGTGTGACGGGCATGAATGAAAGCCGCTACGTGATCACCTGCAATGGCCAAGCCCTGCCCATGCAGTGCACCGGCACCACCGGCGAGTACGTGGCGGGCGTGCGCTACAAGGCGTGGAACCCACCCTCCAGCCTGCACCCCAGCATCGGCATCCACGCGCCCTTGACCTTCGACATCGTGGACACCTGGATGAAGCGTTCCGTGGGCGGTTGCCAGTACCACGTCACCCATCCGGGTGGCCTGAGTTACGACACCTTCCCGGTGAACTCCTACGAGGCCGAAAGCCGCCGCCTGTCGCGTTTCAGTGCCATGGGGCACACGCCAGGCGTGATGCATATCCCGCCGGCCACCATCCATGTGGCAGGCAGCCGGGAGTTTCCGTTCACCCGGGATTTGCGGCGCAGTTAGCGGCAAGCATCCCGCTCGGCCTTGCGAAATATCAGGTCCGAGCGGGCGCAGGTTTCTCCAGGGCAGGATGGACGCAAAACTCGGCCCCCCATCTTGCAGATTTGGCCATAATCAACGCCCGCCAAGGTTTACGCGCGTGATGCCTACATTCCAAAATTTGCCTTTTTATTTCACCTGCCTTGCTCGCGTTGTCCTCCTCAGTGGGATGCTGGCGGTCAACGCGGGAACCGCGTGGGCTGCGCTAGGACAAAAACCAAGCCCAGCCGCCGCCTCGGCAGCCCAGCCCACTTCGCCCGCTGCCCGGCAACTGGCCGCCACACCCACGCAGCAGTCCAGCCTGTACACGCGCCATGAAGTTCAGCTCGACACCGGGACCACGGTGTGGGAGTTTGCAACGCCCGCCGGGGTGGTTTTTGCGGTCCAATGGCGTGGCCCGGTGTTGCCCGATCTGAGCCATCTGTTGGGTGACTATTTCAAGACTTTCCACCAAGAAACCGAGCAGGCGCGGGTTTTGGGCAGACACCGCTCCCCCGTCAACATTGAGCGCAGTGACCTGGTCATCCGCTCCAACGGCCGCATGCGCAATTTCTTTGGGCACGCCTACGCCCCAGACCTGGTCCCGGCCGGGGTGGTGGTCAGCGATGTACTTCAGTAAGCACATCCGCCGCGCCCTGTCGCTTGCCCTCGTGGCGATGATGGTGGTGGCCTGTGGTGGCGGTGGTGGTAGCGGTGCATCCACGTCCACCCCGCCCACGGCGGAAAACGTGCTGAGTGTCACCGTGGATTCCGGCCCCAATGGCAACGCTGTCAACACACTCTACGCCGCAGTGACCATCTGCCAACCGGGCAGTACCACCAACTGCCAAACCATTGACCATGTGCTGGTGGACACCGGCTCCACAGGCCTGCGCTTGCTGTCTGGCGTCATAGCGTCTGGTTTAAATCTGAGCCGGACCACCAGCAGCAGCGGCGGCACCCTGCTCAATTGCGCACATTTTCTGGACAGCAGCTTTGCCTGGGGCCCGGTGGTGACCGTAGATATGCTGCTCGGCGGCAAGAAAGCCGCCGCTGTACCCATCCAGCTTATCGCAGACCCCGCGTCCAATCACCTTGCCGCGCGCTGCTCCTCGGGGGATGCACTCAACAGCGTAGCCACTTTGGGGGCAAAAGGCATATTGGGGATCGGTTTATTCAAGGAAGACTGTGGGGCCGGGTGCGCGTCCAACGCCGACAACGGGGTGTATTACCGCTGCACCGACGGGGCCTGTTCGGCCGCGGTCGCCAGCACCGCAAGCACCAGCCAGCAGCTCAAAAACCCCGTTCCCCTGTTTGCGTCCGACAACAACGGCCTGATGGTTGACCTGCCGGCGGTGGCGTCCAGTGGCGCCGCCAGCCTGAACGGCTCGGTTGTGTTCGGCATCGCAACCCAGTCGAATAACCAGTTCACGGCCGGCACCGTTTTAAAAACCAGCACGGGCCATTTCACTACCCTGTTCGCAGGTCAAAGTTTGAACAAAGGTTTTCTGGATACCGGATCCAATGCGCTGTTCTTTAATTCCAGTGCGATACCTTCCTGCGGCACTGAAGCCTCCGGCTTCTATTGCCCCAGCACGCGAACCCAGCTTTCGGCCACACTGTTTGACGGCAATGCAGCGAGCACCGCGGTCACCTTTTCTATTGACAATGCCTTGGCACTCTTCAACATCGGCAATTCCGCACTCCCCACCCTGTCCGGTCCCGTTGGGGATGCGCAGACCTTTGACTGGGGTTTGCCGTTTTTTTACGGACGGCGGGTCTTCATCGGCATTGAGCAACTGCCCTCCCCAGCAGGACCCGGCCCTTTTTACGCTTTTTGAGCCCCCAAGTCACCTGCGTGACAAATACGCTGCCCCCCAGCACATTATTAGGCAAAGCTCCTAAATTTCCCCTCCCGATTCCCTTTTACACTGTGTTACATGCCACAACAACGGGAGCATCAACACATTGGCACGCAGTTGTGCTATGCGCCGAGCGCCGTTGTGCACCACAGGAGCCCCTCAAATGCATCGCCCTAAACCCGTTGTCCGCCATGCCCATGTGGGATCGCCCCATCCGCTGAATTCGCTTTTGGAGGCCCGCGCCTTGTTGGAGATGGCCTTGTTGCCCGCTTCGCTGCCTCTGCTGATGAACGCACCGCGTGGCGACGGGCATCCCGTGCTGCTGCTACCAGGCTTTCTGGCAGGCGAATCCACCCTGATCGCACTCAAACTGTTCCTGGAAAACAAAGGTTATGACGTGCACACCTGGGGGCTGGGGCGCAACATGGGCTTTCGCAGCAAACATGCCAACGCCTTGCCGCAAAAAATTCGCTACCTGCACCACATCACCGGGCGCAAGGTAAGCCTGGTGGGCTGGAGCCTGGGTGGCGTGTTTTCGTTTTACGGTGCCGAAAGCACGCAGGAATGTGTGCGCTCCATCATTACGCTGGGCAGTCCGGTGAGCGTTGACACCGCGGGAAGCCAGTCTCCGTCCACCATGAAGGCGCTGTACCGCCTGGTATCCCATCGCTTGGGTGCATCGGCGCACATGATGCAACCCCGCGCCAAAGCCATGCGGGAGCGGCGCCGGCTGGCGATTCCCACCAGTTGTTTGTACTCACTGACCGATGGTGTGGTGCCTCCGCAAGAAGCCACCATCGATGGCGACCCGGCGCTGCATGAAAACATCCAGGTGGCCGGAAGCCACGTTGGGCTGGGCTTTAACGGCATCGTGCTCTCCATCGTAGCCAACCGACTGGCGCAGCCCGAACAGGACTGGAAACCCTTTGACCCCGAGGGCTTGCTGGGGCGTGTTTGGCGCCTGACATCCGGCTCACCATCAAATAACGCGCCACCTGCCGCGGCTTGAATCTCCCGAAGAAAGAAAAAACATGCGACAACTGAGTGAACACGACGCGGCCTTTATCTATTCAGACAGCGCCCACGCCAACTCGAACGTCACCCTGCTGCATATCTACGACCAGTCCACCGCGCCCGGCGGCATGGTCCGATTCAAGCAAATACTGGCCCACGTCGAAAGCCGCTTGGGCCAGTTGCCGAATTTTCGTGAAAAGATTTTGCGCGTCCCCCTGGACCTCGACTATCCCTACTGGGTCGCGGACGAGAACTTCAATATCGAATACCACGTTCGCCACATCGCCCTCCCCAAACCGGGCGACTGGCGCCAGTTTTGCATTCAGGCCTCGCGCATCCACGCCCGTCCGCTGGACCTGCAGCGGCCTTTGTGGGAGATGTATGTCATTGAAGGCCTGGACAGTTTTCTCGATTTGCCCGTCGGCAGCTTTGCCGTCTTGCTGAAGGTGCACCATGCCGCGATTGATGTCGCCCATGGCAGCGAAATCACCACCTTGCTGCACGATCTCTCGGCCATTTCACCGGCACCGGTGCCGCCCGCGCCCTGGTTTCCCGAATCGGCCCCCGGAAATTTGGTGTTGCTGCTGATGGCCAGCCTCAATATGGCCACCTTCCCACTGCGCATTGCGCAGCCGCTGAGCAGCAGTTGGACCTCGCTCAAGTCCACTGTCAAAACCTTTGTCGGTGAATTTATCGGGCGGCCACACCCCTTCCCCATGACACGCTTTAACTCCGAAGTGTCGCCACAACGGGTGTTCGAAACGCGCCGTTTTGCATTGGAAGATTTCAAAGCCATTCGTGGTTTGGCCCCCGAAGCAACCGTGAACGATGCCGTCCTGGCGGTTTGCGCGGGTGGTTTGCGGCGCTACCTGGATCTGCAGGGTGAGTTGCCCGACGACAGCCTGGTCGCCGCAGCCCCCATTGCGATCCACGGCGAGCCCGATTCTGATCAGCAGTCCAATTTTTCCTGGGTGCGCGTCGCACTGGGCACCGATATTGCCGACCCGGTGCAGCGCCTGGTGGCCATTCAGACCGCCAGCTCGTCTTCGGACCTCATGGCGCAGGCCATCAGTGCACGGGAATTGACCAATCTGGCGCAATATGCCCCCTCCGTCGCGATTGCGGCCACCAGCAAAATGCTGCGCTCGGCCTCGGCGCTGCTGGGCGATTGGGCGCCACTGGCCAACTGTGCCATCACCAACGTGCCTGGATCGCAGGTTCCGCTGTACCTGCAAGGCGCCCGGCTGACCTACCTCTCGGCCATCATGCCCATTTCCGATGGCATGGGACTGGTGTTTTCAGTCACCGGCTACAACGGCACCATTGTGGTTTCGTTCACCGCCTGTTATGAGCAACTGCCGGACCCCGAAGTGTTTGCCCAATGCCTGCGGGACAGTTTTCAGGAATACCTGGCTTTGGCGCGTCCCGCGCCCCGCCGCAAAGCCCGTCCCACGGCGGCGAACTGGGCGCATCCCAAAACCATCGCCAGCAAGCGTGCAGCGCCCCAACGCAAAGCCACACCTACCGTAGAAACCATCGGCTAAGGCGCACTTTGCTCATCCGCCGTGCCCACGGCGGATGAGCACGCTGGCATACTCTTGGCCAGTGAAAGACTCCACCGACTCCCTCCCCTTGGCGCAGGCGACCCCGCCATCCGCGTTGCTTGCCAGCGCCAGGACATGCTGCGCCAGCCCCGGCCACTTTGACGAACTGCGGGGACACCACGCCACAAGCGCCCCTTTGGACGCAGCCTTGACCGAGGCCTGGGCGCAATTTTTTGACAATATCCAGGCCCAAAGCAGCAGCGATCTGGACCAACGTGCCCGCAGCCTGCAACGGCAAATCCATGACAACGGTGTGACCTACAACGTCTACGCCGATTCCGAGGGCCCGCAGCGCCCCTGGTCCTTGGATCTGTTTCCCCTGATCATTGACGCACCCAGTTGGTCGCGTATTGAAGCCGGCATACAGCAGCGCATGCGCCTGCTCGAAGCGGTGATGGCCGATGTGTATGGGCCACAAACTTTTTTGACCCAGGGGCTGCTGCCACCTGCCCTGGTGCAGGGCCATCCCGGCTACCTGCGCCCCATGCATGGCGTGCAACCCGTGGGGGGCACGTATTTGCACGTCGTGGCATTCGATCTGGCCCATGGGCCGGACGGCAACTGGTGGCTGGTCAGCCAACGCTGCCAGGCCCCATCGGGTCTGGGCTATCTGCTGGAAAACCGGCTGGCGGTATCACGGCAGTTTCCCCAGGCATTTCAGGCCTTGCGGGTGCAGCGGCTGGCGGGCACCTACCGGGCGCTGATGGACAGCCTCAAGGCTTTAAGCCCGGCGGGCCCCGACGCCCATATTGCCTTGTTAACCCCCGGCCCGTACAACGAAACCTATTTCGAACACGCCTACCTTGCCCGCTATCTGGGCCTGAGCCTGGTGGAAGGCTGCGACCTGATCGTGCGTGACGAGCGCCTCTTCCTCAAGACCTTGCGCGGCCTGGTGCCCGTGCATGGCCTGCTCAAGCGCGTGGACGACCAGTACCTGGACCCATTGGAGCTGCGCCCGGATTCCACCTTGGGTGTACCGGGCTTGCTCCAGGCAATCCGTGCCGGCAATGTCCTGGTGGCCAATGCCCCCGGCTCCGCATTTCTGGAGTCGCCCGCACTCTTGGGGTTTTTACCCGCCTTGGCGCGGCAGGTTTTGCATGAAGAATTGTTGTTGCCCGCCCTGCCCACCTGGTGGTGCGGCGAGCGCAACGCCATGGAGCAAGCCTTGGCGCACCTGGGCCAGCACACCGTCAAACCGACCTACCCCGGCTCCACCTTGCATGGGAATTTTGATGCGGTGCTGTGCCCTACCTTGGCGCCCAAGGCCTTGGACGCCTGGCGTCAACGCATCCTGGACCAGGGCGGGGAATACACCGTGCAAGCGTATGTGCCTCTGTCGCAATTGCCAACCTGGCACCAGCCAGAGGCACCCCCTACGCAAGCGCAGGCCGGTCAAATGGTCGCCCGCTCCAGCTTGCTGCGCGTATTTGCCGTATCGGACATGGCGGCAGGTACACCCCGTTGGCGCGTGTTGCCCGGAGGCTTGGTGCGCGTGGCCAACGCCAGCACCGATGTAGCCTCGATGCAGCGCGGTGGCAGCAGTGCCGATGTGTGGGCCCTGACCCAGGGTGAGGTTGACGCAAGCACTTTGCTGCCGGCCGCCCTCACCCCCGCCGTGCTCGCCCAGCGCAAACGTCTGGTCACCAGTCGCGCCGCTGAAAACCTGTATTGGTTGGGCCGCTACACCGAGCGGGCAGAAAACTCGGTCCGCCTGGCGCGCTTGACCCTGGACGCCCTGAACGGCGAGGAACAGCATTCGCTCCCGCTATTGCAATGGCTCAGCAACATGGCACTGGCCAATACGCTGGTATTGCCGGGCACGCCCTCGGCCCTGCAGGCCGACCGGGTTTTTGAGCGTTCTTTGATTTCCAGCCTGGGTGCGCCCAACGGTGCCACCAGCGTGGGCTACAACCTGCGGGCCCTCAAAATGGCAGCAGCCACCGTGCGCGAGCGCCTTTCCCAAGAGCACTGGAGCGTGATTGTGGAAGCTGAAAAGGAGTTTTTTGCGCGCTGTGCCCAGCATGCTGCGCAGGGCGACTGCACCTCCCTCTCGGCCTTGCGGGTGCTCAAATCGGCCAGCGACCATTTGGCGGCCATTACCGGTGCGCAGACCGACCGCATGACCCGCGATGACGGTTGGCGCCTGCTGAGCATCGGCCGCCATGTCGAGCGCCTGCAGTTTCTGGCGGCGTCTCTGGCCCGTGGTTTTGAAACCGGGGCCGCGACCTGTGCAGTGCACAGCAATGGTGGGTTTGAAGCCATGCTGGCGCTGTTTGACAGTGCCATTACCTTCCACGCCCAATACCAGCAAAGCCGCGACGTGGCGGCCCTGGTGGAGTTGTTGGTGCTGGACCGCGACAACCCCCGTTCACTGGCATGGGTGGCGCACACCCTGCGGGGACGCTTGTCCAAGCTGGCGGGTCTGGCCACGGGGGTACTCAGCCCCCTGTCCTTGCGCGTGCCCAATCCTGATGCATGGGACCTCGCCACCCTGTGCGAGACGCCTTTGAAAAATGCAGTGCCGCCCGCATTGATGGTCTTGTTGCAGTCGCTCGGCTGTGCCGCGTATGCCGTGTCGGAAGACATCAGCGCCACCTACTTCACCCACTCCGGGCAAACCAAGCAAAGTGTGGGGGCCTGATGCGGCTGCAAGTCATCCACGAAACCCGCTACCACTACCAACCGGTGGTGGAAACCGCGCAGCACCTGGCCTACCTGCGCCCCCGCAACCACGCTGCGCAAAGCCTGCTCAGCCACACGTTCAGCGTCTACCCACAGCCCGCCCAACTGCGGGATGTGCCCGATGTGTACGGCAATATGCGTTGTTTCTTCTCCTTGCAGGCGCCCCATACAGATCTCTCGGTGGTGGCACGCAGCCAGGTCAGCACCCAAGCACATGGCACCCCCACCAGCACGCTGCCATGGGAGCAGGCGCAGGAGCGCTTGCGCTACCGTGCCCATGGAACCTTCGACGCCGCCACCGAATTTGCATTTGCGTCTCCGTTTGTGCCCCACCATGCCGACTTTGCCGCCTATGCGCGGCCCAGTTTTGGGGCTGGCCACCCGGTGCTGGAGGTGGCCCTCCATTTGATGCAGCGCATCCACGCCGACTTTGTCTATGAAAGCCAGAGCACCCAGATCAACACTCCAGCCCTGCAGGCGCTGGCGCAACGCAAAGGCGTGTGCCAGGATTTTGCCCACATCATGCTGGCCTGCCTGCGCACCATGGGCCTGCCCGCACGCTACGTTAGCGGCTACTTGCTGACGGCCCCCGCGCCCGGCACCACCAAACTGGTGGGCAGCGACGCTTCACACGCGTGGGTCAGTGTGTATGTGGCCGATTTGCCCGAAGGCGCGCGCTGGTGCGACTTTGACCCCACCAACAACCGTTGGGGCTGGCATGCCCCGGGTGAGGACTATGTGACGGTGGCCGTGGGGCGTGATTTTGGCGACGTGTCCCCTTTGCGTGGTGTCATCCACGGGGGCGCCCGCCACACCTTGCAGGTCGGCGTCACGGTGGAGGCTGTGGGCGGCGACAATACGGGACCCCAAATGCACAGTGCGCAATCACAAACTCAAAACCAAGGCAGCACACCCTCGCAGGGGCAAAGCCAGTCATCGAATTGAGTTGCTATTTTTTTGATAGCTGCTTGCGCATATTACATAAGGGCTAGAGGCCAATATCATTTAAAAATAATCTTAAAGGACACACCATGAGCATTTACGACAAACTCACAGAACTCTCCATCGCCCTGCCCCCCGTGGCCATTCCTGCAGCTGCCTATGTGCCCTTTGTGCAAACCGGCAACCTGGTTTTTTTGAGCGGCCACATCGCCAAGAAAGACGGTAAACCCTGGGTCGGTCAGCTCGGAAAAAACATGACGACCGAAGAAGGCAAAGCCGCCGCCCGCGCCATTGCCATCGACCTGATGGGCACCTTGCATGCCGCCGTGGGAGACCTCAACCGCGTCACACGCATTGTCAAACTGATGTCGCTGGTGAACTCCACCGGTGAATTCACCGAGCAGCACCTGGTCACCAACGGTGCCAGCGAGCTGATTGGCGAGGTTTTCGGGCCTAAGGGCGCCCACGCCCGCAGCGCTTTTGGCGTGGCACAAATTCCCATGGGTGCCTGCGTCGAAATCGAACTGATTGCCGAACTGGCCTAAGGCCACGGGGTGAAACTACGGTCAGCCGGTGGTTTTTTGGGAGGGGCTGACCGTCAGTGCCCCGTTCCGATCAACCAATCCGGCTGTTCCGATTCCAAAAATTCGAGTAACACGTCCACCACCTCGGGATCGAACTGTTTGCCACTGCGCTCCTTCAGATAGGCAATGACGGCGGGCAAGGTCCACGGCTCTTTGTACGGGCGGCGGTGCAGCAAGGCATCAAACACATCCACCACCGCAACGATGCGCGCACTCAAGGGAATCTCGGTGCCTTTCAGGCGATTGGGGTAACCATTGCCATCAAAATGCTCGTGGTGGCCACCGGCAATCTGCGCTCCAAAGGTCAGGTAACTGACGCCATCCACCCGCTGCGCCGCGCGCCGCAAAACCAGCTCTCCGGTCGCCACATGCAGGTCCATGATGACGCGTTCTTGCGCCGTGAGCAAACCCGGCTTGAGCAGCACGGCATCCGGCGTTGCCACCTTGCCCACATCATGGAGCATGCTGGCCAAGCCGACGTGGGTGAGAAGGTGGGGCACAAATTCATCGGGATACTTGCCAGCCGCGTGCAGGCGCGCTGCAATTTCGTCCGTCAATTTGGCCACCCGCTGAATATGGCCTCCGGTTTCAACATCGCGGGATTCGACCAAATCCGCCAGCGCCGATACGGTGGCTTCCTGGGCCTTTTGCACCTGGTCGTACATTTGCAGGTTGTCGAAGGCAGCGGCGATGCGTTCACAAAACACCCCCAGCAGGTTGCGCTGCAATTCACCCAATGGCCACGGAGGGGTGACCACGATGACAAACTCGCGCCCTTGCGCTGCACTGATGTACAAAGCATCCACCGTCGCCTTGAACATGCTTTTTTTGTCCCGCAAAACCTGGGCAATC
>Ga0209343_10004758_pt1 | contig 16696 bp, 15 predicted proteins | sample RifCSPlowO2_02_FD_184026 | JGI IMG/M metagenome (GOLD analysis project Ga0209343, IMG submission 184026) | Groundwater microbial communities from Rifle, Colorado - Rifle CSP2_plank lowO2_0.2 (SPAdes) (version 2) | ecosystem: Environmental > Aquatic > Deep subsurface > Groundwater | place... | reverse complement strand
GAATTTGACCCATATTCAAACCGGCGACGATCATTGAATCGCTATTTTTTTCAACCGTAAAAAGACTGTCAATCAGCTTGCTGTTTATAAATTTCGTCGCCAGCATAAACATAAACAAGAATGCCGGAGCGAAGAATGACTGACCTATCAGGTATTTCCACCACATTCCGGAATATTTTTGCATACTCGGCAGGATCATCCCCAAAAAAGCTATGGGCGAGAAAATCATCACTAGCCATAAAACCACCACTCTTAAGATGAACATAATCGCTCCGGCCAATAAAATAAAGGCGGCGTAAATCGCCAACACGGCCTCGCTCAATATAATAATAATTATTCCCGGCATTATGTCTAAAAATGTTTTCCCGCCCCCCCCTCCTTTTCCATTCACGCCCTCTCTTGCTTTTATCACCATCTCGTTAAACGGAGACATTAACACCGGCTTCCCGTCTTGTATTGTTGCCTTACCAAGCAATATCTGCTGCGGATTAAACCCGGCGAGAAAAACGCCCGCCAGGTTCTTTTTTGTAAAAAGCCGATTACTTTCAACGCTTCCTGTTGAGTTCGCGAATTGATATGTGCCGCCGTCCGTCACATCTATTTGATTATAAAATTCCCAGGCGAAAATATGAGAAGCGTCTATAACCATTTTGGCAATCATCAAACTAAAATTTACCAACAGGGCGACAACAATAAGACTCGGCAGGACTTTTTTAATATCCAAGCCGCCATGTTGCAAGATGGTGGAAATCGCCGCCGCCAAAAGGATAAAGATGAAAACGAGATTAAAGAGGTCCCTGATCAAAATCCAGCCCTCTTTTATCATTATGTTTTTCTCCGCGTCAAAAGTCTCGCCGGTCAGAGAAAATTGAATGCTGACGTTAAAAAATTCGCTGGCGAACCCGGCCAGCCAGATAGCGGGCCACATAACCATAATATAAAGAGCCTTGGTGAAAGTGAAAAAAATGCAGTCCCATGAAGGGAAAGGGGAGAGAAGAGAGGGAAGAACGGCAAGAGCTGTGCCAATCACACTCGCACCCCCTACGCAAGGATCCTTAATCGCCGTATTGTTGCTGGTTTCATCCGTTACCTCCGCTTTCGCTATTTTAACCCCGCTCGCCGACGGAACGGCCGAGGCGAACACCGGCAAGACCACCGCGATTATTAGAAAATATATGATAATTTTTCTCAACATAATTTTATGGCGACGATGCCGAGGAACTGCTCTCCTCAAAAACACTGCATTCCAACTGGCTTACGCCTTCCACTTGGGTGTACTCATTGAGAAGGCAGGCGAATTCTAACTCTGTCTGTTCCATTTCAATTTCTATTTTACCCGTTTCTTTGCTTAAAATCTTGTTTTCCCTTTGGTCGTGAGTTTTGTAAATCTCTTGATTATCGTCTTCAGTCGCGATTTCCAATTCGGAAAGAACTCTGTAAACGTCGCTTGAATCTCCGCAGATAAGCTTATCTTGGAAAATGTCTCCTTCTTCTAGCGCCGCCGTGAATTGTCCGGTTGTTTTAGCCAAATATGTTTCCAGATAATAGCCCGCGCCTATAAACCAGCCTTCGGAAGAGCTGGTAACGTGCTTGACGTCGCCCGAGAAAGAATCCTTTTCCGAATACAAATAACATTGGCTGGCGTTGGTGGTAAGCCAATACAGGATGGACGATTCGCCGGATTTTACAAAAAGAGATTTAGCGAATAAAAGGCCGGTCATATCGGCGGCAATGGAGCTGTCCGCCGAAACGGTCACTTCCGCCGTGGAGTAGACGCTTTTCGCGTCGGCGCATTTTACGCCGTATTTTCTGGATTCGCCGTCTTTGAAACTCGTTGTCGTATAACTGCCGCTGATGGAAATTGTTGTCGCTTTCCAAGTTCCGTCACTGTCTCCGCCAACGGGCAAACAAGATTCGGCGTTAATGGCTTTCCAGTTAATTTTGGTCTTTATGTCGTCGGCGATGTCTTTCGTCGCCGGGTTTTTTTCGCTGGAAATATAGATGACCATACTGTCGCCGGCGGACTTATCGCCAAACAAACCGCAAATTTTACCCGCCTTGCCTTCTCCGTTGTATGAATAACAATATTCGTCCACAAGGTCGGTTATTTTTGCGAGACTGGTCGCGAACATTACCCCGCTTTCAAACTCGTCAAATAATTTTAAAGCTTGAACGGAGGTGGAGGTGGCTTTTTCGCCGTATTGGCCGAAAAAGATTGATATTTTGCCGTTTACACTGTTTATTTGGTCCTCCGTTTTGGTGATATCGGAAGTTATATCGTCTAGGGTTTTGTCTATGGTGGAAGTGCCGTGTTTATCGCCGGAAACCGTAATTTTTTTAATGCTTTCATCCATATTATCGCAGTCTGTGTCATCGTAAGTAACTTTTGTGCTCGTGGCTTTGATGCACTTTAGTTTAGCCAAAACGATTTCCAGTTTTTCTTTCGCGCCGTATAAATCGCCGGCGTAGTTTTCCAAATAATTGCTGAATTGTTTTTCATTGTTTTCTATGTCTTGAATCTGGGCGGCCAGGTCAAACTTTGTCTGATTGATTTGTTGGCTTCGGCTTAATGTTCCAAAATGGTCTCGGCTGGTGCCGGAATAATAAGCGTTTATGTCGTAACCCAGCACGCCTTCGCCCTCATTGCCGCCGGTAAGCAACCAGCCCATCATGGTGGTGGCCAACGCGCCGATTATCTCGTTTATCTCGTCAGCCACTTCCAGTCTGGATAAGTCTTTTCCGGCGACCAGTTTGAGCTGGTCTTGAACTAATTGGCCGGGGCTGGTCGTTATTTCTTTTACGCAATTATTATTCACATCATACGCTAGACACTTTTTCACCCCAAAAAAACCCTGCCCAAGATCGAGCTGGAAAGCCCCCAAACTAATCTTGGCGCTGGCGGCGATAAAAGCGTCATCAACGACCCGCAATGTCGCGCCGACATCGTTATTTTTCCAGTCGGCGGTGGTAAGCCACATCAAGAAACCGCCGTTCCTATAATCACTGCTGAAATTTTTGACTATGTCGTTTTCTGCGACACTGACATTAAAATCCACCCAATCGTCTAAATCTCTTCTGCCCGCTATATCCTTAAAGTTTCCGGCTATATCGTTGAAAGTGCATCCATAGTTGACGCGATCGGTGCCGGGAAAAAGAAAATTCAAGTCTATTTTCAATTTGCCCAACGGGCTACAAAGCCATTCCGCGTTGAATTTGCTAATAATCGCTCCGCTGGCTTGGTTGGCCGTCTCCCTGAAAAATCCTTCCGGGTCGCTGAGAAACATCGGACTGCCTTCAAAGCCGTTTCTTATCCAATCCACAATGGCGTCGCCAAACTGATCTATCACCACGTTGGCCATCATCCAACCCAGACTGTCCAGCCAAGATTCTTTATTTACGGTAATTGTGGTGTTCACGGCGGTGGCGGAGGTCGCGCCGGCGATAACCCCTAAATTGGCGGCGTTGAGTATGCCGGTTGGAGAAGTATCTCCGACGATTAGTACTGGAACCCCGAAGGCTTTCTGGGGAAAAGCCGCCCATAAATTGGAAGCGGCAAAAATAAAGGCGAGCGCGACGGCGATATTCTTTTTTGTTTTTTGTTTAAACATCGGTTATTCCAAAACAAAAATGTCTTTTGCGTTTAACGTTATTTTTAATTCTTCAAACGACTTTGAAAAAACGGTCGCTTTTTGCCGATAAAGCTCAAATCCCGCCAGCCCCTTCATCGGGTCGCTTGCGACGACAAACATAGCCATCACCGCTTCTTGCATTCCGTTAAGGTTATTGATTAGCGCCAAATGATACCCCGCCAAAATGTCCGGCGCTTCAACGGAAACCAATTTTGTCACGCCTTGTTTGTAAGCCTCTCCGTTGTCAAGTATTTTTTTCGCGTCCGATTCATAAGTGTCGGCATTTTTTTTGTCGTTAAGATTTTCCAACAAACGATTGAATACAATCACCACGTTTTCTTTTATCGGCTTCTCGTCAACCAGTATTTTTTTTATTTCGCGCGCGTATTTTTCTAGGTTCGCCTTTTGGCCGCCGATTATTTTTATGTTTGAAATATCGTATGAGTCTTTTATTTTAATATCGCTTTTAATGTTGTCCATCAAAGACTTTACCAACCCGTCCTTGTCTGAATCCGTCAGTTCTCTTTTTTGATTTTTAAGCGTCAAATACGCTTCCATAAACCTCCTGGCGTAGACGGTAGTCATGGTGTTTTGCTTGCTGTCCGCGATGGCTTTTTCTTGAGCGACAAGGTCTTCTTTGTCCGAAATTTTGTCGTTCGGACCGGCTTTGAGCGGGTCTCGGTCTAAATTTATTTCTTCGCCATCACTTGTTCCGTCGCCGTCGGTGTCGGCTTTGTTCTGGTCGGTTTTCCAAAGCAGTTCTTCCCAATCTTTCAGCCCGTCGCCGTCGCTGTCTTTGTCTAATTGGCTTGTTTGCTCCACAGCGGCAATCAAAGGACTTTTTTCTTGCTCGGCGACATCTTTCGCTTGCCCGTTTTTAGAACCGGAAAAGTAAAACCAGCCCGCGAAAATGAGCAGGATGAAGACAAGAAGAAAAAATATTTTTTTGTTCGGTAAGTACGCCAATGGCACGGCTCTGCGCCGCGCCTTTATTATATCATTTTCAAATAATAAAACTGGCGTTTTTAACGCCCAACTGTGGATAAGTAAAGGTGCTTAATGTCAAGGCGAGACCTTGACATTGGGTTTTATAAAAAAAAGGCGTTGACTTGTTACGGTCAACGCCTTTTGCGCGCCTTATTGTTGCCGATAAGGCGCGTTGTTTTTTGGGATACAACTATACTGCTCATATCATGAACACTGCCATGATATGAGATTTTCCCCCAAAAAACCCAGGAAAACTTCTCCCCGCCCCATTTGACGAAGCGGCGGTCCACGTCAATTCCTCGGCTTTCCGAATGAACTGCCGAGGTTATTTGTTTAGAAACCCAGCCATCATAGTTTTGCGCCTTAACCAACGGCGCAAATACAATGAAACAAAGAACCAATACTGATACTGATACTGATGCTGATAAGAATTTCTTCACTTTTCTTTCCCTCCTTTTTTAATATCCACAGAAACCATATCCGTAATACGCCCCCGGCCCAATCAACGAACCGGACTCGCCATCATACGTGTTCCTATAAGTCCTAATGAAGGTTCGGCTCATTGAACCGCTCCTCCCGTCAGAACTTATGTTCCAACTGCTTTTACCCGAGCAGTTGGAATCGTTGCTACTTTTGGACTTGGAATAATATCCTCGTCCAAAAATTTTTGGCCCTTGGTATTTTTTAGTTTGCATAGCTTGTTGTGGCTGGGCTTGCTCCGCCACCACGTGTTCGCTGTCCTCGCTTTTGGAAGGCAGCGAGGCGCAACCAACCAACCAAAATATGACCCCGGCCAACAACATTAACCACAAGATCTGTCGCAAGTCCTTTTGGTAATGTCTAAACATTTTCCTCTCCTTTCAAAAAACAAAAAAACTATTTAAAGTTATTTCAAGTTTCAATCTAATCTGTTTTAATGATACCTTATGTCATCAAAAAAGTCAAGCATTTCGGGTAATGTCAAGGCGAGACCTTGACATTGGGTTTTTCGTCTTTAAAATTGACTCATGAGCAGAAAAATAATTTTTTCTTTGGGAGAAAATTACCACATTTATAATCGTGGCAATGACAAAAGGGTAACTTTTCAAAATAAAACTGACTACGACAGATTTATTGCGTTGCTGTATCTGTGCAATAGTGTGAAAAATATAAGATTAAGCGATTATCCGAAAGTTAAACTGGAAAAACTGCTTGATATTAAAAGAGGAGAAACTATCGTTGACATCGGGGCTTATTGTTTAATGCCCAATCATTTTCATCTGCTTATCCACGAAAAAACCGAAAACGGCATCAGTAAGTTTATGCAAAAACTGCTCACCGCTTACACAATGTATTTTAATAAGAAAAATGAAAGGACAGGATCATTGTTTAGTGGATTGTTTAAGGCGACACATGCCAACGAAGATGAGTATTTAAAATATCTTTTTTCATACATTCATTTAAACCCAATTAAACTTATTGAACCAATGTGGAAAGAAAAAGGTATTTCCGACAAGAAAAAAGCTAATATGTTTCTTAATTTATATGATTATTCCAGCTTTCTGGATTTCACGGGAAAACAAAGAAAGGAAAGTGTCATTCTGGATAAAAAACATTTCCCGGAATACTTTAAAAACTTTAAAGAGTTTGCTGACTTTATTGAAAATTGGCTCTCTTTCACCAATGTCAAGGCGAGACCTTGACATTGACAGTCAAGCACTTCCATTGTTCAAGAGAGAGGTTTTCCGCTCTAGCTTTTTCGTCTATATTGCAAGCCGTAAAATCGTCTTTTTTGACTTTCAGATTATTGATGAGCATCTTTCTTTTCTGGGAAAATCCTTTTTTGACTGTTTCAAAAAATTTCTGCTCGCCGATATCTTGGAAAAATTTTTTGGATATGCCGGAAATTTTTATCACCGCCGAATCAATTTTCGGCGCCGGAGAAAAATATCCGGCCGGCGCGTATCTTATTATTTCCGGCCGGCCGTAAGCTTTGACGCTAATGGACAGCAAACTTTCTTTAGAGGAAGGCAAAACGAAATTTTGAGACGCGTCGGAGCCCGCCCCGCTTCGGGGAAGGGTGAAGCGCGAAAAATTTCGTTTTGCCTTCCTCTTAGCTCCCACAATCCTTTCCGCCACTTCTTTTTGCACCATCAGAACCATTAGAGATGGCTGGTAATCGCTTTCTAAAAAAGTCCGCAAAAGATGAGAAGTTATGTAATAAGGTATATTGGCTATCAACTTATATTTAAATTTTTTAGATTTTAGATTTGAGATTTGAGATTGCAATATATCGCCGGAAATAAGCTCCAATTTTTCATTTTTTATTTCTTCAGAAAATTTTTGCGATAAAAAATAAACCAATTCTTCGTCTTTTTCCACCGCAATCACTTTTTTGGCCTTTTCCAACAATTTTTCGGTCAAAATTCCCTTTCCCGGCCCGACTTCCAAGACAATATCGTCGAAACCAACCTCTCCCGCTTCCGCTATTTCTTGAGCGATTTTCTCCGACTTCAAAAAATTCTGCCCCAATGCTTTTTTAGGTTTACTCATACCTTATAACATCTTCCGGCTGAAACTTAAACTCTTCCATTTTGTAAAGATGGTCGGGAATGTCGGATAAAAACCTGGACGGCATATTCATCTGCTTGTTGCCGTAAACAGTCCTTATTACGCTGAAAGACAGAAAAAGTTTTTCTTTCGCTCTGGTTACCGCCACGTAAAACAACCTTCTTTCTTCTTCGTCTCTCTCCTTGTTCCTGTCGCCAAATCCGCTGTGCGGAAACAACCCTTCTTCCAATCCGACAATGAAAACATTTTTGAATTCCAATCCTTTGGCCGCGTGAACCGTCATCAACCGGACGCTGTTTTCTTTTTTTTCCATCGCGTCTTGAGCGCTCATCAAAACGGCGTCCGTCAGCATTTTATCCGTCCCTTCCGGCGGAGCAAGCTGGTCGTATCTGGTGGCGATGGAAACAAGCTCTTTCAAATTTTCCAGCCTTTCTTTGTCTTCGCTGTCCCCGTTTTCCAAAAATTCTTCCAGACCGGAATTTTTCAAAACAAAAGCGATAACGGCCGAAGTTTTTTGGCTCAAAATCGCTTTATTTATGGAATCAAGCAAATCCACGAATTGTTCAAATTTCTTTTTGGCGGTCGCCGTCAATTCTTTGCCGGCCAGTTTGTTTAGAAAAGAAACTTTGCCGATGCCGCGAGGCGGAAAATTTATTATTCTTTTGACGCTTATCATATCGTCCTTGTTGGTAGCCGCCCGCAAGTAAGCGAAAACATCCTTCACTTCTTTTCTTGAATAGAACTGCGTTCCCACCATCTGATACGGAACATTATGTTTCAAGCAAGTTTCTTCAAAAACGCGCGACTGGAAATTCGCCCGAAACAATACGGCGATATCTGACGGTTTACATCCGACAGATATCAATTCTTTGATTTTATGAATGACAAACTCCGCCTCTTCCAGCTCGCCTATGGCTTCAAACAAGGATATTTCCGCCCCCTTGGCGTTTTTGGTATATAATCCTTTGGCTTTCCTTATTTTATTTTTTTCAATCACTTTGGCCGCCGCTTCCAGGATGTTTTGGGTAGAACGATAATTTTCTTCCAAGACGACGGAAACAAGACCGGGGAAATCTCTTTCAAAATTTATGATATTTCTAAAGTCCGCCCCGCGGAAAGCGTAGATGCTTTGGTCCATATCGCCGATGGCGCAAATGTTTTTGTGTTTGGCCGATAAAATTTTGGACAATTCGTATTGGCTCTTGTTGGTGTCCTGGTACTCGTCAATCAGAATATACTCCCAAAGATTTTGATAATAATTTCTAATCTCTTCATCTTTCTTCAACAGAAAAACAACATTAGAAACAAGGTCGTCAAAATCCAAAGATTTTTGGGTTTTGAGCAGTTCTTCGTACTTATTCCAAATTTTGGCGATAACGGAAGGGTAAAAATCGCTCCCCGCTTCGTTAGCATAGGTCTCATTGTCCATAAGGTCGCCCTTTTCCCGCGAAATTATGGACTGGATTTTGGCCGGCTGAAATTGTTTTGGGTCAATATTTAATTCTTTAATGGCCGCTTTGACCGCGTCTAAGCTGTCATCTTTATCCAGAATGGAAAAGTTTTTAGACACGCCTATTTTATCGCCGCTTTTTCTTAAAATGAAGACGCCAAGTGTATGAAAAGTGCTGATAAACGGGTGTTTTGCAAAATCTTCCGCGTTTGGGAGCTTATCTAACAGCCCCAAAATTCTTTCTTTCATTTCGTTGGCCGCCTTGTTGGTAAAAGTTATCGCTAAAATCTTCTCCGGAGGAACACCTTGCCCGACAAGATAAGCGATCCTGTGGCTGACGCTTTTTGTCTTGCCCGAACCGGCTCCGGCCAGCACCAGTAAAGGCCCTTCTTTATGAAGAGCCACCTTTTTCTGGGCTTCGTTCAGTCCTTCCAATAAAAAAAACATTTTGATTTATAAAAAATAATTAAATAATTATCATTTTATCATACTTTCCGGCCTGTGGATAACTTGCCTTGTCAGATTGACTTTTGCCGAAAAATGAGTAAGATGGGAAAGTGTTTAAAAGGCAGAATTACATATTGAAATTATCTATTTTGGCCATATTTTTAGCCACTTTTTCTTTATCCGGCAACGCTCGCGCCGGATTCTTCTATTTTGGCGAAGAAATATTAAAAACAAGCGTCCAAAATAGCCCAAAAACGGCTAATTTTAACGCTCAAAACATCCAACTATTGGAGAGTTCGTTGAATTACGAAACCACCGGTTCCAAAGGAGGTGGCGACATTACTATTGTGAACAATAATTCTCTTCTTCCCGATTCCGGTCCGCTCGGCACCATCGCCGACGTGGAAGACCAAACCGACAGCGGCCAAATCAGCATTTATGTCGTCCGGGGAGGAGACAGCTTGTCCCAAATCGCTTCAATGTTCAATGTTTCCGTCAACACCATCATTTGGTCAAACGACATAGCCAGAGAAGGCAAAATAGCTCCGGGGCAAACTTTGGTGATTCTGCCCGTTTCGGGAGTGAAATATGAAGTCAGAAAAGGCGACACCGTAAAAAGCATCGCCAATAAACTTAACAGCGACATTGATGAAATAATAAAATTTAACGATCTCCCCGCCGACGGACAATTAGCCGAAGGCCAAATCCTTATTATCCCCAACGGAGAAATGTCCCCCGCCCCATTAACAAAACCGGGCTCAAAATCAAATCTAGTGCGAGGCGCCAACGGACCGTCATACGCCGGATATTATATAAGACCGATTGTCGCCGGACGCAAATCTCAAGGATTGCACGGATACAACGGCGTTGACTTGGCCGATTCCTGCGGAACGCCGGTTATGGCTTCCGCCAGCGGCGATGTCATCATCAGCCGAGAAAGCGGCTGGAACGGCGGTTATGGCAATTATGTCGTTATCACCCACCCCAACGGAACGCAGACTCTTTATTCCCACTTATTATTCAATATTGTTTCCGCCGGCTGGCATGTAGTGCAAGGCCAGGTTATCGGCTATGTCGGCTCCACCGGCAAATCCACCGGCTGCCATGTCCACTTTGAAGTCCGAGGGGCCAAAAATCCATATTAACCTCACAACATTAGAGACTTCTTAATATCTCCCTCGCCGCTATTCTGTCGTCAAAAGGAATTTTTTTGCCGTTGGCTATCATCATTGTTGACTCGCTCCCTTTGCCGGTAATTATCACGATGTCCCCTTCTTTGGCCAGACTGATGCCTTTTTGTATCGCTTCTTTTCTGTCTATAATTTTCCAAAGTTTTGAGTTTTGAGACCTGCCTGCCGGCAAGGCTGGTTTGAGATTTGAGATTGAAAATCCTGAAAAAATATCTTCAATAATTTTTTCGGGATTTTCGTCGTACGGGTCTTCGTTGGTCAGAATTATTTCATCGCAATATCTTTCGGCGATTTTGCCATATTCCGGCCTTTTCCATTTGTCTCGACCTCCGCCAGTCGCCCCAAAAATACAGATGAGCTTCGCGCCAGCCGACAATTTTGGCTTTAAACTTTTATAAACCGCTTCCATAGAATCGGGCGTATGGGCGTAATCCACGATAACTTTGAAATTCTGGCCTTCATCAATCAACTCCATCCGGCCGGGCAAACTTTCAATGTTTTCCAAAATTTTTCCGGTTTTTTCCTCGTCAATTCCGTAAATTTCCGCCGTCTTAACGGCCGCCGCCGCATTGGCGACATTGAAGTCGCCCCATAATTTTAATTTAAGATTTTTATAATCCCCCGCCGAGTAAGTTATCTTGTTTTTGGCGGGAACATTATAAAATTCTTGAAAATATTTATCGTCTTTGTTTATGACGTGATTATTTTTTACGTATTCAAAAAATTTCAGCTTGTATTTTTTATAATTTTCAAAAGAGCCGTGCGCTTCTATGTGTTCCGACGCCAGTTTGGTGAAAACCGCCGTATCAAAGTTTATAAATCGGTGCCGATTTTGAAGAACTCCCTGCGAACTGACTTCCAGAACGACGAACTGACAGTTGGCTTTTACCGCTTTGGCAAGAAAAGATTGGGTGGCAAACCGGCCCGGCATTGTCATTTTCAGGCTGTTGGGCCATTCTTTTTCGGCGATTTTGAATTGAATGGTGGAAATAGCCGCCGTTTTGTAACCGACGCCTTCCAAAATCCGACTTAAGAAATAAACGATGGATGACTTCCCTTTCGTGCCAGTCACGCCTATCACCTTAATTTTGCGCGAAGGAAAACCGTAAAAAATCGCCGCCAAATACGCCAACGTCAAATGATATGCCGGTTGGAAAAATTCAAAAACCGTCTTGGGAATTATTTTACGGCCAATGTTTAGAAGCTTTTCCATTTTGCGGGATAGGAGAATCGAACTCCTGACCTCAGTTTGGAAAACTGATATTATACCATTTAACTAATCCCGCGAATTAAATCAAACTTCGGCAACAAATGTGCAACACCGAGTGTTGCACATTTGTTGCCGAATCATTGCTCTTCCCCGCCGCATCCGCCGCAGACTCCGCACGCATCCGAATCCGGATTAAATTTATGCTCTGCGTCTTCAGTTGTTTCTTCTTCTGTTTTCTTTTGTTCTTCGTCTGCCATATTTTTAAAAATTTTATTAAAATTAATAATTATTTGACCTTTTAAACAAATCTTTCAACCCTTTATTTATACAACCAATCAAGCAAAAGTCAAAAAAGAAAAATTAAGGGGTGATGGAAACATCACCCCTTTTTGTTTTTTTATCAACCATTAAACCCTGCTGATTATTTTTATTGAACCCTTTAGAGCAATTATCCTGTCTTCAATACTTCCAAAAGGATCAACAAATTCTCCTCTAAAAATTTCCTTTTTGTTTGTATCCTCTCTTCTTTCTTCGTCTACTTGTTCCTTTGTCTCCATATTTATATCTTCAATCAACTCTTTAGAGTTGGCTAAAGTTCCATCTATCTTTTTTATCTTTTTCGTCCCAATAATGAAACTTAGGTATTTTTTTACCGTATCATCAGGTAAAATTACATAACCGCAAATCCTTTCCACCAAAAAAACTCTTTTGCTGTTTTTAATTTCCTCTAGTATTGTCTTCCAGCTTCTTATTATCCCATGTTTTTCCAGAAAAGCGGATAGTTGTTTTCCCGTCCAACCTTCTCTGTTAAGCCTTTTTTGCAAGCTATTTCTCATTTCCCCCTTCCTTTCTTTCTTTTCCTCAAAAAATTTAAACTACAAATCAAGAACCAACACAATTTTTATATAAAATTTATTTCAAAAAACTGCTTCTTTGTTCTGTTAATCGTTATACCTCAAAAAATTATCCTGTCAATCGGGGTGCCGAGAATCGAACTCGGCCTACCTGCTCCCAAAGCAGGCGTACTACCAATATACGACACCCCGCATCACACCATTTTATCTTAATTTCAACAAAAAACCACCTGTGTGTTTCATATGAAACCTATATGATTATATTCTCCGTAAACCTAAACTTCGCTTTTTTATTCTCCAAGTCCAAAAAAACGGCTAAAACATCAATTTGCCACTCTGTTTCATATGAAACTTTCTTATCCAGTAAATAAGTCTGAATTACTCTAGATAATCTCTTAAGTTTCTGATAATGAACATTTTCCTCCGGCCTATACCTATTTGTTTCATATGAAACAATGCTTTTAACCTCTATAAAACGAAAAATCTTGTCTTTTTCCGCCACAATGTCTATTTCTCCCCATTTTTTGCTGTAATTTCTATCTAAAATCCTAAAACCCCGTTTCACGAGAAACCTACAAGCCATATTTTCTCCAAGGGCGCCTATTTTCTTTTTATGTTTTGGATCATTAGTAGTTTTATCCATATTTTTCTAAAAAACGGCTAAAAATAAGGGTATTTTAATGGACGTTTTTATCGTCCTTTAACGAAACTTAATGGACAGGCTGTTTTATGTCTTTTAAGGTAATGGACAATGTCCTTTTGCTTGATTTTATGGCTGTGTATATAACTTGTGAACAGTGTGGATAACTTTTAGACATTATCGGACGGTTACGGTCAGGAGTTATCCACAGTCCATAAGCTGTCCTTTGTCTTTTTGTTTTTGCCCTTAATGCCTCCGGAGGGACTCGAACCCCCAACAACGGTTTCGAAGACCGTCATGATATCCATTTCACCACGGAGGCGTTTTAGAAACCCTATCTAATTTAACACAAAAATGCTAAAATATGTAGCCAATGCAAGAAAAAATAAAAAAAATTCCTCTACTGGTAAAAAACATAGCCGACACCCTTATAAAAAACGGCTTTGAAGCTTATTTTGTGGGCGGATGCGTTCGCAGTCTGGCGTTGCACATGAAACCGAAAGACTGGGACATTACAACCAACGCCAAGCCGGAAGAGATTCAAAAACTTTTTCCTCATTCCGTTTATGAAAATAAATATGGCACCGTTGGCGTTATAAACGACACAGACGATGAAACTTTGAAGGTGGTGGAGGTAACCCCTTATCGCTTGGAATCCGGCTATTCCGACAAGCGCCGGCCGGATGAGGTGCGTTTCACGTCAAACATTGAAGAAGACCTGAAGAGGCGCGACTTTACCGTCAATGCTATGGCTTTAGCCCTGCCTGCCGGACAGGCAAGCGATGAGGCGGAATATGAACTTATTGACCTTTTTGGCGGACAAAATGATTTGGAAAAGAAGATAATAAGGGCGGTGGGCGATCCGAACAATCGTTTCAACGAAGACGCTTTGCGCATCTTGCGCGCCGTCAGACTTGCCGCCGAACTCGGCTTTGAAATAGAATCGGCGACAAAGAAGGCTATTAAGAAACACGCTGGACACCTTAAAGAAATCGCCCAAGAAAGAATTCATGACGAATTTGTAAAAGTGATTATGAGCGACCGGGCCAAAGAGGGAATTGAATTGATGAACGAAACTGGGATGCTGAAATACATTATGCCGGAATTGGAGGAGGGAATCGGCGTGGAACAAAACAAAGCGCATAGTTTTACCGTTTGGGAACATAATCTTAAAAGCTTGGAACATTCTGTGTCTAAAAAATGGCCGCTGGAAATAAGGCTGGCGGCTCTGCTTCACGATGTCGCCAAACCCGCCGCTAGAAGATGGGGCGAGGAAAAAGGGGATTGGACATTCTACGGCCACGATGTGGTGGGGGCCAAAATGACGGCCAAAATGCTGGCCAAATTGAAGTTTTCCAAAAAATCCATTGATCTGATCGCCAAACTCGTCCGTTATCATTTATTTTTCTCCGATACGGAAAAAATCACTTTGTCCGCCGTTAGGCGGCTTGTCCGCAATGTCGGTCCGGAAAATATTTGGGAATTAATGAATGTCCGTTTCTGCGACCGCATTGGTATGGGCCGGCCAAAAGAAAGCCCCTATAGATTGCGAAAATATGAATCAATGATAGATGAAGCAATGCGCGCGCCGCTATCCGTTACCGCTCTCAAAATAGACGGGACCAAACTTATGGAAATACTGAAAATCCAGCCCGGCCCGAAAATCGGCCAAATTTTAAACATCTTGTTTGAAGAAGTTTTAGACGAGCCGGAAAAAAACACGGCGGAATATCTGGGGAAAAAAGCCATGGAGTTAAACGCGCTTGACGACAAAGAACTGGAAAATCTCGCCAAACAAGCCAAAGACAAGAAAAACGAGCTGGAACAAGCCGAAATCAAAGAAATCCGCCAAAAATGGTGGGTGAAGTAGTGAAAAAAATTTGACTATTGCGCCTTTTTATGCAAAACTGGGCTTGATTTATTGTACTTTAATAGTTCAACTTTTTTATTGGGGGATATAAGATGAAAAAGGGATTGAGCAAGCATTTGGGCAGGGAAATAAGTATTTATAGTAGCCCTGACCATCTATTAATTACCGGGGTGGTGCAATCCGCAACATGTGGTTTTATTGTTGTCGGCACTAATCCAAATGGGCTTCAGCTTCCTAGACAGGCTTTTATTTGTAAAAGGAAATTGATTTTAAAGAAAATTTATAATTGGAAGCAAAAAACCCCTTTTTCCCCATTGCGTTATCGGTTTTTTGTAAAAACGGGTCATAACATATTTACAGCGCCCGTTCCTAGAATGGGAGGATTTAACTATCCAATTTAGTTATACTCCAAATAAAAACTTTAAAGGTATTCATACCTGTGTAAGTATTTGTTTTAAAGGTGGTTAGTTTTACAACTAACCACCTTTTTTGTTTTTTTGTTATTAAAAATAACTTAACTTGGACATTGAATGTCCAAGTGGCGATTATCCCCATGCTTTTTTATGGGAAATAAGCTTTGTTTCGTCAACATCTCTTTTTGATACAACTTCGTCCAACAATTGATCAGATTTAGATATTTTTATCCACTCAATCGGCGTTTGGTTGTTTTTGAGAAGATAATCGTTAGTTTTAGAGAAATGCTTGCAGCCGAAAAAGCCGGAGTTGGCGGAATAAGGGGAGGGGTGAGGGGCTTTGAGGACAAGGTGCTTGCTGGCGTCTATCAGACTTTCTTTTTCTTGGGCAAATTTGCCCCAGAGAAGGAAAACGATATGCTCTCTTTTGTCGGAAAGCGCTTTGATGGCGGCGTTGGTCAATTTTTCCCAGCCGAGATCACAGTGAGAAGCGGGCTGGCTGGCGCGGACGGTAAGAATGGCATTGAGTAATAACACGCCTTGTTTCGCCCAACTTTCCAGATTGCCGTTTTGTGTTATCCAAGGACTACCCTTGGATTTTTTCACGCCCAAGTCGCTTTCTATTTCCTTAAAGATGTTTACTAATGACGGCGGGGGCTTGACGCCGTCCGGCACGGAGAAAGAAAGCCCGTGCGCTTGTCCGCGCCCGTGATAAGGATCCTGACCGAGGATGACGACTTTGACTTTATCAAAAGGCGTGAGATTGAAAGCGTTGAAAATCTGTTTGGGCGGAGGATAAATAATAACACCAGATTCCAATTCCTCCGCAAGCTTTTTCTTCAACTCTTTCATATATTCCGCGCCAAACTCTTCCGCCAAAGCCTTTTTCCAGCCCTCTTCTATTTGGGGATTGAGCGTTGTTTCAGTGGTCATAGATATAAACCAGTCTAACACTTCAAATAAATTTTCCCAAAACAGATACTTGCTTTATATTTATGCAGTGCTATAATTCACGCATAAGTTAATTATAGCGCCAAAGACAAAAAACCTATGTATATCAAGCGAAATTTGGAAGACAAAATCATAAAGTATTTGGAAATGCCTGAAATTATCGCCGTGGTTGGGTCAAGACAATGTGGCAAAACAACAATGCTAAAGCAGATAATGAGCTCTCTGACGGACGCTGTGTCTGTTTCCTTTGATGACCAAAACATCTTGGGATTATTTGAGAAGAGCCCCGATGATTTTATCACGGCTTATGTTAAAGGCAGAAAATATTTGTTTATTGACGAATTCCAATATGCCAAGCACGGGGGGAAAATACTCAAATATATTTTTGACACGCAAAAAATAAAAATAATAATTTCAGGCTCTTCGGTCGCCGATTTGACAATCCATGCCATAAAATATTTGGTGGGCAGGGTTTTAGTCGTTAACCTTTACCCGTTTGATTTCA
>Ga0209343_10004757_pt1 | contig 16697 bp, 12 predicted proteins | sample RifCSPlowO2_02_FD_184026 | JGI IMG/M metagenome (GOLD analysis project Ga0209343, IMG submission 184026) | Groundwater microbial communities from Rifle, Colorado - Rifle CSP2_plank lowO2_0.2 (SPAdes) (version 2) | ecosystem: Environmental > Aquatic > Deep subsurface > Groundwater | place... | reverse complement strand
TCATTAAGTTTTTCTGCAAGTTCAACTCCAGCGCGCGATGTATCTATTTGAGTTCCGGGCATAACAAAAGAAATTCCCTCATCGAGGGTTCTTTTTATCACTTCCTCACGATCGTTTCTAAAGGAATGAAAATGCAAATGGGCGTGTGTATCTACTAACATAGGTGCTAGGTTATAGGTTATGAGTGTTTTGAAAGCAAAAAACAGTTCAGTCAAGCCGTGGAAATAACGACTTTCCTTTTTTAAACTTAAAATGCCATTCTTTTTTACTCGTTGGGTCTATACCGATAGATTCAAAAATCTTTTGTGCGCTAGAGGGTATAATGGGTAATAACATTTGCGCTACTGTTGCTAAAATTGTCGCAACACGAGCAATTTCGACTCCAAAACGAGCCTCATCCTCACGCGCGAGAACCCAAAGCTTGGAGTCATTTATTTTTTTATCGCCATATGCGACAAGTGCTTGAGCTTGTTTTACGGCAAGTGGAAAGTTAAAACTATCCATTGCTTTTTCGTATGCTTTAAATTTTTTATCAATTTCTGTTTTTATACCCCCATAGTCCGGATCAATAGGTTTTTTTAAATACTTTTCTCCCAAAGAGGTTATGCGCGCCAAAAAATTACCAACCCCCAACGCCAAATCCCCATTATAACGCGCTTCAAATTTTTCTTGCGAAAAATCTCCGTCGCGCGTAGGTGAAATTTCAGAAAGTAAATAATAACGCAACGCATCTGTGCCGACTTGTGGCGAGTCGGCTGAACTATATTGTTTAACTATTTTAATTGGATCTATTATATTGCCCAATGTTTTACTCATTTTTTTTCCCTCAACACTTACAAATCCGTGCACAAAAATTTTTTTAGGAAGCGGAAGCCCAGCACTCAACAGCATTGCCGGCCAATACGCCGCATGAAAACGCAAAATATCTTTACCAATTACATGCAAATCCGCCGGCCAATATTTTTTGAACTTTGCGCTTGATGCCGTTCCCCATCCAAGAGCAGAAATATAATTTGTCAAAGCATCCGCCCATACATAAATTGTTTGTGTTTTATCGCCAGGCACAACGATTCCCCATTTTAAATCTTTACGCGGACGAGAAAAACTAATATCTTCTACTTTTTTCTCTAAAAATTTCAAAATTTCATTTTTTCTCTCGCTTGGAATAATCTCTAGTTTTCCTGATTTAATTAATCCGTGAACTCGTTTTGCGTAACGGGATAATTTAAAAAAATAATTTTCTTCTTTCACAGGTTCCGGCGGAGTGCCGTGGTCAACACAACTCCCGTTTTTGTCTAAATCTTTGCGTGTAACAAACGCCTCGTGGCCTGCACAATAAAGACCCTGATATTCTTTTTTATAAATATCTTTATTTTTTTCAAACGCACGCCAAATTTTATGCACCGCTGGCCAGTGCAACTTTTTATTAGTAGTTCTAATGAAGTAGTCATTAGATATGTTCAGTGCCCCAATAAGCTCTTTAAAACCTTCCACATTTTTATCTATAAATTTAGCAACCGGAATGCCTGCCTTTTGGGCCGCGCGCACATTTTTGACACCATGTTCGTCTGTTCCTGTAAGATAAAAAACATCATATCCTTGTATGCGCTTGTATCTTGCAATTGTGTCTGCGTATAATTTCTCCAACGCGTGGCCTATGTGTGGTTTTGCGTTTGGATAGTCAATGGCAGTTGTAATATAAAACTTCATGAAAAATAGATTAAGTTCGTGATTTTTTAATTTTTGATATTATAACTGTGAATTCTCCTTTTATAACACTGTTTTTTAGTTGAGTCAAAACCTCATCAACAGTTCCTCTATACACAGTTTCAAACTTCTTTGTTAGCTCACGCCCAATTACTAGCTGATAACTTGTAACTTGTAACTTGTAACTTGTAACTAAACCCTGAATTCGTTGTAGGGTTTTAAGGATGCGGTGGCACGACTCAAAAAATATAACAGGAAGATCGCTTTCTAAAACTTCTTTCAAAAACTTATCTTTACCCTTTTTGGTTGGCGCGAAACCCAAAAACTTAAACCTATCCATAGATATTCCGGCGATAGATGCAAGCGTAAGAATAGAAGAAGTTCCAGGAATTGGAATTATATTTGTATCTAAATTATTATTTAAAATCTCCTCTACCAGTTTATTTCCAGGATCTGAAATTCCCGGGGTTCCGGCGTCTGAAACTAACGCAAGATTCTTTCCTTCACGCAGTAAGTTTAAAATTTCATCAGTCTTTTTTAATTTAGAATGATGGTGATAGCTAATTAGTGGCTTACTAATTTCGTAGTGTAATAGAAGTTTTTTTGTAACTCTTGTGTCCTCCGCCAAAATAAAATCAACCTCACGCAAAACCTCCAAAGCACGCAGGGTTATATCCTTTAGATTACCGATTGGAGTTGCGACTATATAAAATTTTGACATATAAAAATAATTCCAACTAAATAAAAAACTAATGTTTGATATTAGTTTTTTATTTGATATTAGTTTTTTCTCCAGAGGTCGCGAAACAACTCCCCCAACGCTGCGGCAAGTGGTATCGCTATTATAATTCCCCAAAAACCTGCGAGTTCAACTCCGATTAAGACAGATAATAAAATAGTAAGGGGGTTAAGCCCTATGGCTTTGCTCATTACAGATGGAACCACAAATATTTGCTGTATTTGTTGAAGAACAATATACGCGCCAACCGCAATTAAGCCAAGTACTACCGATTGAGTTGACGCTGTAGCAAATAACAAAACCCCAGCGATAAATGGCCCTATAAAAGGTATTACCTCTAGTATTCCGGCTAAAAGACCCAAAGTTAAAGCAAATTTAACACCCAGAAAAGACAGTACAATAAAGACAGCTATGCCCATGAGGGTTGCAAGTATAAATACTGCCTGAAGCCAACGACCAGTTCTACGTTGCATCCTTCGAACTAAGTCTCTTACGTAATCTTTGTGTGGGGGAGGTGTTATTGCAAGTAAAGAATTTTCTATATCGTTTTTGCGAAGCGATAGATAAAAAGAAAATACCGTGACTAAAAGAAAGCTCAACACCCCGCCAAAAATACGAGTAACAAAACTGATCATATCTGGAATCGCCGCCCCAAGCTTAGACTGGAAGTTAACAAACAATTCGTCCAAAGCTGGGATTAAAAAACCAACACTACCGAACGCGCCAGACCCAAACTCGTTAACTACTGAGCTTAATTTTTGAGGGAGATCTTGTGATAATACAAAAATTTCATTAAATAGACTTGGAAGAATCGCATAAAAAACGCCAAATAATGCGCCCATGGCTAATAAATATAGGAAAGGAACGCTAACGATTCTTTTAATTTTATATTTCTCTAACCAACGCAGTGTTGGCTCAAGCGCCGCGGCGATAACAATAGACAAAAATAAACTGGCAACTATTGTCCAAATCTTAAAAAACAAAGCAACTAAAAGAACAATCGTCAAAACGCGAAATATAGTTGATGTTGAAACGTCTATTGTTTTTAATTGTTTAAGCATAATTACGTGAACTACTAGATCACTAAATTATCAGATTACTAGATTACTAAATTACTAGATTACTTATATAACCCTGCGGTTATATAGTTATATAGTTATATTATATTCAAAATCTCTTCCAATTCTTTTTTGCTACTGTGAGGGCCGATTATGGCCAAACGCGCCATGTCTTTTTTAAATATATCATTTGCAAGCTCCATAACATGGGATGCCTTGACCCCGTTTATTTTTTCAATAGTCTCAAGAGGCGTTTCTATTTTTTTATATATAAGCTCGTCGGTTCCCACATCAAAAGCTATACCACTCGATTCTTCTATAGATAGCGCGGTCAAACCCTCTATCCTGCTTTTTACCTTTTGCATCTCCGCCAGTGTTGGAATTTGTTTTTTTATCTTGTTTATCTCTTTTATTATAACACGTAAAGATTTTATCAAATTATTATGCGCGACACCGGCTCGAACTACAAAATGTCCATAGTCGCTTCCAATTATTTCTCCTGCCCCCACATAATATGCAAGACCTCTTTTCTCTCTTATCTCCCTAAACAAACGAGAACTCATTCCGCCCCCCAAAATCATGGATAAAACATAAAGTGTATGGATTCTTTTATCAAATCCTGATAATCCCTTAAATCCCATCACAAGATGACTTTGGTCATTTTGTTTGTTTTTTACTATAACCCTGCCTGTTGCTAATGGTTTTGGGTTAATAACCTCAATTTTTTCTATTTCACCTCCCAATTTTACGCTTCCGAAAAATTTATTTGCCAATCGGCGGCCCTGTGTATGAGAAATATCCCCCGCAAAAACTATACATACATTTTCTCCTCCGTAGTAAGTGTCAAAATGCCTTTTAATGTCTGCGCGTTTAATGTTTGAAACACTTTTTTCAGTACCGCCGATATCGCGTCCGGCCGGTTGGTCTCCATATAAAATTTCTCGAAACAAGCTGTAGGCATGACGAGGTAGGTTGTCGTAACCCATTTTTAGCTCTTCTGTGATCGGGCCCCTTTCTCTCTCAACTTCTACTGGTTTAAACAAGGGGTTCTTCAGGTAATCTGCAATCACGTCTAGCGCTGTTTGCGTGTTATCAGCAGATGTTTTTACGTAAAATCCTGTATATTCGTCCGAGGTTACAGCATTGTATGAAGCGCCTAACCCATCTAATACCGCAGAAATCCTACCAGCGTTTGCATATTTTTTAGACCCCTTAAAAACAAGGTGTTCTAAATAATGAGATACTCCTGACAATCTTTTTAACTCATAATGTGCGCCAACGCCTACTAAAACCAGGCTGGTTACCGCAGCCGTGCTTTTCATAGGAACTGTTATTACACGAATTCCGTTTTTTAATGTTGTTTTTTTATAATCCAGCTCTGGAAGCATAGATTTATTATATCAATGGTTGAATAATTATAAAACGAACTTCCAAATAAATCAAATAGCCCCCACGCTGCCTGCCTGCCGCCTGCCTGTCGGCAGACAGGGTAGGCAGGGATGCATGGGGGCCTAATTATTTTAATTAAGGAACAAGTATCACTTCTTCCAGATCTTCTGGTAGAATAACTGGAATTTCTCCCGCTATTTCCCCCAGCATTGCTCTTTGCTCCAAAGGAGCGTGAATGGGCATCAACACGGCGGGTTTGAGCATACGGATAATCTGCTCCAGGTCATCGCGCGGAGCGTGACCTGAAACATGAAGTTCCTTGAAAGTTATATTTGGACCAACGGATTTACGAACCCAAGGGAGTTCGTTTCCATCATGGCCCAATGGATAATAAATAGTACAACCTGTACCTCTCAATTGCTCCAAAACGGTTGCGACTTGTGGCTCGTTTCCTGGAATAGTACGAGCTGCAAATACAACTATGTCATTTGGAGTTAGGTGAATGTCTTTCATGTCTTGATTATACTCAGGGTTCAAAAGCCTTGTGAGAGCCGCAAGTGGCTCTGCCTGACTCCCTGTCAAAAAGATAATTGCGTTAGGAGAAACCTCAAATTCTCCATATGAATAGCGCATCCAGCTTCCTGGAACAAATTCCTTATAACCACGACGTGTGGCATCCTCATCATCCTCATAAGACTCATAATTAAGCGGTCGCAACCCATGTCCCCACTTCATGTTGTCTTGCATGCTTCCACCGTGTATGACCACTGGCCGATCAACACCTTTGCGTCCAAGTGTCATCAAGACCTCCAACAATTTGGGCTGGGATGAAAACATGGTGGCAAAAACCCTTCTGTCAGGATTTTCATCAATAATTCCAAGCAAACTGTCAATTGCAACGTCCTCCGCTTTTCCAGAGCCTTCTTTATCCGCTCCGGTAGCATCCAACATCAAAAGATCTGCATTCTGAAGTCTTTGATCTGAAAGAGTCCTCACGAAACTAAAAGTTTCCCGTTGATTCGCCCCATGAAGACGAACATCACCAGAATAAATAATTTTTTTACCTGCTACTTCAATAATGACTCCAAGCGAATCGGCAACGCTGTGATTCACTTTGAAAAAGCTGAATACAACACTATTTTCTCTATCGGCATCCGGATGGCCAAAAACTTCTTCGGTTTTATCATCAACAATCAAAATGTGATCATCGTAAATCTCAAGCCTGTGATGTGAAGCAATTGTATAACGCCTATCCAAAAGCGGATTGGGCTTTTTAGCAAGTGCGCGATGTTCTCGCGACTGCTGCATATTTGCTGCGTATTGCGGCATAAGGAAATACGGTAATTCCTTTCCACTCTCTACAAGAAACTCGGCTAATTTATTAGTTCCGCCATCGTGATCGCGATGAGCGTGGCTAATAACTACCGCATCAATAACTACATCGTTTGGAATAGCACTAAAATTCGGAACATGGTTCCAATCAAGGCCCAAGGTCGTATCTTCATCCCAACCAGGGATGCTCTGCCCACAGTCAAGCAAATACCCAAATTTAGTTGCATCTGCATATTCAACCGTAAGTAAATAGCAATTCTTATTTCCTATACCAGAAAGGCCTCCGCCAATACTGGTAACAGAAACTTTCTTAACTTGAATATCATTCAACTTAACTCACCTTCCTTTCCGTTGTTGTGCTGCTATACAGCTATAAATTTGCCTACAAAAAAACACCAAACTAAAGTAAACTTATAGCTGTATAGCCATATTTTTAAAGAACTCTTTCTTAGCCAAACTATAGCACAATATTAAAAGAATTGCAAGAGTTTACTATAAATTCGTAACACAAAATAAAAAACAGTGCGATTTATTTCGTCGTAAGCCTGCCTGCGGCCTGCCTACGCACAACGTGCAGGTAGGTAGGCAGGCGGGAATGAGCGTAGCGAATGGCAGCGTGAAATAAATTGCACTGTTTTTTATTTTTTATTTTATAAGTTTATATATGGCTAAGATACTAACTTCTTAAACTCCTTTCCGTCAAAATACATACCCAATGTATCCAGCAAGTCGTCTATTTTTACTCTTATTTGTTTCATAGAATCCCTGTCGCGCAATGTGACACTTTTGTCTTTTAGCGTATCGTGGTCTATGGTTATGCAAAGCGGAGTCCCGATTTCATCATGCCTTCTATATCTTCGCCCAATAGCTCCCGATTCATCGTACTGGGCAACGTAGCAAGGTAGAATGCTTTCAAAAATTTCGCGCGCATGCTTAACTAACTTTTTGTCGTTTTGAAGTAAGGGAAATACCGCTACTTTGATAGGCGCCATCCACCTAGGAAATTTTATAACTATTCTCTGTTCGTCTTCTGCGTAAACATCCAGCAATACACAAAGCAATGTTCTTTCCAATCCAAAAGAGGGTTCAATAACATGCGGTACAATTTTTTCGTTTGTATTTGGGTCTGTATAGTTTAAATCCTCTCCGCTATGCTCCATATGATTGCGCAAATCAAAATCTGTACGGTAAGCTAGTCCGTATAATTCTTTTGTTCCAAATGGAAAATTATATTGAATATCAACCGTTCTTTTAGAGTAGTGAGCAAGTTTGCTACTTGGAGTTTCATAATTTTCCAAATTTTTTTTGTTTATTCCACAGTGTTCCAGCCATTTGTGCATTTGCCCCAGCCAATATTTGAAATGTTTTTCCCATTCTTTTTCTTGAACAAAGTACTCAAACTCCATCAAGTCAAACTCCCGGGTTCTATAGATATAATTTCCTGGAGTAATTTCATTGCGAAACGCTTTACCGCAAGCGGCAATGCCAAATGGAAGGCGAGCTCTCATCGTAGTAAAAACGTTTTTAAAATTAACAAACATGGCTTGAGCAATTTCTGGCCTCAAATAAACTGTGCTGTCATCGTTCTCTATCGGGCCCAAGTTTGTTTTAAACATCAAATTGAATTGTTTAGGTTGAGCTAGTTCATTGCCTTTTGGACTTTTTAAGTTAGTATCCTGCGCTTTTTCCACCATGTCCTGCTCGCTCATTTCAGACACATTTATACCCTCTTTTTCTAGCAGATGGTCTAGTCGATAACGTTCGTTCGTTTTTTTATCTTCAACAAGCGGATCTGAAAACTCCTTCAAATGTCCGGAGCTTTCCCATACTTTCGTATTCATAATTACCGCAGGGTCAATTCCAAAAACATCTTCGCGGCTTTCCACAAACCATTTCCACCATTCCTGCCGTATATTATTTTTTAAAGCAACTCCAAGCGGTCCAAAGTCCCAAGAGTTAGCAAGACCGCCATAAATATCCGAACCCGGATATATAAAACCGCGCCGTTTTGCCAATGATTCAATTTTTTGCATTAAGTTATCCATCAACTATATATTTAGCGGTTAACTTGTCCTATGTCCTGCTCTAAAAACGCGCCTGTAAACTCATCGATGCCGGTAAGTTTTGTTTGTTCTAAAATGTCACTGCCGTCACTACCAGATAAGCCGATTTTAAACTCTGCTTCGCGAGGCGAAAATATGCTACCCATTCCCACATCAACACTGCCAACATTCCAAATTACAGTGTTGCTGGAAGATATAAATTGTATATTTTCATTAGATGGAGCTACATCTCCGATCCATTTTACATATGCGGGAAGCACGGCTTCCACCTGAACAGATTTTGCTTTATTTAACGTATTGCTTAAACCCCAATGAACAACATACTCCCCTTGGCCAACGCTGACTACATCCTGATCCAATTTTAAATCGGTAGTAATGCTAATGGTCAGTTTGTTGTCTGCCTGCAAAATAGTGCCGCCAAGCGACAAATCGTCCTCTTGAGATTTTATTTTTGTCTCTATGGTAACAACTTTTTCTGTATCATTAACGTTAGCTGGAACTAAGTTGTCCTTCACATTAAATGAGGCCAAAAACTCTCCTCCTTCATCTATGTCCACAAACCGTAAATTTGAGATTGTATTTTTGTCCCACTGTATTATCCCAGTATTTCTATCTATGGTAGCTCCTGAGGCGGTTATGCTTGATGTGTCTATTAAATCCCTGGATATCATCGCGCTCACGACAACATCCTCAAGGGCTTGTTCGGACTTATTTGTGTAGGAAACTCTTATTACAATCTTGTCCCCCGCCTGTATCATATTATCTGGCGGACCTTCAACTTGCTGACTTAAAAATATCGGGGATTTTGAAACTTCAACAATCTTCTCTACGCTGTTTAGCGGCAAAAAGGTTACGCCCTCCAATTTGCCTAGTTGTATATTAAAACTATACGAGGATTCACTCCCTTGGGGAATTCCCAAAAACTCCCTTTTTATATTGTCTCCTTCCCGCAAATTACCGAGTTTCCACACAGTTTCATAATCAAAATCTTGATTTGTATCTTGCAATTTAAAATTCTCTGGAAAATTTAACTTCAGATATATGGGGGATGTGTCGATATCTGAATTTGGAACGATATGGATTGTACCCCTTACTTCCTGCTGAGAATATATTGAATTTGGCAAATCAAAAATCATAGAAACATCTAGTTTCCCTATAATAACTTCCGCCGTCGCCACGCTTACAAATCTAGCAGAAACGCCTTCTGGGGAATAGTCTGCTCTAATGCGTATATTTTCTTTAGATTTATCTGATGAAGCGACTAAACTAAACTCCACACGATACTCTTCTCCAGCTCCTATCCTTGCTATGCTGCTTTCCGGGCCGCCGTCCTTGTTGTCAAGTGAGAAAGCGGAAGGTATTTCTATAAACAAATTAACATCCAATAAAGCTTTGCCAGAATTATTCTTAATGACCGCAAAAAATGTTTCTAGTTGTCCATTTTCAACTTGCGTTGGACCATCTATGCTTACTTTCACTTCTTTTGTAGAAAAATCTCCTCTGCCAAACCAAACAAAAATCGCCAACGATATAAGGGCTAATATGGAAAGCGGCATCAAATGCCATGCTTTTAATTTTTTTCTAATCTTCATAAAAATTTAGTTAAAAAATTCTAAGGATGTATCAAATCTATTTTCAAAAACTTTTTTTAATTGATAATCAAGTTGCGCCTTGCTGTCTATGCTATCTAAATTTAATTCCACAATACTTAAACCAAGTATATTCAAGAGCTCTGCAATCCACCCTCTTTGTGCAGTCCAAAACTCAAAATTCAAACTTTTTTGACTCAATATCTTGTTTGTAGTACTTAGGGCAACATTTAATAACTTCCATATCTTTATATCTTTTTGGTTTTCAAAAACTAATGAATCCACAGTCCTGAAAAAAGATATTAGATGTCCCATTGCCCTAAAGTCCGAGTTTGTTTTGGAACATATTTTTTTCTCGCTTACTCCTGAAATTATATATCCGCCGCGACCTAAAACTAAAGAGCACTGAATAATTCCCACCGCATGAAAAAAATTGCCCTGTTTAGTGGTAACTTTCTTTGAACTCTTAGCCTTCGCCACAAGTTTTCCGAAGTCTTTTGTATATAAAGAAACAATTTCATCTGCTTCTCCAACCTTGTTTGTATTTAAAACGACCGCATACGTTGTGTACATATATACTAGCTATACTTTATCAATAGCCATAATTACCATGTCTCTATTATCCCACTTAAATTCCACTTTTGCATCATGCTTCTCGCCATTAACCTTTTGCTCACTTATTTTTGTTGCGTTTGTGTCTTGTGCTATACGAGCTTCCCACTTAGCTAATTTCCCTTCAAAAGTTTGAGGTAAAGAATATTCTACCTTAATCTTATCGGCAGGGTGAAGCTTAAGCGATTTTCTCATTCCTTGAATATGGCGTATCATTTCACGAATGTTTCCCTCCAGTCTTAAGGCTTCGGACAACTCAATGTCCAGCATTACTTCATTATTTTGGCCATACGTTTTCCAGTTTTTATTTTTAGAATCTACATTCTTTAAATTTATAACCTCTTTGACATTAAGCTCTTCCTTCAAAATTTCCATATATTTATTGTCTAAAACTTTCGGTACGGCTAAGGCTTGCAGGGGCTGACGCACGCGCATAGCGTTATCTGATCTTATGCTTAAACCTACTTGCGCCCAATCTTGCACTAATTTCATGTTGTTTAACACTTCCTGTTCTTTTTTTGTAATAGCCAAATACTTTGGATAATCCTCCCAATGAACACTAGTGTTCTCCTTTTTATTTACTTTTTGCCACACATATTCTGCCACAAAAGGAGTAAATGGCGCTATAAGTTTTGCTACCTCGCTTAACACAAAGGACAGAGTTTTTTCTGCTTCGCTCTTTTGTATTTTATTTTTTGGTTTTTGAAAACGCTCACGGCTTCTTCTAACATACCAGTTGGATAGGTCTTGCATAACAAATTCGTCAATAATACGAGCCGCTTCAACCACATTATAACTATCCATGTATTGAGAAACTTTCTTAGACAACTCTTTGAGCCGTGCGCTTACCCATAGATCCAAACTGTTTTTTGTTTTTATGTCAGAAAACTTTTTCGGCGCGCGGACAGATGAAGAATATGTGTGTAAAAAAATGTATGAATTTAAAAAGGTCAAAATAAACCTATGCAAACGTTCTTTAACATCCCGCTCGGAAAATCTCTTAACAGCTCCGGGGTTATTAACTGTAAAAAAATACCAACGCACAGCATCCATGCCATACACATCTGCAAGTTTCCATGGGTCTACGATATTTCCCTTGCTTTTGCTCATTTTTTGACCCTTTTCGTCTAAAACATGCCCTAGAGATATAACATTTTTGTATGCAGGAGCTTTACCCAAAATAACGGAAATCGCATGCAGTGTATAAAACCATCCGCGCGTCTGATCTATAGCTTCGCAAATATACTCTGCCGGATAATTAGTGCCTTTATCTATGGCATTTTTATTCTCAAAAGGATAATGCAATGAGGCAAGGGGCATAGCACCGGAATCAAACCAAACATCTACCAAGTCTTTTACCCTTGACATCTGACCTTTTTTACACTTATTGCACTTAAATTTTATTTCGTCCACAAATGGCCGATGAAAATCTAATTCCCCACCCTTGTTGTACGGGAAAAAACCGTAGTTAAGTTCACGAAACTGGCCCGTTTTTATGTAGTTATTACTAAGGCGGCAGTTAATCGTCTCATCAACTGTTCGTCCTTGCATACTCGTTTCAAGCATCCATATTGGATCTCCATGACTAACCAGCAATATCTTTTTACCTTTATATTTTTTTTCTAATTTATTCATAACAGCCATCATTCTTTCCCTTAAAGCCGCAAGGGTTTCTCCTTTGTGTGGATTTTCTGTAAATTTTTCTTTTTCTGTTTTAAATAACTTCTCGTATTCAGCGAATTTTTTGCCATCTACATTACCGACCCCAATTTCTATCAACTCCTTATCAAATATAATATCTTCTATCCCCAACTGTGTAGCGACGATCTCTGCTGTTTGTCTTGTGCGTATTAGGGGTGAAGAAACAATCACATCAATACCTCCTTTCTTTTTTAATTCTAAAGCAGACTTCTTAACCTCCTTTATACCCTTTTGGGTTAAACCGTACTTTGGGTTATCAGTTTTAATACTGCTAATAGACATCCCCAGTTTGTTATGACCCGCATAGCCATGACGCATCACAAAATATTTATTTTTACCTCGCGTTAATTGCGATAAATCACTTCTTGAGCCCACGACTTCCATGTGTTTACAACTATTACATTTCCAAATGGGAAGCGGTGTCCCCCAGTATCTAGAACGAGAAAACGCCCAATCTTTAACCTCTCGCAACCATTCTCCAAACCTACCTTCCTTCAAATAGTCGGGTACCCAATTTATTTTCTTATTCGCATTTATAAGTTCTTCGCGTAACTTGCTTATTCCTACAAACCAAGAATTCATAGCATAGTAAAGAAGCGGAGTCTTGCATCGCCAACAAAATGGATAACTATGCTTATACGGCAATACTTTGTATAACTGATTTTTTGCTTTTAAGCGGTCTATTATTGCCGGCTCCGCGTCTTTCACAAACCGGCCCGCAAATTCTTTCACGCGCTCATTAAAGCGTCCATTTTCATCCACTGTGTGATATTTAGGCAGTCCAAGCTTAACTCCCAAGTTATAATCGTCCTCTCCATACATAACCGCCGTATGCACTATCCCTGTTCCTTCTTCTGTAGTTACAAAATCCGCCTCCACCACATAATGTTTCCTGTCTTTTATATCAGAAAATGAATCAAATAGAGGCTCGTATTCTATACCAACCAAACTAGAACCCTCAAGTTCTTTTATAACTTTGTACCCACCCTCCAACACCTTAAGTAACGGCGTTGCTAAAATATAATACTCGGAATTCTGCTGAACAAGCGAATATTTAATATCCTTACCGATAGCTAAAGCAACATTCCCGGGAAGCGTCCATGGCGTTGTTGTCCAAGCCAAAAGAAAGGTTGTAGTTGGTAGTGAGTGGTGAGTAGGGTTTTTAACACGAAATTTTATAAATACGGAATTTTCAGTTACATCTTCGTATCCCTGCGCTACTTCGTGGGAAGAAAGTCCTGTCCCACAGCGTGGACAACGCGGAATCACTTTATATCCCTCATATAATAAACCTTTCTCGTGCATTTGTTTTATGACCCACCAAAGACTTTCCATATACAACGGATCATAAGTTATATAGGGGTTATCCAAATCTATCCAAAACCCCATGCGTTCGGTTAGGTTTTCCCAGTCTTTTTTATATTTCCAAACCGAATCCTTACATTTTTCATTGAATTTGGCTATTCCATATTCTTCTATTTGTTTTTTGTTATTTATTCCCAGTTCCCTTTCAACCTCAAGCTCCACCGGAAGTCCGTGAGTATCCCATCCACCCCTTCGCTCTACACAAAATCCTTTCATTGTCTTATACCTACAAATAACATCTTTAAAACTGCGCGCCTCAACATGATGAAAACCGGGGCGGCCATTTGCAGTTGGCGGACCTTCAAAAAATACAAAACTGCGGTTTTTTGACCGCTTGTCTACACTGCGTTTAAATGCGTGGGACTCTCTCCAAAATTTAAGTATTTGTTTTTCTATTTCTATAATTTCCATATCTACATTTTTTCTGGCGCGTTAATGCCCAATAGTTTTAGGGACTTCCCTATTACCAGGCCTGTAGCTATTGCCAGCGCCAACCTACCTTTATTTATATTAAAGGCAGTCGAAGAAGGATTGTCTTCGATAATCCTAAAGTCGCGATAAAATTGACTAAATATCTGCGCTAATTCATGTACATAAGTTGTTAAACGATGAACCTGATAATCGTGAGCAATATCTTCTATGATATCGGGAAACGCGACTAACTCTTTAATCAACTTCATCTCGCCATACTCCTTAAGCTCATTCATGTTTTTTTTACTTACTGAAAATTTATTAGAATCTGTTGCATTTTGTACTTTTTTTAGAATACTGCGGATTCTAGCGTGCGTGTATTGAATATAAAATACAGGATTTTTTTGTGACTGTTCGCGGGCAAGCTCTAAATCAAACTCCATTTGAGCATCCAAAGATTTGGTTAAGTAAAAATATCTTGTGACATCCAATCCTACTTCTTTTAATAAATCGTGCAAAGAAATTACATTGCCCCTTCTTTTGGAAAGGCGCATCTTCCCTTTCAGGGTAACTAATTGAGAAATGAGAATATCCAAATCAGTTATTTTAAAACTTTTCATTGCAGCTTTCAAACGCCCCACATGACCCTGATGATCCGCGCCCCAGATATTAATTAATTTTTTAAAACCTCTGCGCGCTTTGTCTCTGTGATAGGCGATATCTGCCATAAGATAAGTGCTCTCTCCGCTTCCCCTAATCAACACCTGATCTTGACTATCTCCATATTTAGTAGTTCTTAACCAAGTAGCTCCCTCTTTTTCGTATACCAACTTTTTTTTTTGAAGTTCATTAAACGTGTTTGTTACGAGGTTATTTTTATATAAACCCTCTTCCTCTTTCCAGATATCAAATTTAATTTTTGCTTCCTCGTGTAAAAACTTTTCAATGTCCTGCATAATCTTGCCGGCCAAAAAATACCCTGCCGCGCTTGCGGTTTTTATATTTTTTAATTTAGAAGAATACTGTTTTAATTTTTCGTCTAAGTATGGGCTTTTATACGAGGTTCCTCTTTTTAACGCTGTCTTTCCTAACTCCTTAATTTGCGCACTTTGACGAGCATTATTTATATAATACTCGCGCTTAATATCAAAGTTCGCAAAACTAAGTATGTTTGCTAAAACATCGCCATAAAATGCGGTACGACCATGTCCTATATGCAACTCCCCAGTTGGGTTAACGGACACGAACTCTAAGTTTAATTTTTCTCCACGACCAACATTAACCGAGCCAAAATTATTTGTTTTCAAAATATAAGAAACCTGCTGTTTTAAATACTCATTTGAAAAGTAAAAGTTTATAAAGCCAGGGGAAGCAACTTTAATTTCTGAAAATATTTTTAATAATTTCTCATCTTTTTGAAGTTGCTCTAAAATAACTTTCGCTATTGTTTTTGGCTTTCTGCCAGAACTAGAAGCAACCTGCATAGCAATGCTTGTTGAGTAATCTCCTTGTCCTTCACGATTTGAGCGTTCAATCTTTATTTTGTTGAAAGAACCAGCCGGCAATTTAGCGCTTTCTTGAAGTATTTTTATTGAATTTTTTACACTTTGGCGTAATTTATTGCGAACTTGCATGTACTCTAAGTTATAGCGTAAATTTCGCTATGTATAAAGGGGGTATAAAAATTTCTGGGAATTTTTTAGTTTATTTAATGTTATTCAATAAGTTGAACAGTATCGAAATATATAAAAAATCGTCGGTTAGGACGACTTTTTTGTTTTAGGTTAACTATTTATTCTGAAAAAAGTGACTTAGCGTCAAGGGCGGTATTTGTGGTAACAGAGCCCCCATCTCCGCCTTTAAGTAGAACAAAACCTGCTTCCCCTAGCACTCTTTTCATATCTGAAGCGGCATCAAATGCTTCTTTAGCTGTTGCAAACTTCCTGTTGCTTCTAATAGCAAAAATCTTCTCCCAGGTAGTTCCGTATGCCATCTTGCACCTCCCCTACATACTAAAAACATCTTAACAAATACATGATGGCCTGTCAATGTTTGATGCGCGCACCGCGAAGCCCCCGGTTTTTGCCGGGGGCGAAGTGGTGGAGATGACGGGACACTTTGTTATTTCACTAAATTAATCTTTTTTTGGTAAAAGCATACCCAGAACTAGATTTTAGATATTTCTCAAAAGCGTAAGCTTTTTCTTTTTCTACAAATGTACAATACCAAAGTAAAATATAAGGAGTTTTTAATTTAGTGGATTTAGTACCGTGCCCATTATGTTGTTTGACGCGTTTTTGTAAATCAGCTGTTGCGCCAATATAACGACTTTTGTCTTTTTCGCTTTGTAAAATATAAACATAGTACATATTGATCTGCCCCACGACGTACCACTGCGTGGTACTATGCGGGGCACCACTTCGCTTAACACTAGCACGAATTTTTTAAATTTTAAAATTTTGGTGCGTGCACCGCGAAGCCCCCGATTTTATTCGGGGGCGAAGTGGTGGAGATGGCGGGACACTTCGTTATTTCACTCGCTCACTTCGTTCGCTCTTTGACACCTTGCGGTTTCAACGCTCTTCGCTAATTAGCGAATCGCTGCTTCCACCACGGGAAACCAAAGTTTCCCGACCCCTTCTTTGTTCAATCCCCGCCATCAATTTCAACCAAAATAAAATAGTCCGCCACGCATGGCGGACTATTTTATTTTGGTGGAGATGGCGGGGAT
>Ga0209343_10004752_pt1 | contig 16706 bp, 13 predicted proteins | sample RifCSPlowO2_02_FD_184026 | JGI IMG/M metagenome (GOLD analysis project Ga0209343, IMG submission 184026) | Groundwater microbial communities from Rifle, Colorado - Rifle CSP2_plank lowO2_0.2 (SPAdes) (version 2) | ecosystem: Environmental > Aquatic > Deep subsurface > Groundwater | place... | reverse complement strand
AGTTCGATGCCCAGTGAGTTGGCAACTTGTTGATTCAAACCGATGCTGAACGATGTCGGGTATTGCGGGGCGGGAAGCCGCCTATCCGTGGCGAATGAGCCAATTACCGAGGCAGCCTGCCATGCAAGCTGCTCCGGCGTGGAAAAGATGGCGCAAAGCGCGCCGGCATTCACGTAAGCCTGTGAAATGCCGACCAGCGGCACTTTCTGCCGGTAGCTGGTCAGCAAAATGTTGCGCATATTGCTGCTGCTGTAAATTTCGCTGTCGGGAATAACCAGCAGCACATCGCTGCTTTCCAGAATATTTTCCAATGTAGCAAACAGGGTTTCGGCCGACCGCACCGACCTGGCGTTGATCGACATCCCTTTCGGCAAATGGGGCAGGACTATGGGTATATTCGGCGAATACAGTATGCCGACTATGCTGTGTTTGGGAAGAGCCGCCTGTATAAAATTCAGTTGCCGTTCCCAGGGTTGGTCGAGATATATTGCCGAGGCCGCCTTTAATGGTTTCCGTGAAGCATGCTTTTCGAGCAACGCTTCATAACCTGCCTTTGGAATCATTACACCCAACACCGGAGAACTGGAATCCGAGATGGCAAGCTCCGTTGCCTTCATGCCGACGGCGATGGTCAAGTCGGCTTTCGCGCTGTCGCCTGCGTGCTTTTCGATAATGGCCACATTGGCTTTGCTCGCGGCAAGCGCCTTGTTGAGCGCGGTAGAGAATTGCTGATAAGGCGCCGTGCTGTCGCTCAACACCAAATGAACATTCAATGTTTCTGCCTGAGCCAAAGCTGACAAAAGCGCTGCTGCGCTCGCCAACAATAGCATGGGCAATTGACGGAACATGGGTGGCTAGCTTATACCGGGCGGGCCGGAGCCGAAATGTAGGTCGGGCTATGCCTGTCCTGAGCCTGTCGAAGCGGCCCGACATGGTGGGCATAGCCCACCCTACGGTTATTTGATAACAACAGAATGGCAAATGGGCGAATCATGATCGTGAGTCTTAGAGCCCCAGCGTTACGGTAAGATAGGCGCGCCGCTTGTATCTGGTTTCGTTGCTGTAATCGTAATAGTGGTCGCTCAGTGCATTCTGCATCACCAAGGCAATTTCGCCGCCGCCCGATTTTTCTTTTTTGCTTTGCCACCCGCCGAAGCGCTGTGCTATTCGCAAGTCAAGATAGCGCGCCAATGGCTGTGACCAAACTGTCGCTTCAAATAGTTTAATCGGGCCGGTCTGGTAATACCCTGCCCCGAAATTTAATCCATCCGAAAAATCGTGTGAGAGCAATACACTGCCGCTATGCAACGGCACAGATCCGGCGAATCTTTGCACATAGGACTGCAGTAACGCCTGCCTTGCCGCAAGCGGGGGGGAATGTGCCGGAGTTGCCCCCATAATCTGATGCGCATAATTGACGGTCAAGTCGCTGCGTATCCCCATCTTATATTTAAGTGTGGCTTCGAATCCGCTGTAATAGAGATCAAAATCGCTTTTGAAGTTTAAAGGGTTTGTTAATGAAGGATCTTTCCAGATGATGTTGTTGATCTGGTCGTGAAAAGCCCTGATATCAAGCATTGAGCCAGTTTCACCAAACTGCCTGATATAGCCTATTTCCCGTGAGATCGCTTTTTCCGGGCTTAGCCCACCAACCGCCAAGACGCTATCAGCAGTTGACTCTCCCAATTCCTCGACCATTTCAGGGTTGCGATAGGCAACCGAAAAACTGGCACGTAACGTATCTTGCGGTGTCAGGTGGTGGTTATATGAAATGCGCGGCGAAGCGCGCGTTTGTCCCAGCGCGTTTTTTTCAACCATCACACCACCATTTATCAGGCTTGCTCGAGTGATGCGCCACTCGTCGTGGGCAAACAAACGATACTCCCGCCAGTCGGGCGAATACTTCAAAGTGGTTGGGGCTTTCGCGGAGTCTTGGCGGACACCTGCTCCCCATACGATACGATTAACGGGAGAAGTGCTCAACGTATGCTGCACTTCAACATCGTGGCGCTGGACAAACATATCCGTTATATCGGGAATTGGAGGGAAGCCAGCGTATCGGTCGTCCTTCGTATTCCGGCCCATGTGGTAGTAATTGAGCTGGATATCGCTATATTCATTGAAAGTGTGCAGCCAGGTAAGCTGCTCAAAATCGGAACTGGTTTTCTGGTTGCGTGTAGTAAAGCCGTTAGGAATCGATGGGTAGATATTTCCGAGGCCGCGCGATGAGTCGCTGTAACCAAGTTGAATATCAAGGCTATCGCTACCGGTCGGACGATAGTTGATTCTGGTATTGATCAATTGCGTGCGGCTGGTATCGTTCAGCGGGATTTTGGCAGCGTTCGGTGTAGGATCAAAGCCGTTGTCGCCATTTGAAGCCACTGTTACCCGATAACTCCAATTCTCTCCCATTGCGCCCAAACGGGCCGAAACATCAGAAACGCCGTCATCTCCCCTGTTCGCAGATACCTGCGCCTTGGGTGCGTTGGAAGCCTGGTGCGTGTAAATAGAGATTACACCCTGCACAGAATTTGAACCATGCGAAGCGGCTGCGGGGCCGCGTATTACCTCGATCCGATCTATATCTCCGATATCCAGCGGGAGATCCGCCCAGTCCACCTGCCCGAATATAGGCAGGTAAACCGAGCGGCCATCGACCATCACCTGCATCCTGCGCGGATAAACATCGGTAGTGCCGTGATACGACACAACGGGTGTATGCCCATTCTTATATCCCACATACATTCCCGGAACCAGCTTGAATAAGTCGGCAATATTGCGCGCGCCGGAAGCCACGATCATATCGCGGTCAATCACCGTCATCGCGTTGGGTGTCTCCGAAATCGGTTGCGACAACCGCGAGGCGCTGAGCACGATGGGGAGCTCTTGAAAATAATCCTGCTCGCTTGGGTAATCGGCAGCCCAAGTGCTTCCGAAAATTACGGGCGTCGATAAAACGGCGGCGCATAACCGGTACCAGAATTGTTTCATGAATTCATCCTCTTTTCCGTTCAAACCTTCGCTTCATTCAGGCAGTAAACTTGCCGATTTCGCGCGATTATACGGCGACGGAAAAGAAAAAACCGGCAATATGCCAGCTTGGGTGAAATCGAAAGTGACTACCGTTGATGTGGTTTGTGGCGAAGCATGCATTGCTTTCTGCACAATACTCGGATGGATTCCGCACGGCACCGAAGAGCTTTATTGCGGGTTGGGCAATTTGATAATTCAGGCTGAAATGACGAACCAAACCAGCATAAGGCCGCAAGAATAACCTTGCAGCGCCAGCTTCATTTTCACGCCCGGCCAATATGCCCATTATTCATCCATTTCTTCAAATTACTGCACACCGCTGATGCGCAATAAAAGAAAAAGCCACTTCTCTGAAGGATGTATGAAGCCCTCTGCCGTACTTCATCACCTTGCTTGTATCTGATCGATGTCATGGTGATGAAGCTAAGCAAAAAGTTTATGGTCTATGGCATATCGCACCAATTCCGCGACGCTTTTTAAACCGAGCTTGCTGTGTATATTGCATTTATGCGTGCTGGCCGTCTTGTCGCTGATAAAAAGCTGCCGGGCAATCTCGCCGATGCTTTTTCCTTCCACGATCAGGCGAAAAACTTGCAGCTCGCGATCCGAGAGGCCGTGCATGACGGGGTCTTGCTCATTTGAAGCAACAGCATAGGCCAGCTGTTCCGCCATTGCCGCTTCAAGGTATTTTCCCGTCGCAACAACTTTCCGGATGGCTTCGAGCAGGGTTTGCGGCGAGCAGTCCTTGCAGATGTATCCGGACGCGCCCGCTTTCATGGCGCGCAGCACTACCTGCGATTCGTTATGCATGCTGAGCACCAGAATATGCACGCCCGGATAAGCGCCCTTGATGCGCGCGATCAGATCCTCGCCGCTTATGCCGGGCATGGTCATGTCGAGCAGCAGCAGATCAATCCGGGCGGTGCGCAATTTTTCCAATAATTCTGCGCCATCGGATGCTTCCGCGACCACCTCGATGCCCGGTGATGCCCCCAGAAATTGCACGAGCCCGGCGCGGACCAGTTCATGGTCGTCGGTTATCATCAAACGGATTGCCATCGGCATGGTTTATTGCCTCGCTTCAACACGATTGCAAGGAAATGATTTTTACCCTAATGCCAACATAATTACCATATGCCGAAATATCTATATATTTCGGCCTAGTGTTTAGCCGCATGAATGGAATCAATTGCCTCCCGCGACATTGCTTTGGGCCAATTGTTTTAGCCGGTTTTTGCTTGACATAACCTGCTGAACAGGTTCATTCTTAAAATGGTTCATTTTTAATAGCTGGCTGTGTTTTTTGGAAAGTAAAATTATCATTACCCGCACTATCCGTATCTGTTTTGTTGTGATTGCAAGCATAGCGCTGGGCGCTTGCGCGTCGTCGCCCAGTGGCCGCACGCAACTGACTGCACCGGCACCGGTGAGCGCTCTTTATTCCGAAGTACATATGGAATTTGCCCTGGCCACGGAAAGTAATACCGGTTCGCCCTGTATCGAGGAATGCAAGCTTGACCATGCTTTCGAGCAGAGGGTTGTGCGGCTGGGCGCACGCCTAGCGCATGCGGCTCTTGAGATCTATCCTGAACTGACTGAGCGGTTCGACAAATTCAACTTCGTTATTGCCGAAAAAGAGACCCACGGGAGCGCCTCCAGCGCAGCTGGTACGGTGGTAATTTTTCGCGGGGTGCAAAAACTGCAACTGAGTGAAGAAGCCCTGGCCTTCCTGATCGCCCGCGAAATGGGATATGTGATTGCCCGCCATCATGATGAAAAAGCGGCAACCGGCATCTTATTTTCTATTCTGGGTTCGGTGCTTATCCCGGGAATCAGCCTTGTTGGCGGTTCCGCAGTTCTGGCGCAAACGGCAGCGACAACCTCATCTTCAGTGGCTACCAGTGCTGCTTCGTATATTGGCTCAAAAATAACCATGGATAGCTACAAACTCGATCAATTGCGTGAGGCCGATGCCATTGCCCTGATCTTGCTGGGTGTGCTGGGGTGGAACAAAAATGATATTGCAGATGCTCTGGTTGCCAACACTCGAGTTATGAACGACGACAGTTGGTCGAATGATCTTCGCACCTCAGCCGATGATGTCTTCAGGTTGGCCGACCTGCAAAACAACATCATCGCGCTGGACGTCAGCAGCACCGGTAACGATGAAACAGTCATCAAGGTCGGATTGGAGAAACCGCTGGTCAATTTACCGCTTGGGTTCACTACCGATACTCCGCCACGGATTGTTCTCGATTTTCTCAATACCTCAAACGGCCTAGGCAAAACGGCTCAGGATTTCCAGGAACGTGATTTGAACAGCGCGCAAATAATTCAGGTTGCAAGGCGAACACGCTTGTCGATCAATCTTAACCGTGCACTTTCCTATAACACTAGGATCGAGGGTAGCAGCTTGTTGGTTATCCTGACGGGCAAAGCTACGGATACGGCTGGAGCCGATAATGCGCCACGCATTACCGAAACTGATCCGGCTGCGCGCCAACACTAATTACCGGTAACTCCCTGTCGCGGGCTCATCAGCCCGTACGCATTTCGAGCATGAGATGATTGACACGCTTAACAAAACCGGCAGGGTCGTCGAGTTGCCCGCCTTCTGCCAGCAATGCCTGATCGAACAATACAGCAACCCAATCGTCGAAGTGCTTTTCTTCCTCTTTCAAACGCATCACCACCGGGTGGCCTGGGTTAATTTCCATGATAGGCTTTGTAGCGGGCGCCTTTTGCCCTGCGGCCTTGAGCATACGCGCCATGTTTCCGCCGATATCATGTTCGTCGGCCACCAGGCAGGCGGGTGAATCGGTCAGGCGGTGAGTCACCCGGACTTCTTTGACACGTTCCGCGAGACTCTTTTTAATTTTTTCAGTCAGTCCCTTGCAATCATTGGCCTGCTTTTCCTGCTCCTGCTTTTCGGCTTCATCCTCAAGCTTGCCCAGATCAAGCCCGCCCTTTGCGACGGAGGCCAGCGGCTTGCCGTTAAATTCGGTTAAATAACCCATTACCCATTCATCTACGCGCTCGGAGAGCAATAGCACTTCAATGCCCTTCTTGCGAAATACCTCCAGATGCGGGCTATTCTTCGCGGCGTTGAAGGTTTCGGCGGTGACAAAATAAATCTTGTCCTGCCCCTCCTTCATGCGCCCGATGTAATCGGCCAGCGAAACGGTTTCCGCATCGGTATCCGCATGGGTAGAGGCGAAACGCAGCAAGGATGCGATCTTTTCCTTGTTGGCAAAGTCCTCCCCTATTCCTTCCTTCAGAACCGGCCCGAACTCGCCCCAGAATTTGGTGTATTTCTCCTGATCGTTAGCCGCCAGGTCTTCGAGCAGGCCGAGCACTTTTTTGGTACAGCCGGCGCGAATCGCCTCGATGTCTTTCGACTCTTGGAGAATTTCGCGCGACACGTTGAGCGGCAGGTCGCTGGAATCCACCACGCCGCGCACGAAACGCAGGTAGGACGGCATCAGCTGTTCGGCATCGTCCATGATGAACACGCGGCGCACATACAGCTTGATGCCGTGGCGCGCCTCACGGTTCCACATGTCAAACGGCGCGCGCGCGGGAATATAAAGAAGCTGCGTGTATTCCTGGCGCCCTTCCACGCGGGCATGCGTCCATGCCAGCGGGTCTTCATAATCGTGTCCGACATGCTTGTAAAACGCCTTGTATTCATCTTCGGAAACATCGTTTTTGGAGCGCGCCCATAACGCGGAAGCCTGGTTGACCGTCTCATCCTCGGCGGTGATTTCCTGCTTGTCCTCCTTCCACTCCTCCTTCTTCATCACGATAGGCTGGACGATGTGATCCGAATATTTATGAATGATGGAGCGAAGCTTGTGGCCGCTGAGCAGATCGTCCTGGTCGGCGCGCAGATGCAAAGTGATCTCCGTGCCGCGCGCGGGTTTGTCTAGCATCTCGATGGAGAATTCCCCGCCGCCATCCGATTCCCAGCGCACGCCCTGATCGGCTTTTTCCCCGGCGCGGCGCGTGGTGACCACGACCTTGTCGGCGACGATGAAAGCGGAATAAAAGCCAACGCCAAACTGGCCGATCAGATTCGCATCCTTCTGCTGATCCCCGCTCATTTTGGCAAAGAATTCCTGGGTACCCGATTTCGCGATCGTACCCAAGTTGCCAATAACTTCATCGCGGCTCATGCCGACGCCGTTATCGCTGACCGTCAGCGTCCTGGCATCTTTGTCATAACCAATGCGGATTTGCAAATCCGAGTCGTTTTCGAACAGTGCGGCATTGTGCAGCGCCTCGAAGCGCAATTTGTCGCAGGCATCCGACGCGTTGGATACCAGTTCGCGCAGGAAAATCTCGCGGTTGGAATACAACGAATGGATCATCAATTGCAGAAGTTGCTTAACTTCCGTCTGAAAACCCATCGTTTCACGGTTAGCAGCAATATTTTCGGTCATACGAGTTCCTTCAGTCAGATATTACAAAAATATAAAGTTCACAAAGAACGTTCGTAGAAATGGGGGGCATTTGGATATTTTCAAGTGTCTATTCTCCAGAAATACGCAACTCAACAATTGTAGTCGTATATTCGCACCGCTCAATGCGACCAAGTGAAACCATGTAAAATTCTCCAAGCTAAAAAAGTAGCGGGCACAGATCACACTACCGTTGCGGCTTTGCCACATGGCAAATTCCACTAAAAAAACATAAAGTTATGAATCCGAAGCTTCCACCTGCCATTTTCCTGATGGGCCCGACCGCCAGCGGCAAGACCGGGATCGCGGTAGAGTTGGCGCAGCGCCTGCCGGTGGAAATCATCAGCGTCGATTCGGCGCTGGTGTACAGCGACATGGACATCGGCACCGCAAAACCTGACGCCGCCACCCTCGCCCGTGCGCCACACCACCTGATCGACATCATTTCCCCCACCGAGGCCTACTCCGCCGCAGCATTCCGCCGAGACGCACTGCATTTGATGGCAGACATCACCGCAAGGGGAAAAATACCGTTGCTCGTCGGCGGCACCATGCTGTACTTCAAGGCGTTGCGCGAAGGCCTCAGTGTCCTGCCACAAGCCGACCCTGCTGTGCGCGCCGCGCTCGATGCCGAAATCGCACAATACGGCATCGAGCATCTGCACAGTCAACTCACCCTTGTGGATGCAAAAACCGCCGCACGCCTGAAACCGACCGATACGCAACGCGTCCAGCGCGCCATGGAAATCTACCGCATCACCGGGCAACCCATGTCCGCGCTGCTCAGGCAGCAAACACGGCACGAACTGCCCTACCGCACCCTACCGCTCGCCCTCATCCCAAGCGACCGCGCCCAACTCCACATCCGCATCGCTACCCGCTTCAAGGTCATGCTGGAACTCGGTCTGGTCGATGAACTGCACTCGCTACGCTCAAAATATCCGCTTCACCCCGGCTTGCCCTCCATGCGCTGCGTCGGCTATCGTCAGGCATGGCAGTTTATGGGAGGCGAAATCAGCGAAGCAGAACTGTCTGAAAAAGGCATTGCCGCCACGCGGCAACTGGCGAAACGCCAGCTTACATGGCTGCGCTCCATGCCGGACAATATTGAGCTAGACTGCCTCGCGCCTGATCTGGCACAAACGGTATTCGACAATATCAAACGATCTGCCATAATGCGCAACGAAGTGTAGGGTGCGTTCCACGCACCATGGTGCGCATGGCGCACCCTGCTACATTTACATACCACCACAAGGAATCCAACCATGACTTCCATTAATTTCAAACGTGAAATCGCCGACACAGTTGACCATGCAATCGAGCGCGCAACCAAGGCGCTGGGTGCCGAGGGCTTTGGCATCCTCACGCGCATCGACATGCACAGCAAAATCAGGGAAAAAATCGGCAAAGACATCATACCCACGGTAATTCTCGGTGCATGCAATCCGAACCTGGCCTATGAGGCTTACGCCGCAAACAGTGATGTATCGGGCCTACTGCCCTGCAACGCAGTGATCCGCGAAATCGCACCGGGGAAAATTTCACTGGAATTCGTCAAACCGACCGCGATGATGCAAATATTAGGTGACACCCGGCTCACGGAACTGGCGCGCGAGGCCGATGCAAAAATTGAGCGCGCACTGGGAAATGTGTGATTTCTGATAGGTGCGTTTTCATTACGCCCCCAAAAAACGGGGCATATTGAGTGCCATAGAGCCAGAAGTTTCATTCGCTCCAAATAAAACGCTACCGGATGTATGTCGCAGGTTTTTAGAATTGTCCGGTTTTGTAGCACATGAATTGTCCGCTTTTTTTGCCTTGGATGGGAAGCGGCGTAGGGCGTAGCCCGAAGCAGATTCCCATCCAAGGCGGCACGCTTGGCGGACGGTTCAAGCGGCCTGTTTCAATAGTTGGGTCTGTATCTTTCCTTCTTGGTTGTAGTCGGCCAACTTGCGCGGTCCGTGGAACACCGCCAGATTACCATCCGCATAGCAATGCACGCGCACCTTAGCCTTCACGTAATGGCAGCGATGACGATCCGCCGGAATCTGCAAGACCAACCGCTCGAAACGCACACAGTTATCGTTGCCAACGGTTCGATCAAACTGCTCACACAGGATGTCGTCGAGATTCCCGCCAATCCATGGCACGAAGGCTGTACCTTGTTCCTGTGCCGGACAGGCAAACTCGGCGTTGAAAGCCAGCATATAGACTTCTCGTAAATAGCGGTTGGCGGCCTCCCTGTCGGTAATGCCTGCCAGTGCCAGCTCGTTTGGCAAACGTCCCTGATGCGTTCCGAATGCCCGCTCAGATCGTCCTCTCGCTTCAGGGGAATAGGCCGCGATCATCTCGATACCCAGATGCCGCAAGGCACGACCAAATTGGGTGGGGTTGTCTTTGTCGACTTTGCCGCCTGCCTCCGGTGTGTGCCAGTAGTGGCTGCCCCGGTCGCTGTAGAACGAACTGAACAGGCCGTGCACTTCAATCACGTCATGCACACCTTGGAAGCTGCTGGCGGTTCCTTCTTCTTCGACGAAGAGCATCGAGTAGTGCTCGCTGGTGGCATCATCCATGGTGTTGATCAAGTCCCATTTCTGCCCAACGACCCATTCGTGGGTGCTGCCATCCTGATGAATCATCATGCCTGGCAGGGCGGATCGTTCACGGCGTTTGCGGTGCGCACCACGTTTCTCTGTCTTTGGAACGAGCTCCGCTTTTTGCAGATGCTTTTTTACCCACGTGTAGCTGCGTGTCCCGCCGGTGCGTTGATACCAGCTATGGAAGTGTTTGACGTTCCAACCCAGGTACTGACGCCGATACTCATCGGTCATCGCCATCACTTCATCTACCGGTGCTTGGCGATTCGAGGTTTGTTCCAGTCGTCGATCAATCAACCCATCCAGTCCGTCTGCTTCGTAGCTCACCATGTAGCGGCGGAAACTGCGCTCACAAACCCCCAATATCCGCGCCGCCTCGGCTTGCGTCAGACGCCCTGCATTCCATCCTTCATACGCTTCCTCGAATCTCATCTTCCGTATCTCCTGTAGCACTTGTGTTGGCTTCATATCGCCCTCCTGGGGCAATATGACAACCGGACAGATTGCGCGCTACAAAACCGGACAGATCAAAAACTCGCAACAAACGCTACCGGATGTATTGAAGATGAAAAATCCATATGATATTATTCCTTGGCCGTATGGGCTCGATCAACTTTAGGGGGATTTGAATAATGATAAAAGATTTGGGTTGTATTATTGCGATGCCGCTTGTAATTTTTCCGATCATTTACTTTCTGTTTTATTTGTTCTCCCAGGGGCACTTTGCATACCCATAACGAGCCATTGCTACAACCGAAAGCAAACAGCCCTGTGCAGCACAGCAGGGCGTTTGTTTTCGTCTGGTAGTTACGTAATATCGGAGCATCGGTAAAACGGCTCATCGCCCCTCCCGATTCTGCAGCAAGGTTTCCGCTCCCATTCTGTACAATTTCAACCCGGACTGCCCGTTAACCGGATTTACCCCATCCCCACTCCTCGCCTTGAAAGCGAGGTAGCCCCAGCAACCACCACACAATCAGCATGTTCGCCGCATTGCCGTATTTGCTGCATCGGATTAAAGGCTGCTGACGAATTTAGCCGTTCTGCGGCATAATGCGTACCTCATTTTTGAAAGCCCGACGCAATGAACGCTTTGCGTTTCCATCACCTCAATCCTCTCGCGCTTGCGAGAAACGAGAAAGACATTTTATGAAGATCACGGTAATCGGTTCCGGCTACGTAGGCCTCGTTTCCGGCGCATGCCTTGCCGAACTGGGCAATGATGTTATCTGCCTGGATGTCGATCCAAAAAAAATCGATACCCTCAACAACGGCGGCGTACCGATCTACGAGCCCGGCCTTGACGCAATCATCAAGAGCAACGTCGCCGCAGACCGCCTGCGTTTCACCACCGATGTTGCCGAGAGTGTGGCGCATGGGCTGGTGCAGATGATCGCCGTGGGCACCCCTTCCGGTGAAGACGGCTCGGCTGACTTGCAATATGTGATCGCCGCAGCGCGCAGCATCGGTCGCACCATGACTGAGTACAAAGTGATCGTCGATAAATCCACCGTACCGGTCGGTACCGCCGACAAGGTCAGACAGGCCGTACAGGAAGAGCTGAGCAAGCGTAGCGTCAAAACCGGCTTCAGCGTGGTGTCCAACCCTGAATTTCTCAAAGAAGGCGCGGCCATCGACGACTTCAACCGCCCGGATCGCATCGTTATCGGTGCCGATGACGAGCAGGCCATCAATGTCATGCGCGAGATGTACGCACCGTTCCAGCGAAACCACGATCGCCTGATGGTAATGGACATCCGCTCCGCTGAACTGACCAAATATGCCGCCAACGCGATGCTCGCCACGCGCATTTCGTTCATGAACGAACTGGCCAACCTCGCTGAAAAAGTCGGCGCTGACATCGAGCATGTGCGCAAGGGCATCGGCTCCGACCAGCGCATCGGCTACCACTTCCTGTATGCGGGCTGCGGCTACGGCGGCTCTTGTTTTCCAAAGGATATCCGCGCGCTGCAACGCACCGGCGCCGAATATGGTCTGCCGCTAAAGGTGCTGGAGGCGGTGGAACAAGTAAATATCGCGCAGAAATCTGTGCTGCTGCGCAAGATCACCCAACGCTTTGGCGAAGATTTGAAGGGCAAGCACTTCGCGCTATGGGGGCTGGCTTTCAAACCCGGCACCGACGACATGCGTGAAGCAACCAGCCGCGTGGTGATGGAAGGATTATGGGCGCGCGGCGCAACCGTCACCGCTTACGATCCTGTAGCGATGAATGAAACCCGGCATATTTACGGCGAGCGCGCCGACCTGAATTACGCCGACACCCCAAAAGATGCGCTGCATGAAGCCGACGCGCTGGCCATCGTCACGGAATGGAAAGCCTTCAAGAGCCCCGATTTCAACGTCATCAAGGAACGCCTGAAACATCCTGTGATTTTTGACGGGAGAAATTTGTTTGAGCCAGCCAGCGTAGCCGCACACGGCATTGAGTATCACGGTATTGGCCGGGAGCTGATTTGAGAAACCGCGCCGATCACTCCGGATTCCCTAACCAAACAAAATCAATGCATGAAGCATGCGCACCGGGCATAAACAATTTTACCGGTGTGTCTGGTTAATGTCGCACACAAGCCCGGCATCCACATAAATCATCTCCATAACATCTTCAGCCTTCATACGCAACAACTCGCCGATATCTTTATAGTCGTCCGGAAGCGCGGCATCGTCCCATCCTCTGGCGGAATGCCGCGCGAGATTGGCCGCCAGCACCACATTGCGCACGCGCGGATTATCGGAGCCATAGTCGTTCATTAAGGTAAACAACAGTTGCGGCAAACCCCATTGAACTATCAATATTTTTTGCAACTCATAAAGGTTAAAACCAAACACCAGCTCTTGGGCGCTTTGGCTGCGCAACGTCGGATCCCTATGGCGAATCTCGCGAATTTCCAACATCGAATCCGGTGCAAAGCACCACATCAGAATCTCGGTAAAATCGTGCAATAAGGCTGCAACACGCACCTCCTCATAATGCAGGTCACGCAGTATCACCGCCCAGTCCTTGGCATATTCGGAAGCGCGATGCGAGCGGTGAACAACACGCAACATGCGGGGAAGCGCCTCAAGATGAGAATGCAGCATATCTTCAGCCAGAGGGTCGGGCGGGATTTTATTGAAAAATGTTCCAAGGCCGAGCATCAGCAACGCCTGATCAATCTGAACAATTTCCGTTTTCTGAATCTTGTGCTTGTGCCGCTGGAGATAGCGCAACAGCTTGACGGTCATGATGGGGTCGCGAGCGATAACCTCCGCAACAGAAATTGCGGTCAACTTTTGATCATCCTCGCGCAATGCCGCCAGTTCGCGCGCCGTCTGTTTCAAAACAGGTAAATCTGCGCGGCTGAGCATTGATGCCCAATATTCCAGATCCTTGACTTCCGACATATAACCAGCCCCCTGCCCGTTTCAGCCGCCAATATACTAGCAATTTTCAGAATTGATATGATGTTTGGAAACATGCCCAAGGAATATTAGCAGATTCCCTTGAATATCCTTGGTTGAGCCAGGTAAATTTTCCAGCGGATCACCGCTTCCGGCATACCATTTTCACGCTCATGAACCATTGCCATGATAGAATTCAAATCCGACTTTTGCCCCAAAAGCCGCCCGGGTGGTGAAATTGGTAGACACATCGGACTTAAAATCCGTCGCTTGGATAAAACCAGCGTACCGGTTCGATTCCGGTCCCGGGCACCAGTTACAAGGCTTTCAGGCCAATGAATCACCCCGTGCCAAGAGCACGGGGTATCAGAAAAGCTTGAGCTGCCGTAGCTCTTCTCGCGGTTTGCCTTGGTTTTTTACGTACCGCTCTACCACTTTCCATTCGCCTCGCTCCCCTACTGTCGCTACGTAATAACCATCCGTCCAGAATTGCCCACCCCATAACGCTCTCCTCACGCTCGGCTTCCCTCGAAATATCTCCCGCGCAGTAAGGCTTTTGAATACTCTCACTATCTGTCCAGGCGCTACTTTCGGATGCGCCGCACACAGTATGTGGATATGATCCCGATCACAACCAATCTGCTCAAATTCTATGTCGAAGCGCCCCTCTATTCCGCGCGCTGTCTCAACAATAATCCGCTCAACTTCCTCATCCAATAACGCTTTCCGGTATTTCACCGGAAACACTATGTGATAGTGTATTTGCCATGCGCAGTGGCTGCTCTTCTTGACTCGTCCTTCTTCCATCCCGACATTTTAGCGGTGTCCCCGCAGCAAGACTGCGGGGAATTACAAGTTCAGGCGGTCGCGCTTTTCACCGCCTGCCTGGTTGACCGTAGCCAAATCGTAGCCAACTCCGACTGATTCCAACCTTGCCGCCGCTTGGGCAAGATGATCTGGCGCTACATGAGCATAGCGCTCGACCATCGCTGCCGTTTTCCATCCACCCATCCGCTGCAATTCATGAGTGGGTGTTCCCAATTGGCGCAGCCATGTTGCCCAGGTATGGCGCAAATCGTGCCAGCGTAAATCCTGGATACCGGCACGAGCTAATGCGCTTTTCCACGTCTGATTAGCCACCTCAGAAATCGGCTTGCCGTTGCAGGTAAAAACCCGCACAGGATGTTTGCCGATCTGGCGATTCAGCACGTCCATTGCCCGAGCATTCAGGTTGATGGAAATCGGTTTGCGGTTCTTTGAGTTCTCCGATCTCACCCATGCATGACAACGTGCCAAATCTACACATGACCACTCCAATTGAAGGACGTTCGATTGGCGCAAGCCCGTATGTAGCGTGAAAAGCGCCATATCACGCAGATGCGGGGGCAACTCGGCAAGCAGCCGGTTCGCCTCCGCTGGCGTTATCGAACGTTCGCGGCCTTCAGGTTCTTTAAAGAGCTTTATTTTTGGCACCTTCTCCACCCATTCCCATTCGTCGCGTGCCCGAATAAGAACAGAGCGGATAACCGCCAAATAACGGTTGGTCGTAGCTTTGCTCGCCTGCTTGATTTTCGCCGCCTTGATCAAGCTGATGGTGTCCAACGTAATTTCGTCGAGCATCAATTCGCCAAGATACGGATGCAACCATTTCAGCTTTTGCACGTCCTCCTTGTGTGTCGCCTTGTCGGACGTTTCTGCAAGCCACCTACCCGCCGCCTGTTGCCAGGAGTAGCGAGGCCTGGCATCGAGCCTTTCCTGCTCCCACAGCGAGGCTTTCAGCCTGTCGTGGTATTCCTGAGCTTTTACCTTGTTGGTAGTCCCAGTGCTTCTCTGTACGATCTTTCCGCTGTGGTGCAGCTTGATCCACCAGACGGAAGAGTCGTTGCGTTTGTAGAGCGACATAATTTAACCTCCTCATGTTCGCCCTGCATCACCCGCGATGGGTATTTTGCGCGCAGGCAGCCAACAAGGTCAATTTCAAGGAATATCCAACGCCTGCCGAGTTTGGCGGCAGGAACCTCTCCTCGCTGAGCCATGCGTTGCAGGGTGACTGGATGCAGGTGCAGGAACTCGGCGGCTTGTTGCAGGTTGAGGGTGTTCATGGCGCGATTTCCGTCCAATCCAATGAGCCGGATTAAACATCGCCGCTTCAGGGCGGGGATGCCGAAATGCGACTTTTAAGGTCATATTTCGAATTTCACCCGGAGGCATGGCCAGAGATTTTCATCATATGGTCAGAATGCAATGCATGGTGTCCGAAATGTGAACAGCCAGGACACATTTCGGCCATGCAGCCCCGGCGCAGGGAATACGATGCACTCTATGAATCCTTATGGCGCAACGAATCCTTATCATATAAAGGATTCATGGGGTGGTGGCCTTATGGGGGAGAATAGCCTGAGCTTCAACCAGAAATCACTGCTCAGGTGCGTTGAAACGGAATAAATCGTGGAGTTTTCCCACCAACAAATACGCTGGCGGCAGGGCGAGGTTTCAGAAGGATTGCAGGGTGACGAATCCTTAACTTTAAAAGAGGAAGCGAACCACATATGGAAGAGATTGCTATGGCAGAGTGAGTCGTTGTTTCATGGTCAGTTGAATAGGGCAGCCGGGAGCGCCATTGATCATCGAAATCGCCACATTATGGAAGTCATGAAGGTGTGCTGCAAAACTCAAGATCGAATGCGCAGGCGCTATTTTGAATTGCGTCTTTTTCGGTCACATTTCGACGCCAGCGTCATTCGCCCTCGGTTTAACATTCCGTTGCGTCAGTATCCACCACAGCCTTGAAGTGGCTTTCCAAGCTGGGGAAATCAAACAAACAGCATTCAATGGTACCGCCCCTCTGAACAGAGACGGGCATATGCAGAAAAGCCGTAAACCAAACCTGGAGCGGGTTCCCGACATGCCGGTGGCGCGTGAAATCGCGTGACACCCGCAAAAACGATCCCGTTGTCGCCCGTGGATGGGCCTGCGGCTGACTCACATTTGGTGAGTTGGCCTGCCCCGACCGGCAGCTCGTATGGGAAAGGACATCGGCTAATGACCAATTCGCGTGTATCAGATTGCACCGCACTGTTCCAATACATTTTTGTTTTCGGCGAATCGAGTAGGGGACGGAGTTACCCCCGTCGCCCTCTCACACCACCGTACGTGCGGTTCCGCATACGGCGGTTCATTAAACATGCTGGAAGCGTCGCTGGGTATCCAGCAGCGA
>Ga0209343_10004747_pt1 | contig 16716 bp, 14 predicted proteins | sample RifCSPlowO2_02_FD_184026 | JGI IMG/M metagenome (GOLD analysis project Ga0209343, IMG submission 184026) | Groundwater microbial communities from Rifle, Colorado - Rifle CSP2_plank lowO2_0.2 (SPAdes) (version 2) | ecosystem: Environmental > Aquatic > Deep subsurface > Groundwater | place... | reverse complement strand
GACCACCTGCCGGCCACGGCCGGACATGAAGCCGGTGGCGGCCAGTTCGCGCATATTGGCGTCCACCAGCGGCATGCCGGTACGGCCCTGGCACCAGCGTTCGAAGCCTTGATCGAGGCGTTGCGGGGCATGCTCCGTGGCTTTCAGGCCGCCCGCCTTGAACAGCGCACTGCCGTGGCGAACCAGGGTCCAGCGAAAGAAGTCGCGCCAGAGCAGCTCCAGCCACAAGCAATAGGTTGAGTCGTTGCGCCCGTACTGCGCCTCATGACGGCGCAGCTCGGCCACCACCCGCCGCGCCGAGAGGCTGCCGTTGGCCAGCCAGGGCGAGAATTTCGACGAGTACTCACTGCCGATCATGCCGTTGCGCGTGTCTTTGTAGTGGCGCACGCCCAGGCTGTTCCATAGGTAATCGCGCAGGCGTGCCTGCGCCGCGGTTTCGCCGCCGGAGAACGGGAAGGCGCTGGCCGGCACGCTGAGCGGCTCGCCCAGGCCCAGCCGGGACAGGCTGGGCAGCACTTGCAGCAGCGCCTGCGCGCCGTCCGGCAAGGGCGGCAGCCGGTGGGGCGCGGGGCGGGGCTGGAACACGTGCAGGCGTTCCTCGAGCAGGTTCTTGAACTGGCTAAACACATGTGGCAGCTGTTCGAGGGCACAGGGCAGCTCATCCGCGTGCAACAGGTTGTTGCCGGGTGCTTGCAACAGGGCGACGCCGGCCAGCGCGTCTTGCACGCGGGCGAGTTGCGTGCGTTCGTCGGGGGCGATCTCCTCCAGGGTCAGCACCCGGTCCAGGCCGAGCTGGCTGACCAGCCGGGGGATCACCTGCTCTGGTGCGCCCGGCAGAACCAGCAGGTGCGAGCCGCGCTGGCGCAACGCGCCATCCAGCGCCACCAGACTCTCGAGGAGAAAGCGCGCCCGGTGCACGCCGAGCCGGCGGGTGCCGAAGGCGCAAGTCTGCAACTGCGCCGGATCGAAGACGAACACCGGCAGCAGGCACTCGGCATTCAGTCCGGCCTGCAAGGCCGGGTGATCGTCGAGGCGCAGATCCTGTTTGAACCACAGCAGTGCGCGCATGGTGGGTTCCTCGAGCGGCGGTCTGGCAAAATGGCCGGGTCACAGGTAATGGCGCAACGAGTGTGCAACTGCCGCCGATTCGCCTCACGCAGGCGTTTTGCCGACAGACTCAGAGGTTGTGAAAATATTGAACGCCGCAGCGGGCGTTTGCAGGCGACCGCAGTAGGCGAGAGTTTTTTCACAAGCTCTCATGCCTACTACAACATTAGACTGTCGCGACCTGTCGAGGAGTGCTACATGGACATTTTCGGTATCGCGGTGTTGATCTTTCTGGTGACCGACCCGTTCGGCAATATCGCCATCTTTATCGCCGCGCTGAAGAACGTCGCGCCCAAGCGCCGGCTGTGGATCGCGGGGCGCGAGTTGCTCTGTGCCCTGGCCTTGCTCCTGCTGTTCCTTACCTTTGGTGACAAAGTACTCAGCGCCCTCGGCCTGTCGCGCGAGGCAACCGCGATTGCCGGCGGTATCATCCTGTTCGTGATTGCCATGCGCCTGATCTTTCCCGGCCCGCAGGGCGTGCTCGGCGATGTGCCGGACGGCGAGCCGATGCTGGTGCCGCTGGCCACCCCGGCGGTGGCCGGGCCCTCGGCGCTGGCGGTGCTGATGACCCTGCGCAATACCCATGAAGGGCCGCTCTGGGAGCTCTACCTGGCCGTCATCCTGGCCTGGGCGGCGACCGCCTTTATCCTGTTGCAGGCCTCGTTCCTGCAGCGTTTCCTCGGCCCACGCGGGCTGACCGCAGTGGAGCGACTGATGGGTATGCTGTTGATCATGCTCAGCGTCGACATGCTGCTGGATAACCTGCAAAGCGTGTTGCATATCCGCCCATGAGAGCCCTTTGTCTTGCCCTGTTGCTCACCCTGCTCGCCGGCTGTGCCAGCGGTCCGCGGGTCGACAACCGTTACACGGCGATCGGCCAGAACAGTCGGGTGCAGTACATCATCCTGCACTACACCTCGACCGATCTGCCGCGCTCCTTGCGCCTGCTGACCGAGGAAGAAGTCAGCAGCCATTACCTGATCGGCGATGCACCGCCGACCATCTACCGCCTGGTCGATGAAAACCGTCGTGCCTGGCACGTCGGCGACAGCCAGTGGCAGGGGCGCACCTGGCTCAATGGCACCTCGATCGGTATCGAACTGGTCAACCAGGGCTACTACGAGGGCCCCGCCGGGCGCTACTGGCAACCCTATGCCCCGGCACAGATCGACGCGCTGATCGAACTGCTCAAGGACATCGTGCGCCGCCATCAGCTACCCCCCGGCAGCATCCTCGCGCACAGCGACGTGGCGCCGCAGCGCAAGGTCGATCCGGGGCCGCTGTTCCCCTGGAAACGCCTGGCCGACGCCGGTCTGCTGCCCTGGCCGGAGGCCCAGGCCGTGGCGCAGCAGCAGGCCTTGTTCAGCCAGAGCCTGCCCACGGTGGCCTGGTTTCAGCAGCAGCTGCAGCGTCAGGGCTATCTGGTGCCCGCGCATGGCGAGCTGGATGAGGCCACGCGCAATGTGCTGGCCGCCTTCCAGATGAAGTACCGCCAGGCGCGCTACGACGGTGAGCCGGATGCCGAAACGGCGGCGCTGCTGCTGGTGCTCAACAGCCAGCCCTGAGCCATTGTGGCAACGACTATGTTGAGGACCCAAGGTAACCGAGCGGCGATCCCTACAGATTCGACCTGCGCCCTGTTGGCTGTTTGCACAACCGCCGAACGCTTGCCGGCGGCCTGAATCAGAGCGGCAGCTCCAGATAGAAGCGCGCGCCCTGTCCCGGTCGCGACTGCACGCCGATGCGCCCGCCGTGTAGTTGGGCGATCTCCTTGCACAGCGCCAGGCCGAGGCCGGCGCCGCCGGTCTTGCGGCCGACCTGGACGAACGGCTCGAATACCCGTGCCTGCTGGCTGTAGGGAATGCCCTCGCCATCATCCTCGACGGCCAGGATCACCCGCTGCCCCTGGCGTCGCGCCTGCAGGCGGATCTGCCCGTCGGCGTGGCTGTGGCGCAGGGCGTTGCCGAGCAGGTTGTCGAGGGCGCGCTCGATCTGCAGGCGATCCAGATCGAGCTCCGGCAGCACGCCACCGACCTCGACGCTCAGCGTGACCCCGCGCTCGGCGGCCTGGGCGGCGAAGCGCTGTTGCGCCTGCTGCAGCAGTTGCTCGAGGTCGCAGGGGCGCCTGTCGAGTTGTTGCAGGCCGTTCTGGTAGCGCGAGAAATTCAGCAGGTCGTTGATCAGCCGGAGCAGGCGGCGCATTTCTTCGTCGACGGTGTGCAGCAGCTTGCTCTCGCGCGCCTCGGGCGGGAAGTGCAGGCGTTCCTGCAGCAGGCCGAAGGCCATGTGCATGCCGGTCACCGGGGTGCGCAGTTCATGCGAGGCGCGCAACACGAATTCGCTGCGCACGCGCTCGAAGGCGCGCTGTTCGGTGACGTCGTGCAGCACCATCACCGCACCGTGAACCCGTTCGTCGCTGAGGCTGACCGGGGTCAGGCTGTAGGTCAGCAGCCGGACCTCGCCGTCGGCTTCAACCTCGAGGTCTTCCGGTGCCTGTTCCAGACCTTCGCCGCGCATGACCCGTTGCAACTGCTCGTCCAGCCCCGGGCGCTGCAGGGCCTGACTGATGCTCACCCCGCGCGGTTGGTCATACCAGCCGAGCTGGCGCTGGGCGACCTGGTTGAAGTGATCGAGCAGGCCGCTGCGGTCGAAAATCAGCAGGCCGTCGTCGATGCTGTCGAGTACCGCCTGCAAGCGCCGCTGCTCGGTGAGCAGGGTCTCGACCTCGCTGTTCTTGAAGCGTCGCAGCGACTCGGCCATCACGCCGAAACGCTGGCTCAGGGACGACAGTTCGGCGACCGGAGTAGACGGCAGATTGACCTGGAAATCGCCCTGGCTGATCCGCTCGACCGCCAGGGTCAGGGCCTCGAGCGGCTGGCCGAAATGCTGGGCGATGCTGTGTGCGGTGACGAAACCGAGCAGCAGCACGGCCACGCCGATCAGGCCGAGCAGCGCGGCAATCAGGGTGGCGCGCTCCTGCGAACTCTGTTCGGCGCTTTGCAGCGCGGTGAAATAACGCAATTGCACGGCATTGATGCGCTCGCGCAGGGCCTCCACCGACTGGCCGAAGGCGGCGGAGCCGAGCAACTCCTGGCGCACCGGCAAGGGTTTATCCAACAGCTGCTCATAGAGCGCGTAAGCGCGCTTGATCTCGCTCACGGCCTGACGGTCGCGGTCGTCCACGGCGCCTGCGCGGGTCTGCTCGAGCCAGTCGTTGAAACGGCGGTCGGAGGCCTGCAAGGCCTGGCGGTCGAGGTTTTCCGGCAACAGCAGGATCAGCTGCTTGCTCAGCTCCAGGCGCAGGCCGAGGGTGGCATCGAGAATACTCAGGTTGTGGGTCATCGCCTGGTTTTGCGTCTTGGTCAGCTGCAGCACGCTGAACATGCCCAGCAGCAGGCCGAGCAAGGCCACGGTGATCAGCGCGCTGCTGTTGAGGAAGAGCCGGCTGCGCAGCTTCACAGGTTGAACTGCTTGCGCTTGCGGTACAGGGTCGAGGCATCGATGCCGAGGGTTTTGGCCGCCTGGTCGAGGGTTTCGCTGCTGGCCAGTACGGCGCTGATATGGGCTTTCTCCAGCTCTTCCAGGCTCATCGCGCTGCCGATGCGCAGGCCGTTGCCGTTCGGCTGCTCGCCGAGACCCAGGTGGCTGACCTCGACCAGCGGCTGGGTGCAGATGATGCTGGCGCGTTCGACTACATTGCGCAGTTCGCGAATGTTGCCGGGCCAGGCATAGGCCAGTAACGCCGCGCGCGCCGCATCACTGAAACCCCGCACCGGGCGGGCATATTCCTTGACGAAGCGGGCGAGGAAACGGTCGGCCAGCGCCAGCAGGTCTTCGCTGCGCTCGCGTAGCGGTGGCAGCTTGAGGGTGATGACGTTGAGGCGGTAGAGCAGGTCTTCACGAAACTGACCGTCCTTGACCATGTCGTCAAGCATGCGATTGGTGGCGGCGAGGATGCGTACGTCGGCCTGGCGCGTCACCGGGTCGCCGACCCGTTCGTATTGCTTGTCCTGGATGAAACGCAGCAACTTGGGTTGCAGGGTCAGCGGGAAGTCGCCGATCTCGTCGAGGAACAGGCTGCCGCCGTCGGCCTGATTGACCCGGCCGCGGGTGCTTTCACTGGCGCCGGTGAAGGCGCCGCGGCTGTGACCGAACAGTTCGCTTTCCATCAGTTCGGCGGTCAGCGAGGGGCAGTTGATGGTCACGCAGAATTTTTTCGCCCGCCGGCTCCAGCCATGAATGGCCTGCGCCAGTTCACCCTTGCCGGTGCCGGATTCGCCGAGAATGAGGATATTGGCGTCGGTAGCGGCGACCTGGCGCGCGGTCTCCAGGATCGCCATCATCGCCGGGTTGTTCGAATCGAGATCCTGCTTGCTGTTGCGCACCTGGCCTTCCAGCGCTTCCAGGCGCGTGGACATGTGGCGCATTTCCAGCTGCTTGGCCGCCGCCACGCGCAGTTGCTCGGGGCTGCAGGGTTTGACCAGGTAATCCGCCGCCCCGGCCTGGATGGCGTCGACCGCGGTATCCACCGCCGACAGGGCGGTGACTATCACCACGTGCATCCAGGGCGCCTGCACACGCATCTGCGCCAGTACGTCGAGGCCGTTGTCCTCGCCCAGGCGCAGATCGAGGAAGCACAGGTCGAACACCTGGCGTTGCAGCAGCGCGTCAGCCTGACTGGCGCTGTTGGCCGTGGCAACCTGATGGCCGGCGTCCTCCAGGCAGTAACGGAAGGTGCGCAAGATCGCCGCTTCGTCATCGACCAGCAGGATGCGCCCGCCCGGTTGTGCTGCGTCCATGTCCATCTCCAGAGGCTGACTATAAGGATTAGTCCCAGCGATTTCGTGCAAGTTGCATGACCAGTATGCGGCGATCTTGCAAAGTGCATGCTGGCGCTTTTGAATCTAGTTAATAAGATATTGATATATAACGGTTTAATTTAATTAAATGGGCTGGCACAAGCTCTGCAAGAGTCCACTCACACATAGCTGCCGCAGGTGGCTCGTAAGTGGATTCGATAGGAGTACTGCCATGCATCAGTTGAAAACTCTGGCCCTGGCCACCGCGACCGCCAGTCTGTTCGCCTTCATGCCCTTGGCGGCCTACGCCGAGCAGGGCGACCTGAGCAGTCAGCTCACTGAAGCTCGTCAGGAAGGCTCGATCTGGACGGCGTTCGCCCTCAACCGTCACCTCAGTCCGTTCAAGATCGATGTGGATGTCGAGAACGGCAGCGCGCTGCTCACCGGCAGCGTGGAAACTGCTGTCGAGCGTGATCTTGCCGAGCAGGTCGCGTTGGGCATCGAAGGGGTGAACAAGGTCGATAACCAGCTGCAGATCGATCCGAAGATCGAACCCACGGTCAGCAGCGAACCGACCCTGGCGCAGCGTTTCGATGACGCCACCCTGGTCGCCACGGTGAAATCCAAGCTGCTGTGGAATCGCAACACCGAAGGCCTGGACATCAAGGTGACCAGCGACAACGGTGTGGTGACCCTCACTGGCAGTGCCCAGACTGCGGCGGCCAAGGAACTGGCCGGGCGCCTGGCGGCCAATACCGAGGGCGTACGCCAGGTGCATAACCAGCTGAGCGTCAGCGCCGGCGACACTACGGCGGCAAAAGCGCAGAACGTGGCGACTGATGCCGGGGCGGCAATCAGCGATGCCTGGATCACCAGCAAGGTCAAATCCAGCCTGCTCTACAGCCGCAACGTCGACGGCCTGAATATCTCGGTGGCGACCAAGGCCGGTCAGGTCACGCTCGGCGGCAGCGTGCAGAGCGAGGCCGAGAAGCAACTGGCCATCGAGATCGCACGCAGCATCCGCGGCGTACAGGCGGTGGAAGCCGCGGGTCTGAGCGTCACGTAATAAAGCTTGCCCGCCGGGCGTGATCGCCCGGCTCCGCCCGGGTTGTGCGCCGGTCGAACGCCTGGGTAAACCCAGGCAGTCGACCTAGCCAGCCGCAGGGATGCCCTCTTCGACCCTCGTGCAAAATGCCCGGCGGCCAGCTAGGGGGCGTGCAGGATGGCCGTAATCGTTGCGGTGCATATTTTTATCTTGTTGATTTTAATGTCTTTTTATTTTCTGTAGGAATGGCATACCCACTGCGCATGCCCACTGCAATAGTCACGCTGTAAGCACCCGGCGCCAGCATCCATGCCGGCCGGGCACCGGACAACTGGGGGGAATTTCAGAATGAGCCACCGTCATTTCGATCTCGCGTTAAGCGATAAGTGCTTGTTGATTGGCAGCGCGTTTCTGCTGGCGCTGATTGGCTTGGTGCTGAGTCGGGATGCCGAAGTGACTGCGCCCCGTGTCGTGCTGACGGCTCCAGCCCTACCGGCAGGCGCCGTGCCGGGTGGCGTGACGGCGGTCCGACGGCTGCAGCAGATCAGCAGCGATAGCCGGGCACCGGTCTGGAACGACCCGCCGCGTCAATCCGGCTGGGTGTTCTAGGCATGTTCATGGCGCTGCAGGCGAGCAAGGCGGCCCTTTGCGCGATCGTCCTGCTGCTGGCTGTTCTGCTGGCCCTGTCAGGGGTGATGCTCGGCGGCACGCTGCTGGCCGGCCAATCGCTGTGGGGCAGTCGCGCCCAGGCGGATGTCGAGCCGCGTCCACCGTGCGGCGTACGGGGCGGCGGGCCAAGCAGCGCAGGCCAAGCGCGGGCAATGGCCGAGCAGGAACGTCGAACGCTGAATTCGAGTCAAATACTGCAAGACCTCACGCACCAAGGAGAAACGCCATGCTGAGCTGGGCCATAACTTTTCTGATCATTGCCATCGTCGCTGCCGTACTGGGTTTCGGTGGTATCGCCGGCACTGCCACGGGTATCGCGAAGATTCTGTTCGTGGTGTTCCTGGTGATGTTCATCGTTTCGTTCATCATGGGCCGCCGCCCACGGGGCTAGCCATCCATGGCGGGCGCCCTGCAATGGGGCGCCGGCAGGGTACTGCGCCCAGCTGAGAGCCAATAGCAGGGCGCCATGCTCGGGCAGGGTCGTGTCCGGCTAATCCCCGCCATTCACCACACAACCTGGACGCCGCCACCTTGAGCCGCGTTATCATCCGCGCATCGATTGGGGGTGGATGATGCTGAACGGCTTGTGGCTGGGCTTTTTCGTGGTGGCGGCGCTGGCGGCATTGTCGCGCTGGTTGCTGGGTGACGATCCGGCGGTGTTCGCCGCCATGGTCGAGAGCCTGTTCGCCATGGCCAAGCTGGCGGTCGAGGTGATGGTGGTGCTGTTCGGCACCCTGACCCTGTGGCTGGGCTTTCTGCGCATCGCCGAGAAGGCCGGCCTGGTCGACCTCCTGGGCCGCGCGCTGGGGCCCTTGTTTGCGCGGCTGATGCCCGAGGTGCCGCGCGGCCATCCGGCGCTGGGCTTCATCACCCTCAACTTCGCCGCCAACGGCCTGGGCCTGGACAACGCCGCCACGCCGATCGGCCTGAAAGCCATGAAGGCACTGCAGGAGCTGAACCCGAGCAAGGTGGTGGCGAGCAACGCGCAGATCCTCTTCCTGGTGCTCAATACCTCATCCCTGACCCTGCTGCCGGTGTCGATCTTCATGTACCGGGTGCAACAGGGCGCCGACGACCCGACCCTGGTCTTTCTGCCGATCCTCCTGGCCACCAGCGCCTCGACCCTGGCCGGCCTGCTGGCGGTGGCCCTGGTGCAGCGCCTGCGCCTGTGGGATCCGGTGGTGCTGGCCTACCTGATTCCCGGTGCGCTGCTGCTCGGTGGCTTCATGGCGCTGCTCGCCGGTCTCTCGGCCACGGCGCTGGCGGCGCTGTCCTCGCTGCTCGGCAACCTCACCCTGTTCGGCCTGATCCTGGTGTTCCTGCTGGTCGGCGCCCTGCGCCGGGTGCCGGTCTACGAGAGCTTCATCGAAGGCGCCAAGGAAGGCTTCGAGGTGGCCAAGAACCTCCTGCCCTACCTGGTCGCCATGCTCTGCGCGATTGGCGTGCTGCGCGCCTCCGGTGCCCTGGACTTCGGCCTGGATGGCGTGCGCGCCGTGGTCCAGTGGCTGGGCTGGGACACCCGCTTCATCGACGCCCTGCCCACCGCGCTGATGAAGCCGTTCTCCGGCAGTGCGGCACGGGCCATGCTGATCGAGACCATGCAGAGCTTCGGCGTGGACAGCTTTCCCGCCCTGTTGGCCGCGACGGTCCAGGGCAGTACCGAGACCACCTTCTATGTGCTGGCGGTGTATTTCGGCGCGGTCGGCATCCAGCGTGCCCGGCATGCCGTGGCCTGTGCATTGCTCGCCGACCTGGCGGGGATCCTCGCCGCCATCGGCGTGTGCTACTGGTTCTTCGGCTGAGCGGCGCAGCCATCAGGTTCGACCGCTCAGGGGCGGGCTGCGGTGCTGGCGAGACACTGGTGGGAGGGGCTTTCGGTTCGGGCATCCTGCTTCGCTCTACCTCCTGCATCCCTGCAGTCGTAGCCGCGAAAGCCGCGATCAAGGGCGCTGCGCGCCAGCGCCGCTAAAGCGCCTCCCACGGTCAATTCGCAGTGGTCCAGTTTGCCGGCTATTCCACTACCTTGAAGCGCAGCACGCCGATCATCTGCCCGGCCTCGGTCATGACCTGTACCTGCCAGTTGCCGAGCGGGTCGGCGGGGAAGTTCTGCTTGTGGGTCCAGGCGCGGTAGCCTTTCTCGCGGCCACCGTGGATGTCCAGGGCGATATGCTCGCCGGCCCGACCGTTGTGGCGCCAGACGTGGTAGATGCGTTCGTTCAAGCCGCGCGGCGCGTTGATCGCGGTGTAGGCGAACAGGCCCTGATTGCGCAATTGCGCGGCACTGAGCTGCTTCAGCTTGGTGCCCGGCGCGCGGTTGCGGTCATCAAACTCGGTAGTCACTGCGACCTCGGTCAGCCACAGCGTCGCCGGCGGCACCCAGAAGCGTACCAGCCAGCCGGTCGCACCCAGCGCCAGGGTCAAACCGACCAGCAGCACGCCGCGCCACCAGCGCTGCACGGTGATGATCCCGATCAGGCTGGGAAACGACAGGATCACCGCGGTGGCCAGGGCCAACTGGTAACTCTGCGGGGTGGTCAGCTTGAAGATGATCGGCAGGGCGGTGAGCATGACCGCGAACAGCGCCAGGGTGTGATAGGCGAGGAACAGCCAGCGTCGCGGCGCCAGCCACTTGTAGTACAGCGGGTCGATGATCGAGACCAGCGCGGCCAGCGCCAGCACGCCGCTGAACAGCGCCTGGCCGCTGTTCCAGGTGGTGGTGATGAAGAAGAACGGCAGGACGAAGAACAGGCTTTCCTGGTGGATCATCTGGGTCGCGTAGCGCAGCAGCGGCGGCGGCAACTCGAAGCCGAACCAGCGGGCGATCTGTTCGCGCAGGATGTTTTCCAGGATCAGCCACAGCCAGCTGACCAGCATCACCGTGGCCAGCACCTGGGCCAGTTCGGCCTGACGCTCGACCAGCAGAAAACTCGCCAGCCCCGAGGCGAAGCCGAAGATCGCCACCAGCCCCGGATTGCGCTGGATCAGGGCGAACAGACGAAGCAGCTGGATTTTTCCGCGCGCGAGTAGGGGCAAGGGCAGGCTCATGGCAGTGGTCGAAGTCGGCGAGTAGCCGAGAATACTCCTTGTGCCCGACGCCTGTGTCCAGCGCCGTCTGCCGCGCTTCAGTGATTGCGCTTCTGCCCCCAGAAATGTTCGACCAGGGCCTGCAGGCGGTCGGCCAGGGCGGCGACCTGGCTGGCGCTGCTGCGGCTCTGGCTGCCGGCCACCACGTTGCTCTCGCTGGCCAGGCGGATGCCGCTGAGATTGCGCTGGATGTCGTCGCCGACGGCGCTCTGCTGCTCGACGGCGGCGGCGATCTGCAGGTTCATGTCGCTGATCTGGCCGACCCGCTGGTTGATGCCTTCGAGCGCCTGGGCGGCCTGCAGCGCGTGGGCAACGCTGGCGGCGGCCTGTTGCTGGCTACGGCTCATGGCGGCCACGGCGTTGCCGGTGCCCTGCTGCAGGTTGCTGATGATGGCGTGGATTTCCGCGGTGGACTGCTGGGTGCGCGAGGCCAGGCCGCGCACCTCGTCGGCGACCACGGCGAAACCACGCCCGGCCTCGCCGGCCCGCGCCGCTTCGATCGCGGCGTTGAGGGCGAGCAGGTTGGTCTGCTCGGCAATGCTCTGGATCACTTCCAGGGCGCGATTGATCTCCTGGCTGTGCAGCTCCAGCTGGTGAATCACCTGGCTGCTCTGCTGCACTTCGCTGGCCAGGGCGGCGATCGACTGGCGGGTCTGTTCGACCAGCTGCAGGCCGCTGCCGGTTTCCAGATCGGCGGCGCCGGCGGCGCTGGCGCTGAGCTGGGCATGCCGCGCCACCTCCTGCACGCTGCTGGCCATCTGGCCGATGGCGCTGGCGACCTGAGCGGTTTCGCCCTGTTGCTGCAGAGTCGCCTGGCTGCTGCTGTCGACCGCGGCGACCAGTTGTCCGGCCTGGTCGCTCAACTGCCGGGCCGAGTCTGCCATCCGGCCGACCACGGCACCGGTTTCGGCCTGCAGGCTGTGCAGGGCGAAGGCAATCTGGCCGAAACAGTCGTTGCGCCCGGTATACACCAGTTGGCTCAGCGGGTTGTCGGCAATCGCCCGGGCCTGCTCGGTCAAGCCCGCCAGCGGGCGCAGGCCAAGGTGCAGCACGCCGGCCAGCAGCCCGCCGAGCAATGCGGCAGCGCCGAGGGCGGGCAGCAGCGGCAGGGCGCCGCCGACCCCGAGCAGCGTGGCCACGATCAGCCCGGGCGCTGCGCCGAGCAGGCTGAGGCGTTGCGTGAGGCTCAGCCGCGGCGCCCGCAGCCGCGCCGGATTGCGCCCGGCGCGCAGCTCGCCATACAGCCGCTCGGCGCGCGCAATCCCCGGCGGCGGCGCCAGAGTGCGCACCGATTGGTATTCCACCACCTGGCCATGGCGCAGCACCGGGGTCGCATAGGCACTGACCCAGTAATGGTCGCCGTTCTTGCAGCGATTCTTCACCAGGCCCATCCATGAGCGTCCCGCCTTGAGCGTGCGCCAGAGGTCGGCGAATGCCTGCGCCGGCATGTCCGGGTGGCGCACGATGTTGTGGTTGTGGCCGAGCAGCTCGGCTTCGGTGAAGCCACTGATGGCGACGAAGTCCGGGTTGACGTAGGTCACCGCCCCCTTGAGGTCGGTGGTGGAAAGGATATTGGCGTGGGCGTCGACTGCGCGGGCACGGCCACTGACGGGCATATTGAGCTTCATGGGGCGGTTCTCTCGCGCGTTAGTGTTATGGGAATGAAGGTGCGGGGTCGAGCTGGGGCTGCAGCCGGCAGTAGAGGCCCTCGAAGCAGTCCTCGCCGCTGAACAGGCGCTCCAGCTCGGCCGGTGGTCGCGGCCGGCTGAACCAGTAGCCCTGGGCCAGGCGACAGCCTTCGCTGCGCAGGAAGTCGAGGTGCTCGCTGCGCTCCACACCCTCGGCCACCACCTCCAGGCCAAGGCTCAGGCCCAGGCCGATGATGGCGCGGCTGATCAGCCGCGAGTCGCCATCCGTGGACGTGCCGCTGATAAAGCTCTTGTCGACCTTGAGGATGTGCAGTGGGAAGCGGTTGAGGTAGCCGAGCGAGGAATAGCCGGTGCCGAAATCGTCCAGCGCCAACTGGATACCCAGACTGGCCAGTTCGCGCAGGCAGGCCAGGGTCTGCGCGCTGTCTTCCATCAGCTGGCTTTCGGTGATCTCCAGCACCAGGCTGGCGGGCGGCAGGCCGCTTTCGCGCAGGATATCGGCGACCCGCGCGGCGAAGTCGGCCTGTTGCAGTTGCCGGCTCGACAGGTTGACCGAGCAGCGCAGCGCCGTCTGCCCGGCCAGTTGCCAGTGACGCACCTGCGCGCAGGCCTGGCGCAGCACCCAGTCGCCGACCGCCAGGATCGCCCCGGACTCTTCCAGGCAGGGAATGAACTCCAGCGGCGAAACCGCGTGGCCCTTGTGCTGCCAGCGCAACAGCGCTTCCACGGCCACCAGGTAGGGCTGGGCCTGATCCAGCTGGCAGATGGGCTGATAGACCAGGCTGAATTCGTCCCTGGCCAGGGCCTGACTCAGTGCGCTCTGCAGTTCCAGTTGATGCTGGGCCTGGGCCTGCATTTCGGTGCTGTAGCGGGCGAACTGCGCCTTGCCGGCAGCCTTGGCGCGGTACAGGGCAAGGTCGGCGGCTTGCAGCGAATCGAGACCGGCGTTTTCCTCGCTGAGTGCGGCGATGCCGATGCTGATGCTGACCACCAACTGGTGCTCCTGCACCTGCAGCGGCGGCAGCAGGACGTCCAGCATGCGCTGGGCCACCCGCTCGGCGTCGGCGGTGCAGGCGAGATCGTCGAGCAGGACCACGAACTCGTCGCCGCCGAAGCGGATCAGGTGATCGCCGGGGCGCAGGCAGTGGCCGAGGCGCCGCGCCACTTCTATCAGCACATGGTCACCGATGTGATGGCCGAGGCTGTCGTTGATCAGCTTGAAACGGTCCAGGTCGATGAACAGCAGGGCGGCCTCGCGCGCGCCGGCCCGGCTCTGGCGCTGCAGGGCCTGGGCCAGCAGCTCGGCCAGGCGGTCGCGGTTGGCCAGGCCGGTGAGCGGGTCGTGGCGGGCGGCATGCTGCAGTTGTTCCTGGGCGGCGCGGTGCTGGCTGATGTCGGTCTGCGAGCCGGCCATGCGCCGCTGGTCCTGGCCGATTTGCTCGGCCACGCCGCGCACCAGCACCCACAGGTAGCTGCCGTTCTGCCGGCGGATGCGGTACTCGTGGTGCAGTGAAGGGGTGCTGCCTTGCAGGTGGGCGTCTATGGCCCGGCGCAGGCCACCGAGGTCATCCGGGTGGACGCGGGCGAACCAGCCGGCGCTGCCGCTGCCGAGCTGGTCGCGGTGCAGCTCGAGCATGCTCGCCCAGCGCTCGGAGAGGTACAGCTGGTCGTGGTCGACGTGCCAGTCCCAGAGTCCGTCGTTGGCGCCGCGCAGGGCGCGGGCGAAGCGGGCCTCGCTGTCTTCCAGGGCCTTGCGTTGCGCGGCGCTGTAGGTGTCCAGGGCCAGGCCGATGTCGAAGAACACCGCCTTCAGCAGGCTGGCGAAAGCGGCGCAGGCCGGGTGCTCGCCGAGCAGGCCGTCGAGCATCTGGTCCAGGTAGAGGCGGTAGGCGCCCAGGTACCACTTGAGGTCGACGCCGATCTTCTGGTGGATCCAGCCGATACGCAGGCGATTGAGCACGTAGTCGCGGTCGTAAGGGCCATTCCACAGGCGCTGGTAGTAGTCGCCCTGGCTGTGCTTGAGGCGGCTGATGGTGGCCGGGTCGTTGACGATGGCGGCGGTCGCCGGGAAGTCGCCGAGGCGCTGGTAGAGATGGTCGAGGAAGCGGGCGTGGGCCGGCTGCAGCCCTGCGCTGTGGCGGCCGAGCTGCTCGATATCGGCGGCGCTCCAGTCGAGAAAGCGCAGGCGCTGGCTGATTTCTTCGCGGTCGAGGCCGATGTGCTGGAGCAGGTCCTGGAATTCTTGTTCGTTGCCCATGGGGAGTCCTTTTTATATTTCGCGGCGCAAAAAAAAGCGCCGAGGCGAGTCATCTGCAGCAAATGACTCGCCTCGGCGCTCTGTCTTGCAGGTCCATATGCCCTGCCCGGCAAAGCTGGTTTGCGCCGGAGCGAAAACCACTACTAAAGTGTGGTTTTACCCGATTCGGGATTGTCCGACAAGTCCTCCAGCATGCGGCTCAGGCGTTTACGCAGCTGCGCCAGTTGCGCCGACTTGAAGGCATGCCGGGTCTGCTCCAGCACCTCGATGGCATCGCTGAGCAGGGCCTGTACGGCACCGGCCTGCTGTGGCGGCAGCGCCTGCAGCCAGCGACAGCGTGCGGCCTGACTGCAGTCGCTCGGCTGGCCGAGTACTTCGCAGCCCGGCGCCTGGGCCTGCAGCAATTGCCGCACCCGGCTGACGCATTGCGCTTTGGGCAGGATCACGAGCAGGCTGGTCTGGTTCATGCTGACAACTCGATGGCTAATTGCCACTAAGGCTAACGCGCCTGGCCGGCGCGGCTATTGACTGGGGTCAGTGTCGCGTGGGCTTGCACGTGGCCAGCCGATTACCTGGCAAAAGCGCATTGCACCGTGCAAATTCTGTCTGAACGGTTAGACTTTCTCGCTTCCGGCCGCAACCCATGAAGTCAGTGCGGCTTAACCACAGGCAGAAAAGGAGCTCCCCCATGAAAGGCAAATCCCTGGCATGGGTCCTGTCGGCGGCACTCGCGGGTATCACACTGAGTGGCGCAGCACAGGCCGAAGAAAAATTCGTCACCATCGGCACCGGCGGTCAGACCGGGGTTTACTACGTGGCCGGACAGTCGATCTGCCGCTTCGTCAACCGTGGCGCCAAGGACCACGGCATCAAGTGCAACGCCCCGGCCAGTGGCGGCGGCGTGGCCAACGTCAACGGCCTGCGCAGCGGCGAGTTCAACTTCGGCATCATGCAGTCGGACCACCAGTTCAAGGCGCTCAATGGCCTGGCGCCGTTCGGGGCCGAAGGCGCGATGGACGATATCCGTGCATTGTTCTCCCTGCAGAGCGAAGTCTTCACCCTGCTCGCCCGCCGCGACGCCAAGATCGCCAGCCTCGACGACCTCAAGGGCAAGCGCGTCAACGTCGGCAACCCGGGATCCGGGCAGCGCGACACCCTCGATGAAATCATGCGGGTCAAGGGCTGGGACAAGTCGGTGTTCGCCCTGTCCGCCGAGCTCAAGCCGGCCGAACAGGCCAGCGCCCTGGGCGACAACAACATCGACGCCATGACCTACTTCGTCGGCCACCCCAATGGCGCGATCCAGGAAGCCACCACCACCACCGACGCCGTGCTGGTGCCGGTGACCGGCGCCGAGATCGACAAGCTGCTGGCCGAGAAGAGCTACTACACCAAGGCCGAAATCCCCGGCGGCCTGTACAAGGGCAACGATGCGCCTACCCCCTCGATTGGCGGCAAGGCGGTGCTCTCCACCACGGCCCAGGCCGACCCGGAAGTGGTCTACCAACTGGTCAAGTCGGTATTCGACAACCTCGAGCGCTTCAAGCGTCTGCACCCGGCGTTTGCCGATCTCAAGGAAACCGACATGATCAAGGTCGGCCTGACCGCGCCGCTGCATGACGGCGCCGTGCGTTATTACAAGGAACGTGGCTGGATGTAGGCCCCCGTCCGTAGCCAGATAACCCAGGGCTACGTGATGAAACCGCTAGCCTAAGCTTGAAACAAGCCCGCGGGCCGCAAGGCTGCGGGCTTTGCCGTTTTCCGATTTCTCGAATGCAGGTTTCGCCCCATGCATGACAAGCGACTTTCAACCCACGAGCGCTCAACTGACGAACTGTCCACCGAAGAACTGATCGCCCTGGACGTCGGCGCGCGTATCCCCGCCGGCGTCATGGCCCAGGTGATCGCCGGCCTGGCGCTGCTCTGGTCGCTGTTCCAGCTGTGGATCGCCTCGCCGCTGCCATTCATCTTCGGTTTCGCCGTGCTCAACGACACCGAGACCCGTGCCATCCACCTGGCCTTCGCCCTGCTCCTGGCGTTTCTCGCCTTTCCGGCGTTCAAGCGCTCGCCGCGCGACCGCGTGCCGCTACTGGATCTCGTCCTCGG
>Ga0209343_10004746_pt1 | contig 16718 bp, 16 predicted proteins | sample RifCSPlowO2_02_FD_184026 | JGI IMG/M metagenome (GOLD analysis project Ga0209343, IMG submission 184026) | Groundwater microbial communities from Rifle, Colorado - Rifle CSP2_plank lowO2_0.2 (SPAdes) (version 2) | ecosystem: Environmental > Aquatic > Deep subsurface > Groundwater | place... | reverse complement strand
AAGGCTTCGCGTTGACGCGCCGGAAGCTTGGTGAGCGCTTGTTCAATCAGCGCGATCATCTGGCGTTGTTGCAGGGATTCGTCGGGGCCGGCCGGTGCGCTCTGATTTTCATCGTCTTGCAGGCTTTCGAGCGGGTCATATTCCTCATCGTCATTTTTCGAAATCAGTGAGGAAAACACGGTCATGCAGGCATTCTTGACCTTTTGCCTACGGTAATAATCGCGAATGGTGTTTTGCAGAATGCGCTGGAATAGCGGCGGTAATTCTGCGGCTGGTTTGCCCCCATACTTTTCGGCGAGTTTTATCATCGCGTCCTGCACGACATCCAGCGCGGTATGCTCGTTCCGTACGGCATACAGCGCCTGCTTGTAAGCGCGGCGCTCCACGCTGCTGAGAAACTGTGACAGTTCGGCGGGGCTGGACAGGTTAATTGCTCCTTTACGAGGCTGAATGGTAGCAAATTACCGCACGGCATTGCATCAACATGAAGATACCCTCAAGCCGACATATTCCATATTTCTACAACAATCTTGACAAACTTTATCGACAATGATACATATGCAGGGCGCTCCGGCGCGGCTGCCTGACGGGAAGAAAGTATTCCAAAATCTTCGCTCATGCAGAGGGAGTAGGAAGTGGAGAGTAGGAAGTGGAGAGTAGTTAACAACCTCAACATTCTAGGAGAATAATATTATGAGTAAGAGCTACAAAAAGGCGCTGGCGGTATTGGCAGGCTTGGCGGCTTTGCCGCTGGCGATTAGCAGTGCCTACGGTGCGGCGGAAGCGCTAACGACTGAGGATTTTGCAACGGCAAAAAAATTGTATTTTGACCGGTGCGCAGGCTGTCACGGGACATTAAGAAAAGGCGCTACAGGACCCAACATTACCGATGAGAGCCTGATAAAAAAGAATTACGATGCGAACGTAGTAAATGTATTCATCACTAATGGAACCGGCGGCGGTATGCCGGCCTTTGGCGGTGGTGAGCTTTCGGTAGCGGATATAGAGCTTATCTCGAAATTCCTCATGCAGCCTCCTCCCGCACCGCCAGAGATGCCAATGGCGGAAATCACTGAGAGCTGGAAGCTTATAATCCCGGAGGCTCAAAGACCCAAAAAGCCGGAGCACACCAGGAACTGGAAGAACTTTTTCGGTATTGTTTTGAGGGATGCCGGCAAGGTGGCCATTCTTGACGGGGATACCAAGGAAGTTGTCAACATCGTGGATACAGGCTTTGCGGTTCACATCCTGCGCTCCTCCGCATCGGGCAGGTATTTTTATTCCATCGGACGCGACGGCAAGGCGACCATGATAGACTTATGGATGGCGAAACCCGACAAGGTGGCGGAAGTAAAGACCTGTCATGACGCGCGTAGCATCGATTCCAGCAAGTACAAGGGCAAGAAAGGCGATTTTGTGGACAAGCTCGCCATCATCGGCTGCTACTGGCCGCCTCAGTTTGCCATCCTTGATGGCCAGACGCTGGAACCCAAAAAACTGGTAAGCACCAGGTCTTTCACCTACGACACGAACGAGTTTGTCAATGAGGCGCGGGTGGCGGCCATTATCGCCGGCCATCACGATCCGGTATGGATAGCCAATATCAAGGAAGCCGGATATATCTGGTCGATTGATTACTCGGACCTGAAGAACCTGAAGATCACGATGGCCGAAACGGAGCGATTCCTTCATGACGGCGGCTGGGATGCCACCAAGCGGTACGTGCAGATGGCGGCCAACATGAGGAACAAGATGGTGATCGTGGATAGCCTTAACGGCAAGCAGATTGCCCAGATTGAGACCGGCCAGAAACCGCATCCTGGCAGGGGAGCAAACTGGGTAGACCCTGAATTCGGTCCGGTTACAGCGACTCCGCACTTGGGAGAAGGGCTGGTTGCCGCATGGGGTAGCGATCCCAAGGGACATCCTAAAAATGCATGGAAAGTTGTAAGAAAGGTGGAGACCCTTGGCGGTGGCGGCCTGTTTGTCAAAACCCATCCAAATGCCAAGCATGTCTGGGTTGACCATACCTTGAATCCCGATGACACAATCAAGAGAAGTGTGTGTGCCTTTGAGAAGGCTGACAACACCAAGAAGAAGTGCTGGGCGGTGGCGGATCACGGCAGGGTAACGCACTTTGAATACAACCAGGCGGGCACCGAGGTGTGGGTTGCCGTTTGGGATCAAGTCGGAGAACTGGTTGTTTATGACGACAAGACCCTGAAGGAAATCAAGAGGATTAAAGGGAATTGGCTCAGGACGCCCACAGGTCACTTCAATGTCTATAACGGCATGACGGATACTTATTAATATTCACAATATACCTGCAAAGAGGTGTACACCCCCTTTGCAGGAAAACTAACTTAAAGGAAAAAACATGAAAAAGATTTTCTCTACTGCATTAGCAGCGATAATTGTTTTGGCGGTTACGGCTGTTCCTGGTTTTGCAGCGGAAAAGGCAAAAGCGGCGGCTCCAGCAGCTAATGCGGCTCCAGCAGCAGCGCCAGCAAACTACTGGGACGGTTGGACAAAGGTCTATTCGCTGGATATGTTCCCGGAGTGCGGCGTGAATGTTCTTGGCGCGGGCGGCGATGACATCCTGCAGGAGACCGTGGATGTCTATTGTGGTGTGAAACCGGGCGGATATGTAGCTTATATCAACCCGAAAGTGATGGATATCTACAAGAAGAAAGGCAAGAAGTACCCCGATGGTCAAGTTGGTGTGCTGGTCTTCAAGAAGATCGGCGCTGCGTTTACAACAGACATCAAAGACGGCAAGCCGATCATGGACGTTAAGGCCATAGCAGACGGCAAGTCAATTGCATCAAAGGATAAGGGACACCCCTTGAATCCGGAGACCTGCTTTAACTGCCATGAAACTGTACAAAAAGGCGTGTGCAAGAGCCATGGCTATGTCTGCGGCGATGTGGTATTCAGGACGAAGTAGTATTCAGGATGTATTCAGTTTAAAGCTTCATCAATAAAGACGGCCAAGGAGAAACCTCCTTGGCCGTTTGCTATTTCTTCCAAATTTATAAAACCTGGCGGGAAGAAGGTTTTCTGGAATTCTCGCTCATGCAGGTTGGAGTAGAAAGTGGAGAGTGGCCAACAGCGGTGGTGTGTTAACTTGCAGCTTCGCAGAAAACAAGGGTGTGGATAATGAAAATCCGGTTAAACAAAGGGCGGTTGTTGGCGTTCGGCTGTATTTGTAGTCTGGTTAATGCGGCGGGCGCAGCAGAAAACGGAGAGGTCGTGGAACTGGACGAGGTGGTGGTGACGGCAACCCGGACCAGCGCTACGCTCTCCGATGCGCCTGCAGCAGTAACGGTAGTCAATGCGAAAAGTATTGAAGCAAAAAACGCTTCGCGCCTCGGCGACGTGCTGGATCAGGTGCCCAGTCTCTATTTGCGCGGTGGCGCGCTCGGCCAGTCGCAGGGCACCATAGGAACGAGCGGCATGTCGCTGCGCGGCATCGATCAGACCAAAACGCTTATCCTGCTCGACGGCCAGCCGATTCAGGATGCCAGCTCCGGAAAAGTGAACTGGCGGGTTCCGTTTGTCGAGGACATTGCCCGTATTGAAGTCGTGCCTGGCGCGTTTTCCTCGCTGTATGGCAGCAATGCCATCGGCGGCGTAGTTAACATCATCACCAAACAACCGGACAAGCGCGAATTCACCGCCAGGATCAAGAAAGGCTGGAGCGATGCCAGCGGCGAGGATGCCAGTATTTATTTCCGTGACAGGATGGATAACGGCTTGGGTCTTGTTGCCGGACTTGGCCATCAGAACCGCGACAGCTACGTGAATGATTTTGTCGTCAAGGCTCCGTCATGCCCACCTGCTCCTGCACCCTGCACTCCTGGCACACCTGTCACCGGCGCACAGGCAATCACCACCAGAGAGGGGGTTCCGACCTATCTGGTAGGAGACTTGGGAACTACACCATGGAGCGCAACCAATGCAACCGCCAAATTGTTTTATGACCTGAATGCCCGCGACAAAATTTATGCCGGCGTCAATTATCAGGAAACCAAACAGGGTTATACCCAGTTCAATACCTATCTCACAAATACCGCCACCGGTGCGCCTGTTTCAAGCGGGACGCTCGGCATCAATGGGCAACGGGTTGTTCTGACAAATTACGATTTCACCCTTTTTTCGTTCTTGCCGTTGCAGGAAAACACAACGCGGTATTTTGTCGGTTATGACGGAACAGTTGGCAATGGCTATCTGTTGAAAGCAGACCTCGGAAAAATCGAGCGCACATATAACTTTACGCTGGCAAGCCCCACTGCTACCTGGAACAGCGGCGCGGGCACCTTGTCAGACACACCGAATGATGGCTTTGACGGTACTGTTCAGTTGAGTTTTCCGGTGGGTAACAACCATTTTCTGGTAACAGGACTGGCATTGCACAAGGACTCGGTGAACCAGCAAATCCATGCACTTTCCAACTGGCGCGATCCGGATTCCAAAACTGCCATGAACAGCGGTTACAATGGCTATTCGACCACAACTTCTGTTTTTGTGCAGGATGAGTTCAGCACAACGGATGCACTGAAGATTTATCTGGGCGGGCGCTGGGATGACTGGGAAACCAGGGGCGATAACTTTGTGGTCGCGCCAGCCAGCAGTACACTTTATCCGGCACGCAGCATCTCGGCATTCAGTCCCAAGGTATCTGCGGTGTACAAGCTGTCCGAAGCGGCAATACTGCGCGCTTCTTTCGGAAAGTCCTTTCGTGCGCCGACAAATCAGGATCTCTACGTGACGACGACCAGCCGGGGGCGGACGACTGCGGGTGATCCCAACCTGCAGCCCGAGCGTGGCACGACATGGGAAGTGGGTGGCGAATTCCGCTTTACGGAGGACATCAAGGCGACGGCCACCTATTACGACACGCGGTTGAGCGACCTGATTTATTTGATGCAGGTTAACGCGACCAATTCGCTGCGCATCAATGCCGGTAAAGCAAAGGTACAGGGCATCGAATTGAGTGCTTCGACAAAACTCGCCAAATGGCTGGAGCTGGACGCGAACTATGCCTATATTGACTCTAAAATGCTGGAAAATGCCACCGATCCATTGAGCGTTGGCAAGCGGCTGACTGATGCGCCCAGAAATATCGTTGGCGTTGGATTGACTGTTCAGCAGGGAGCATGGTCCGGCACACTGAATGCGCGCTATGTGAGCCATATTTACTGGACTGCGCAGAATACCGACATCTTGGAAGGCGTGCCGGGCAGCTATGACGCGCATACCATGGTGAACGCCAAGCTCGGTTATGCGTTCTCAAAAATGGTGAAAGGCTCGGTTGCGATCAACAATCTGCTGGACAAAAAGGCCTACGCTTATTTCTTGCTACCGGGGAGGAATGTCACAGCCGAACTGATTTTTTCTTTGTGAGATCATCATAATGAGCTACCCGAAATTTTTTGACGCGGTACCCAGGATCAGCCTGTATGACCCGCTGGCCGAATTTCTCGGCGCAGCGGAGGGCGGAATCCTGCAATACGGTTATTTCGATGCGGTGCGGCTGGCCGGGCATTCCTGCCCGACTGTCGCATCGGCCTATTGGGCGACCTGCAAGGCGCTGGATTTTCTTTATCCGGACACCATGCCGGTGCGCGGCGCTATCCGCGTGGAGTTCCGGCAGGGCAGCGCCAGCGGCGTGACCGGTGTCATCGCCAATGTCGTGAGCATGCTGACCGGTGCGACGCCGGAAACCGGCTTCAAGGGGTTGGCCGGACAGTTCGACCGGCGGCGCTTGCTGTTCTTCGCGGTGGACATGCCGGGAGAGATGCGCTTTACCCGGCTCGATACGGGTCGCGCGGTTTATGTCGCAGCAAATTTGCAGCATGTGCCGGGTTCCCCGCGCGTATCCGAGCTGATGGCAAATTGCCTGGCGAATATCGCGACACCGGACGAGGTTACCGAGTTTCGGCAGTTGTGGCAGGAACGGGTGCGCCGCATTTTGCTGGAGTATGGCGATGACCCTCAGGTTTTTGTGGTGACGCCGGTCTGATTGGCGCCTGACATGAAAAGAAGTACGGCCTTGCAGCCTTTATCGCGGGAGCATCACACCGCGCTCACGCTGGCGAAGGCATGTGAGCGGGCGGCGCAATCGCGTGATAAAGGTTTGGTGGCTAAAACCTGCCAGCGTGTCATCCGGGCGTTCTCCGCTGAGCTGGAGCCGCATTTTCAGGTCGAGGAACAGTCGTTGCTGCCGCTGCTGCGCAGCGCGGAAACCCGGCCGCTTGTGCAACGCACCATGGCGGATCACCAGCAGTTGCGGGAGTTGCTTGATGGCTTGCGGCGGAATGACGCTGAAGTGCTGGGCAGCTTTGGCAAGGGTTTGTCGGCTCATGTGAGATTCGAGGAAAGAGAGCTTTTTCCGGTGATTGAAACCCTGCTTTAACGTGAAACTCGCGCAGCGATTCGTTCGCCTCCTCGCCCGCTTGCGGGATAACCAGCGACTTGGCTGGGGCAGTTTCCCAGTCTAGTCGAATGGAATGTGGCATCCGTAGGGTGGGCTCCGCCCACCATGTCGGGCAGAGCCCGACATTTGGTTCCGGCTCGTCCGGCTTGGTGGTGGCACTGTTGCCATGCCCGTTAGCCATACGTCGTCGGCTTTGTCATTGCATGAGCGATGTGGTTTAATCGCGCCCATGAAATTCCCCTTCCAGAACGTCGCATTGATCGGCAAACACAAGGCTTCGGAAATTGCCGGACCGTTGTTGAGTCTGGCCGCGTTTCTGTCGTCTAGGGGGTTGAATGTGGTGGTGGACAGCCTGACCGCCGAGCACCTCAAGGGCAGCCCCTATCCGTCGATGAGCTTGAGCGAAATGGCCAATGCAATAGATCTGGCTATCGTGATCGGCGGTGATGGCACCATGCTGAATATCGCGCGTACCCTGTCGCCCTATCAGGTGCCGCTGGTTGGCGTGAATCAGGGCAGGCTGGGATTTCTCACCGATCTTACATTGGAAAACATGCAGGACAGCATGGAGGCGATGCTGGATGGCAATTTTGTCACCGAGCAGCGCCTGTTATTGTCGGCGCGCGTGTTGCGCAATAACGTTGAAATATCCAGCGGCCTGGCCTTCAATGAAGTGGTCGTGCATCGCAGCAATATCAGCAGCATGATCGAATTCGAGGTGCGCATCGACGGCGAGTACCTGTACAACCAGCGCGCAGACGGGCTGATTGTTTCCTCGCCTACCGGCTCGACAGCTTATGCGCTGTCGGCGGGCGGGCCGATTCTGCATCCCAGTCTGGATGTGCTGGAGCTGGTGCCGGTATGTCCGCACACCCTGAGCAACCGCCCGATCGTGGTGAAGAGCAGCTCCGTGCTGGAAATCCTGATACACCGCACCAGCGATATTCATGTGCGCTATGACAGCCACACCAGTTGCGACTTGCAGTTGCATGACAAGATCATTGTCACGCGCCACCCTGAAGCGGCCTGCCTGCTGCATCCGGTGGGGCACAGCTACTATCACACGTTGCGCGAGAAACTGCTCTGGAACCAGACACTGTAAATGCTGAAATTCCTGAGTGTCCGCGATTTCATCATTGTTTCCTCGCTTGAGCTGGATTTTTCCTCCGGTTTTACCGCGCTGACCGGCGAGACCGGGGCGGGCAAATCCATTTTGATTGGTGCGCTATCGCTGGCGCTTGGCGAGCGCGGTGACGTCGCGATGGTGCGCAACGGTTGCGAGCGCGCCGAGATCGCCGCTGAATTCGACATCACGACGTTGCCGCATTTGCAAGCGTGGCTGGCCGGGCAGGACCTGGCGGGCGATGAAAATGTGTGCCTGTTGCGCCGCGTACTGGATGCTGGCGGGCGTTCGCGCGGCTTCATCAACGGGCGCAGTGCCACCCTGCAGCAGTTGCGCGAAGCGGGCGAACAGTTGCTCGATATTCATGGCCAGCACGCGCATCAATCGCTGCTCCGTCCCGATATGCAACGCGTGTTGCTGGATGGTTATGCTGGCGTGACGGCTGATGCGCAGCAGGTCTCGATCCTTTATCGCGATTGGCAGGTTTTGCGCCGTCGCCGTATCAGTCTTAGCGAGAATGCCGGGGCAGTGGCAGCCGAGCGCGAGCTGTTGCAGTTTCAGCGCGACGAGTTGCACGGCCTGAACTTCAGCGCGGCGGAGTGGAACGAGACACAGGCAGATCATGCGCGGCTCGCGCATGCCGCGAGCCTGCTGGAGACTGCCGCGTTCGGCATCGAGATTCTGGGAGAATCAGACACCGCCTGTCTGGTGCAGCTCAACGCGCTGACGGCGCGGCTGCGCGACGGTATGGCGCATGACGCAAGTCTGGGCGATACCTTGCAGATGCTGGAAAGCGCGCAGGCCGAGTTGCAGGAAGCAGTGTACGCGCTGCGTCATTACCAGCAGCGTCTGGACAATGACCCGCAGCGCCTGCACGAACTGGAGCAGCGTATCCGGGGCGTGATGGATGCCGCGCGCAAATACCGCGTCGCACCAGAACATCTGGAAGAGGCGTTGCAGCGTATCGAGTCGCGTCTGGCGGAACTGGGCGGCGATGCCGATCTCGCCGAACTGGCGCGGCAGGAACAGGCCGCGCAGCACAGATACCTGGGGGCGGCGCAGAAGCTGAGCGCCGGGCGTAAACGGGCAGCCGGCAAACTGGCGCGCGAGATTACCGCCGCGATGCAGACGCTGGCGATGCAGGGTGGCAGCTTTGCCGTGGCATTGTCACCGTTGGCCGAAGGCAATGCTTGCGGCCTGGAAGCCGTCGAGTTCCAGGTTGCCGCGAACCCAGGTGTGCCGGCGCGCAGCCTGGCCAAGGTTGCTTCCGGTGGCGAGCTGTCGCGCATCAGCCTGGCGATACAGGTCGCCGCCAGCCAGATTGCCAGCGTACCGACACTGATTTTCGACGAGGTGGACAGTGGCATCGGCGGGCGCGTGGCGGAAATCGTCGGGCGTTTACTCAAGCAATTGGGCAGGGACTATCAGGTGCTATGTGTCACGCATTTGCCGCAAGTTGCTGCTGCGGCCGATCATCAGTGGCAAGTAAGCAAGATGGTGGAAAATGGCGTTACGTTGAGCCGCATTACCGTGTTGGATAATGAACAGCGCATTGAGGAAGTCGCCCGCATGCTGGGCGGCGTGAAACTTACCGAAACTACGCGCAAACATGCGGCAGAGATGTTGGGTATGGCCGCTTGAGGTATCATGCGGCGTTAATTGAAGATTGAAGTGACGAGATGATTATGCGTATCAAACTGATTCTGCTTTCCATGCTGCTGGCTTCATGCAGCTACCTTTCCTCGCCGGTGCTGTCGCCATACAAAATGGATATCCGCCAGGGCAATTATGTTACGCCGGAGATGCGCGACAAGCTCAAGATCGGCATGTCCAGACAGCAGGTACGTTATGTGCTGGGCACCCCGATGGTCAGTGACGTTTTTCACGGCGATCGCTGGGACTATGTTTATCTACTGGAACAGCATGGCGAAGTGGTCGAAAAGCAACGACTGACGCTTTATTTTGAAGGCGACAAGCTGGTGCGCATGGGTGACGGTGGACAGCCCGTGCAGACTGCAGAATAAAGGATTCAATATGAACAAAATCAAGATTGCCATTGCCGGCAGCAGCGGACGCATGGGGCGTGCGTTGCTGGAATGTGTGATGCAGGCCGATGATCTGGTGTTACATGCCGCGTTGGAGCATGGCGGTAGCGCACTGCTTGGTAAAGATGCCGGAGAATTGTGCGGCACGGCTTGCGGCGTAAAGATCAGCGCGGATGTGGTTGCGGCCTTGCAGGGTGCGGATGTGCTGATTGATTTTACCCGTCCAGAAGGAACGTTATTTCACCTCGAAACCTGCCGCAAACTGGGTGTGAATATGGTGATCGGCACGACCGGTCTGAGTGCGCAACAAAAGGCGCAGCTTGGCACGGCAGCGCAGGACATCGGTATCGTGTTCGCGCCCAACATGAGCGTTGGCGTGAACCTGGTGTTCAAGTTGCTCGAGACGGCTTCGCGGGTATTGAGTCATGGCTATGACATCGAAATCATTGAGGCGCACCACCGCCACAAAGTGGATGCGCCGTCCGGCACTGCACTGGGCATGGGCGAAGTCGTTGCGCGTACCTTGGGGCGCGATCTGGCGCAATGCGCTGTATATGGCCGTGAAGGTGTGACCGGGGAGCGTGATCCTTCCACCATCGGTTTTGCCACTGTGCGCGGCGGCGACATCGTCGGTGACCATACCGTGCTTTACGCGGGGCTCGGTGAGCGCATTGAAATTACCCACAAAGCCAGCAGTCGCGCGACTTTTGCGCTGGGTGCGCTGCGTGCCACGCGATTCCTGAGAGAAAAGCCGGCGGGCATGTATGACATGCAGGATGTGCTGGGCCTGAAATAGTCGAAGCTGCTGCGCGCAGCGTCATTTCATTCAAGAAACCCAATGGACTGGAAAACATTTTCGATTGTATTTGCCTCGGTGTTTGTCGCCGAAATGGGTGACAAGACGCAACTCGCCACCATGCTGTTCGCGTCGGACAAGGAGGTCAGTAAATGGACAATCTTTCTGGGGGCGTCGCTGGCATTGATCGCGGCCTCCGGCATCGGCGTACTGGTTGGCAGCATGCTGTCGAATTACATTAACGAAAAATATTTGCACTATGCCGCCGGAACGGGTTTCGTCATTATTGGCATTTGGACGTTGTGGAAAGCCTGAGCGCAGATTCATTTGCAGATTGCGTTTTGGTGCCCCAGCCCGGTTTCTGCGTGGGCATTTCCGGAAAAGTGCAGTTACCCGCCGCGCCTTATACGCTGAATTTATTGAATTCCTGATTGGGTAAATCTGGGCAGAGGTGGCAAGGGAGGGGCATAAGAAATACCCGATTAAAACGCTTGCAATTTATACTTGACACATTCAGTCAGTCGGAACAGAATTCCGAAACGCGTCAAATTGTCGCATCGGACAATTGCATCAGACGCAGCAAATAATAATGCAATCGGGAGGCTATCCAATGGAATCATCCAAGACTGGTAATGCGCTGGTTCTCTTCATGCAGCAGATGCTGCACAATAAAATGCTGTTGTTGACCGTGCTGCTGGCTGTTGGTGCTGCGGCTTATTTTGGTATTGGTCTTTTCATGCTGCTCCGGCATTAAACGCTTCCCGAAGTTCTGCAGGCTATCTTGGAATGGCAGGTAGGGCGGCGGTGTGTGGAAAAAGAAAAAACGAAGTCTCAATGTTGTTTTTGTTTCGTGTCAACCGTCTATGGCATCAGCCATCAATTGTTAAGGGAGGAATGAACAATGTCAGAGTCAAATCCAAGCGGTGTAAACCCTCATTTCATGCAAAAAGCATTGGATAACCAGTGGCTGATGTTAGCGTTGGCTGTATTGGTGCCCTTGGTGCTTTATACGCTATGGGGATTATGGGACATAATAAACGTGCCGCCGGCTCCGTAATAATGCTGCACTCGATCAATTAACAGGGAGAAATATAGCTATGGGAACTTCTTATACCCCCCCAACAAATCCGGACTGGTGGCGTGAACCCATCGAACGTAGCGAGATATGGTGGATCGTGCTCGCATTTTCATGGTGTATTTTCATGTTTGTCTGGATGATCGGCTGGCATTTTGCCGGGCCGCAAAACATGAGCAACGAAACTTATAAAACCACTCCCGAGGCATTTGCCAAGAAGGTGGATGAGTTTACGGCAAAATATGCTGTCCGCAAGGATGAGGCGACTGGCGAGGATGTGGTGGCTCCGCCACCCGGCAGCGATGTCTATTTGGCAGCCATGCAATGGCAATATCGTCCTATTCTCGAGTTGAAAAAAGGGGGAAAATATCGCTTGCATATCTCTTCCTACGATGTGGGGCATGGGTTCTCATTGTTGCCGGAAAACATCAACTTTCAGGTTTATCCCGGCTACGAGCAGGTTACGACCGTGACTCCCAATAAAACCGGCACTTTTTCCATAGCATGCGGCGAATACTGCGGTGGCGGTGACGCTGTCGGTCATCATTCGATGCTGGGCAGAATTTACGTAAAGGAGTAGGAAATAATGGCGACGACAACAATGTCTGATTTTCGTGTTGACCCGGTTTCCGGCCTCAAGATTCACAGAACGGCGAACACGCTGGTCAAGTGGAACGCATTTGCGGCGGTGGTATTTTTGCTGGTTGGCGGGTTATTTGGCCTCGGGGTGGCGCTTACGCGTATGCCGAGTGTGCAATTGCTCAGCCCGGAATGGTTCTACATGGCGCTGACGGCGCATGGTCTGGTCAATCTGGCGGTGTGGATCATTTTCTTTGAAATGGCTGCATTGTATTTTCTTGGTGCGCATGTGCTGGGCAGCAGGATAGCGGGACCGCGTTGGGCATGGGCGCAGTTCTGGCTGATGCTTGTCGGCGCAGCCCTGGTTGCTGTGGCCGTGTTGGCGCCGTTGTGGGGTGGGGCACCATCAAGCGTGATGATGACCTCGTATCCACCGCTTCAGGCACAACCGCATTTCTATCTGGGTTTGATCCTGTTTGCCGTGGGTGCGCTGATCGGCTGTTTTGTGTTTCTCGGCACGCTGGTGGTTGCCAAGAGGGAAAAAACCTATAGCGGGTCGCTGCCGCTGGTGGTGTTTGGCGGCGTGACGGCAACCGTGATTGCCGTATTTACCATCGTATCCGGCGCGCTGATCCTGATCCCGACTTTCTTCTGGTCGGTGGGACTGATCAGCCATATTGATCCGATGATGTACCGGGTTATCTGGTGGGGCTTTGGCCATTCTTCGCAGCAAATCAATGTGGCGACCCACATCACCATCTGGTACCTCATCGCATCGCTGGTATTCGGCGCCAAGCCGATGTCCGAGAAGGTGAGCCGCGGCGCATTCCTGCTGTATATCCTGTTTTTGCAACTGGGTTCCGCGCATCACCTGTTGTCTGATCCGGGGTTGACTTCAACATGGAAAATACTCAATACCAGCTACATGATCTACCTCGCCGTACTGGCCAGCATGATCCACGGTTTGACCGTTCCCGGCTCCATTGAGGTGGCTCAGCGCAGGAAGGGGCTGGATACCGGATTGTTTACCTGGCTACGCAAGGCACCCTGGGGGAACCCGGTATTCTCGGGCATGTTCCTGTCGCTGGTTGGCTTCGGTTTCATCGGCGGCATTTCCGGCGTGGTAATGAGCGTGGAACAGATCAATATGGTTATCCACAATACCGCATATCTGCCGGGCCACTTCCATGGCACGCTTGTGGCGGGCACCACCATGGCATTCATGGCGGTGACTTATTATCTGATTCCGGTGGTATTCCAGCGCAAGATCGTGTTGACGGGGATGGCAAAATGGCAACCTTATGTCTTCAGTCTCGGCGCATGGGTCTTTTCGATTGCCCTGATGGGCGCAGGCACTCTGGGTGTGCAGCGCCGTCATGCCGACATTACCTTTGCCGGCCAACCACTGGCTTATGAATATCCGGAAATTGCCAAGGGACTGATGGATATCGGTGAAATATTCGGTATCGTCATGTCGGTCGGTGCGATCATGTTCATCGCGGTCGTGCTGGCATCCATTTTTACCGGTGAGCGCATTGCGGAGGACTCCGCGCCATGGCCGAAAGTGGAAGATGCCGACGTTGTGGCCGAAAGAACCGGGAAGAAGCATATCGGCATGTGGGGCATGGAAGCGCCGGGTACTTTTGTGCTGGCCATGATCCTGTTCGTAACGCTCGTGCTGTACTACTTCGTTAACTTCAAGTATCTGTCAACGGTGTGGGGCTTGTCTTAAAACAATAGATGACGGGAAGAATGCTTGCGGCATTCTTCCCTGATTCCTTGCAGGAAACTGAAATCCAGTTAGAGGGAGACCTCTAACTTAAGCTTGGTAGTGTGTGCACAGGAGAGCAATTGATTATGGCTGGTGACAATACCGGCACGGCTTAGGTTAGAAGTGTTCAGCAGCAAAAAATCCAGAAAAACCAACCAGTCCTTTCTCCATGACGAAAAAGGAATAACTACGGATACCGTAACTATGGTCAGTCAATTTATTAATCTCTTCAAGTTACGCATAGGGGTGGTGATTACGCTGGCTGCTCTGGGGGGCATGGCAATTACCCCGGGGCAGGCATTGACGAGCTGGCAAATTCTGGTTCTGTCGCTGACGGTTATGTTGGCCTCTGCGGCCGCAGGAGCCTTTAACCAGTACTTCGAGCGCGACATCGACGCAAAAATGGCGCGTACCCAGAATCGACCTTTTGTAAACGGTTTTTTCCAGCACAGTCGCAAGTGGTTGGTGATAATCGGGTTGATGCTCGGGCTCGCAGTTATATCTGCCGCGCTCGCATTCAACGCGATGACGGCACTGAACATCTTTCTCGGTGCGTTTACCTATGCGATTGTTTATACGGCCTGGCTGAAACGGCGTACCTGGCTGAATATCGTATTTGGCGGACTGGCGGGAAGTTTTGCCGTGCTGGCTGGCGCGGCGGCAGTTGATCCTGCATTTGGCCCGCTTCCCGGCTTGCTGGCATTGGTATTGTTTTTGTGGACGCCCCCGCATTTCTGGAGCCTGGCAATCGTCATTCGCGATCAATATGCGGCGGCGGGGATCCCCATGCTGCCGGTGGTAAAAGGCGACAAGAAAGCGGCACGTATTATTCTGGGGCACACCATTCTTCTGGTGCTGGTTTCCCTGTTGCCGGTATTTTACGGTTTAGGCTGGATTTATCTCACCGGCGCCTTGTTGGGAGGAGCTTACTTCCTGGTTAAAAGCGTGCAACTGCTGCACAATCCGACAAAGCAGGCGGCAATGGCCAATTTTGTTGCTTCACTCGTGCAGTTCAGTGTGTTGATGATAGCGTTGATGCTGGAAGTAAATTTCGGCGCCTGATTTCCTCTTCATGGAATGAAAAACCCGTCCGGTAGTTGTGCAGACGGGTTTTTTACTTTGCCGCCCCTCAAAGAGTATATTAGCAAAGTATAATTTAGCTTGCGCTTTCGATATATCATATTAAAATGGTCAGGTATTTTCAGGGGACGTGCAAATTATGCGCCACTATTTGTTACCGTTAAGTTTTACGGCTTTGTTTTTCGCTGCATTACCCTCTTTGGCGCAGCCGGAGGAATCAGCGCCTCAAATCTTTGATGAAAGGGAAGTGCTGAGAATAAGCCAGGCTGCGGTGGGCAACCAGCTTGGTGACTACACATTCCTTGACAGAAGCGGCCGCACGGTGCGTCTGTCCGATTACCGGGGGAAGCCGCTGGTTATCAGCATGATTTATACCCATTGCCCCTTCATCTGCGCGACTACGACACGCAGCTTGAGCGCGCTCAAGTTTTCCCAGGACGCGCTGGGGGCGGACAGCTTTGGCGTGTTGACGGTTGGTTTCGATACGGAAAATGACACGCCTGATGCGATGGATGATTTTGCCAAACGCATGGATATCGACCTGACCAACTGGGAATTTGTCAGTTCGGATGCTGAAACAATCAAAAAACTGAGCAGTGATCTTGGTTTTGTCTTTTATCCAACCGACGAGGGCGGCTTTAACCATATAACCCAAACAACCTTTGTTGACGCGAAAGGCAAGGTTTACCGCCAGATTTATGGGGATGAATTTGGCAACAAGACGCTGCTCGAACCGCTGAAGGATATGATTTACAACGTCCAGGCTGCAGCGCCGGGGTTTGAAGGGCTTTCGAACAGGGTGCGGCTTTTTTGCACGGATTACGACCCAACTACAGGAAAATACGAAATAAATTACAGTATTTTCTACGCAATCGGCTGGGGAATCTTTATCTCATTGCTCATTGCCTGGTGGATTGTGCATGAATACCGTCGCAGCCCGAAGCGGGTTTATCCGAAGCATGATGGCATGAACAACACTGACACTCTTTAAGCGGTTTTGAAGTTATTTCCAGGGGCATCCATGATTAAACTCTCACAACGGCTTGGCCAAGCCATCTTTTTGCGTCTGGAAAGCGCTCTCAATCGCATTTTCGGAACAGTATCGAACCCGTTTTATTCCCTGGGGGCGATTACTTACCTGATGTTCTGGATCGTCGTCGTCAGCGGCTTCTACATCTACATTTTCTACGATACCGGCGTGGAAGATGCGTTCGGCTCGGTGGAATATATCACTCACGAACAATGGTATCTGGGCGGCATCATGCGCAGCCTGCACCGTTATGCTTCCGACGGAATGATTCTATTTGGCGTATTACACATGGTGCGCAACTTTGTTTTCGATCGATACCGGAATTTCCGCTGGTTTTCGTGGGTTACGGGTGTCGCATTACTGTGGCTGGTTTATATCGCCGGCATAAACGGCTACTGGCTGGTCTGGGATGGCCTGGCGCAATTTCTTGCCGTGGCAAGCGCGGAATGGCTGGATTTTCTGCCGGTTTTCAGCGCTCCGCTGGCGCGCAATTTCCTTGAATCGGGCAGTGTCAGCGATCGCTTCTTCTCGCTGCTTTCATTGGTCCACATCGGCGTTCCGCTGGGTATTTTCGGACTGATCTGGATTCATACCCAGCGTGTTCCCGAGGCCAAGACATCTCCACCAAGGGCGCTTTCAATTGGACTGGTGCTGGCCATGATCGTCCTTGCACTGGTTCATCCGGCGTTGAGCCAGGGGCATTCCGACCTGAATTCAGCCCCGTTTGTTCTGGAACTGGACTGGTTCTATTTGTGGACATTTCCGCTGCTTTACTCATGG
>Ga0209343_10004745_pt1 | contig 16721 bp, 13 predicted proteins | sample RifCSPlowO2_02_FD_184026 | JGI IMG/M metagenome (GOLD analysis project Ga0209343, IMG submission 184026) | Groundwater microbial communities from Rifle, Colorado - Rifle CSP2_plank lowO2_0.2 (SPAdes) (version 2) | ecosystem: Environmental > Aquatic > Deep subsurface > Groundwater | place... | reverse complement strand
GAATGCACCACGATCCGTTGAGGCGACGTGATCACCGATAGGGATATCGGGTCATCAACCTCAGTTCACATTTGTGCGCTTTTCGATGAGCGCCAACACAGGAGTCGCCAAAACGGCCGAAGTTCATCACGAAACAAGACGGAATCGGTACTCAAACGAATCGTCAGCACACGCTCGTCGCGGAATGTGTCAACAGCGGCCGTCACGGTCGTGGGAACGGTGACGCCAGGTGTGCTGGCGAGTGCGCTACGCAGCGCAAATGCCATCGTGTCGTAATCGCCACCGAAATAGGGTTCCACTTCCCGTCGCTGTGGCACCTGACATCGCACATCGGCAATCCGCGACTCCGCCGCGTCGGATGTGTGGTCGTCGGTGTTCCCGGAAAAACGAACCGAGGCGACCCAGCCGCCGAGGAGCAGCGTGCCATCCGCAAGGGCAACGGGCTGCCTGTCCATAGGCACCACCGCAGTGAATGCGTAGCCCTCAACCTCTACGTCGCTGACACATACCACCATGGCGATGTGAGGCGGGACAGTGTAGGGGAGCTCGTTGCGCTCGGCCGGTGATAACTGGGCCTCGGTCGCTGGGATCTTGACGACGACCGTCACGTTCGCCGAACCAACACCTCCACCCGCGCGCCCATTCGTCACCTCAAATGGATAGGATTTCAATGCGGGTTGCGCACCCGCGGTGGATTCATCCGCCACGCTGTTAAGGAGACCACTGACTCCGCTTCTCGCAGGCTGCCCGAGTTGTTGAGTGGTGACAAATACCCAAATCCCGAATGCAACAACAAGCATTGCCGCGACAATATAGATTCCGCGAGAAGAAGTCCGGTCAGTAATGGCACCGTCGGTTTCGGTACCACTACGGTGAATATCGGCTGCGCTCAGGCTGGGGGCTGGCGGCACACTATCTAATGAATCAATTGAATGTGCTGGCGGATCGACCTTTGCGCCGCATGATTCGCAAAAGGCCCAATTCGGCTCAACACGCTTGCCGCACGATTGGCAGAAGGACACTGGACGGCCCCTTTCAGGCCCTCACTTGCAGATGGCCGAGCCGAGTCTTGCAGATTGTTGTACAACTTTTCAAGAAGGAAATCGGCGAGGGGAGAAGTGCTAAATTTCAGACGTTGAGACGTCCCGCAGCGTAGAGTTCAAGCGCACGAATCAAAACCACGCGAACTGATCGATCTTCAGCATGAGCGCGACGTTTGGCCCGCTCCCACACATCAAATGGAATCGCGTAGAGGGAGTAGTTGTGCCCCTCATGGACGGGGTATTCATGTGAATATCGCGCAGGTAACTGAACCTTCCGCTTAGGACGCCGCTCGCCCGTCTTTCTCGGGCGCGGCGCTGCCACGTCCGCGAGATTACCACGGCAACTACCGTCTACGGCTTCACATGAAGGATCGAATGCGCCACGGCCGTGATCCGGCCATCCACACGCCGCTTGCCTTCCGTGATTTGCACCGGATCGCCGACTCGCGCCGCCGGACAGCACAGGCGAACGGTGCGCGGGACGGCGCGGTCTTCGTCACTGAACTGCACCGGTTGAACCACCGTCCACGAGTTCCAGCGGGGTCGTTGCTTGGGATCGTCGGCGAGAACCGCGGGATCTAGGTCGGCGCTCATAGGCAGATGTTGTGGGAATGCGGTGACAGGGTAGGTCCGGGATCTCGCAGCGCGAATCGATCTACGGTGACACTCTGACTATTGCACTTCGGACCATCCACGGGCTAGCAGGTCTGCCCTAAGGGCATCCGCCTTGCCGCGTGCCGTTTCTATGGATGCGTGACTTTCGTGAGTCTGGATCTCCCCGTCGTGGGCGACGACGAGCCGATATCCATCCTCTGATCGCTCAATCGCGCACTCCACCTCACCGCCCTCGAACTCGCCTTCAGGGTCAGCGTAGCCGCGGAGCGTCCAGAGGATCATCAGATTGCTTTGATGTTCGCCAAAGTCCTACAACCGAGCCGATGAGGTTGCGGTAGGATGCCGCAGGCGGCCGGTTCGCGCAAGCCACCCCACGTCTCTCCGGCCAGTTTGGAAAAAGGGAGCCGTGCAACGTCGGAATCTATGCCCCCGTGCGCTGTAACGGATTGACGGCACCATGAGCCTTTTCCGAACGCTCCTCTTCGCGCTCGTCGCCCTGCTGTTCACCTCGGGTCCGCTTTCCGCCCAGACGCTGCGCATCTATCACATCGACGTCGAGCAAGCCGACGCGGCGCTCGTCGTGATGCCCAACGGGAAAACGCTCCTGATCGATAGCGGCAAGAACAACCACGGCTCACGCATCCGTGCCGCGATGCAGCAAGCTGGCGTGACCCAGATTGACGTCTTCGTGGTCTCTCACTATCACGAGGACCACTTCGGTGGCATCGATGATTTGGTGGACGCGGGTGTGCCCGTGCTGGAGAGCTTCGACCGGGGCGACAAAGAGTGCTGCCTGACCCCGGCGAAGAAGGCTGAGCCGGCGTTCAAAGGCTACATGCGCACGGTTGGGGAGGATGCTAGACGTCTTGCGCATGGAGATGCGATCACCCTTGACCCCTTGGTGACGATCGCAGCGATCTCGTCCGGTGGGGTGGTCGTGGGCGAGACGAACCCGGTGACCGGGCACGATGAGAACGACATGAGCGTGTCGCTCTTGATCACCTTCGCGGGATTCAAGGCATTCTTCGGCGGGGATGTCGAGGCACCGACCGAGGCGAAGATCGCCGCCCTGGACGCCGTGACGAACGTCGATCTCTACAAAGCCAACCATCACGGCTCCCACAGCAGCTCGTCGCAGGCGTTCATGGGAGATCTGCGACCCTCGGTTGTAGTGATCTCCAATGGGAGTCATGGCGGGCACAAACACCCGAGGCAAGTGACGCTGAACACCTACGCTGCATTGGCGACCCCGCCCGTGGTGTTCCAGACGAATAGGTGCAACGAGGTCGCACCTTGTGCCAACGTCGCGAATGCCTTCATCGCAGACCCCGAATCGACTGATCAGGACGGAACGATTCTGGTGACGGTGGATGCGACCACGAGCAACTACACCGTGCGCTATGGGACGAACACCGTTCGGACGTTCGTGATCAAGGCGCCCTCGGCGCCGGTAGTGTCTACGACCGCGGGGATCGTCATCGAGAGTGTCCTGCCGAATCCGGTGGGGGATGATGAGGAGTTGGAAGAGGTCACGCTGCGGAACAAGGGTGCGGCCGTTATTTCGCTGGTGGGCTGGACGCTTCAGGACCGCAGTGGAGCGACGTGGAACCTGACAGGCGCTCTCGCGCCGGGAGAAGCGCGGACGTCCCGGCGCAGTGGGCAGGCGATGAGTTTGAACAACGCGGGAGATGAGGTTGTGTTGGTGGATGCGGAGGACGTCGAGCGGGACCGCTTCGAGTACTCAGCAACGGGTGAGGGGACGATCATTAAGACGCTGCACTGACATCACGAACGAGTTCAATATGCGCAACGCACCGCAACTGTTGTGGCCTCGTCGCTGCTGGGGACCGTTCGTCACGGCCGTCGGCGTCTAGATGAAGCGGGGCCAACAGCTACGGTCGCTCGATAGCGATCAAGGCCGGAACACGACCCACAGTGCAGATGACGGTTAACCGCCGGACCACCGCCATATCCTACGCTGCGCCATCCATTCAGGCTGGGGCGCGATCAACCGCTGAAGGCGCGGTGGAGGAGGGAGGCGAAGAGGTGCTCGGTCTGACGCAACGACTCCCGCTGCACCGCACGCAGCCGCTCGTGCCGCGTCACGAGTTCGGCAAATTGTTCCTGCTCGGCGGGGCGAACTGTCGGCACCGGAAGCTCTGTCAACATGGGCAGCGTCAATCCCTCTGTGTTCGCACCGCGAGCCAACTTCAAAAGACGCCATTCGTGAAACTTGAGAACAAATCGGGCGAACTCCGGGCGAAGATTGCCAGAGCACTGGATGGATTTGATGTCCTGGCCGTGGCAGAGCGGAACCTTGGCGATAGCGACCGGTAGTCGATGCATGAGCACTTTGCTCTTCACGACAACGAGGATGGATTCCGCAGGCACGAGATTCGTTGCGCTTTTCTCAATGGCTTCATCGGTGATGTGTTCTTCAGTGTCCCAGATAAAGTCGCCCTTCATGTCCTTTGAGGTCAACCACGGGATTCGGCCCCTGTAGAACTCAGGGCGCTCGCGCGCTGGTGTGCCGCCGCCCGTGATCTTGACCAGTTCACCAAACGGACGGAACGGTCCAGACTTGAGTCGCCGGCCAAAGAATTCGAGGAAGGCAGCGGGGAGAAAAGTGTCGGTGAGTTCGAGGGCGTAGTGACGAGTGCGGCGCAGCCGGTCCGCCTGCTCCAATCGACCAGCGATCCGCTCCTGCTCTGGTAATTCGGGCAGTGGAATAGAACAATCCCGAAGAATCGTCGTGTTCAGCCCTTCCATGATCGCACCCCTGGCCATCCGGGCGAGCTGCGAAGCAACCAGGTCACTATTTAATGCGTAGCAAAGGTAAGACGGAAATACGCGGCTCGTATCGACGCGCATCCGAAAGAGGTGTGAGTCGAAGATAGCGCGTCCGAGATCGGCCGGTGCAGAGGCAGCCCTACCGATTGTGCCCATCGTCGTGACGAGCACGTCATCTGGCAAAATCTCGTAGCCCGAAAGGTCTTCGAACTTCCGCGGAGTGATGAAGCGACGGAAACCCTTGACGAACTTGTTGGGCAGCACGTTCTCGATGCCGACAACAGGAATGCCGCTGTCGACAAGCTCCGACTTCTTCAGCGAGCTTCCGAATGGGCCGATCTTGAATGCCCCAGAGTCGTTCAGCGCAAGCTCACCGACTTGGACTGTCTGCTCCTTCACGGCTTGGCCAGCACTTCCTTCAGCGCTGCAACCTCACCTGCCGCAGCTGCCTCCAGGCGTGCCAGCAGGTCGAGCGTGACGCTCGGCTGTTCGTAAAATTCATCGTCCTGTTCGACCTGACGGTAGCGGCTGGCGGAGAGGTCGTATTTGTTGGCCTTCGCCTGGTCCTTGGTGATCCAGAACTGGCGGGTGAGCTGATTGATCTCCGTTTGCAGCGGCGTCATTCTGGACTGGAGTTCGGCCAGTTCGGCCTCGGCCTTCTCGCGGGCGGCGCGGGCCTTCTCAGCGGTCTTGGAGACGACCTCCTCGAACTTGAGGCGGTGGATGATGGCGTGGTGTTCGAGGCGGTCGGTCTTGAGTGGTGCGATCTTCTTCTGCAGGTCGGCCAGGCGCTGAGCACGCTTCTGCTGAAACTTCGCATCACGCCGGTGATTCCAACAATCGAGGAGGTCGGGGATGTCGCTCTCAGGTACCTTCTGGCGCTTGTCGTCGAGCGAATAGCCGTCGTGCTCCATGTCGTAGAACCAGATCTTCTCCGTTGTGCCGCCCTTGGTGAACAGGAGGACGGCGGTGGAGACACCGGCGTAAGGGCGGAAGACGCCTGAGGGCATTGAGACGACGCCATCAAGGCGGTTTTCCTCGATAAGTTTCTTGCGGATGTCGGCGTGAGCGTTGGAGGAACCGAACAGCACACCGTCGGGGACGATGACGGCGGCACGGCCGCCGTTTTCGAGCAGGCGCAGGAAGAGGTGGAGGAAGAGGATCTCGGTCTTCTTACACCTTACCGGCAACGTGGGGTTCACATCCGCGGAGTCGATCGCGCCCTTAAAGGGCGGGTTGGCGAGGACCACGTCGTAGGCCCGCTCTTCGGTGAACGCCTTGGAGAGAGCGTCGGTGTAACGGAAGTTGGGGGCGGCGATGCCGTGGAGCATGAGGTTCATGCTGCCGATGCGGAGCATGGTCATGCCCGAGTCGGAGTCGAAGCCGGTCAGGGCCTTGGTCTGGCAGAACTCCCATTCGTCCTTGGTGAGTTTGCTGCCGGTCAGGCGGTGGGGGTAGCCCTCCTCGTCGTAGGTAATGTCGCGGGGGTCAGTGTGGGTTTCGAGGAGGTGCTGCCAGGCGTTGACGAGGAAGCCGCACGTTCCAGCAGCGGGGTCGCAGATATGCTCGCCGGGGCGCGGGTCGCGCATCTTGACCATCATGCGGATGATGTGGCGCGGCGTGCGGAACTGGCCGTTGGTGCCGGCGGTGTTGAGCTTGCTGAGGAGGTATTCGTAAAGGTCGCCCTGCACGTCCTGGTTCTGAGCCGAGATTTGCATGGCGTCGATGGACTTGCAGGTTTCGATCAGAAGGCTAGACCGTTGGATTTTGAACTCGGCGTTCTCCATCTGCGCAGCGAAGGAGCCGCCCGCGCCGCCGAGGGTCTTAATGAAGGGGAAGACGGTTTCCTTGACGTGCTTGAGCGCCTTGTCGGCGGGGAGCTGCGTCCAGTACGACCAGCGGAGGTCGGGGGTGGGGAATATGGGGGTGAACTTCTTGCCGCGTTGCTTGGCGGCGCGTTCGGCATCCTGCTCGCGCTCGTCAAGACGCTTGAGGAAGAGCAGGAAGGAGAGCTGCTCGATGGCGTCGAGGGGATTGGAAAGCCCGCCGGACCAGAGCTTGTCCCACAGAGCATCAACGGCTGAGCGGAGTGTAGTGTCGGTGAGCATCGTCTAGGCGGCGAGCGATTCGGCGAGTTGGAGAAGGTCGCCGATTTCCTTCGGGGTGAAGAAGCGTTCGACCGCGTTGCGGCCGAAGTTGGTCAGCGGCGGGTCGTAGAGGTCGGCCTCGACCAGACTGCGCTTTGCGAGGAAGACCTCCTGAACGGATCGAAGGAAGCGTATCTGCTCGGCGTTGTAGTTGTGGGCCTGGATGTGGCGCTCGAAGCCGCGCTGCACCACCTGAGGGTAATCGGGGATGGTATCGAGGGCGAGCAGGTGGCGGAGGAAGGCGAGAAAGTTGTCCACGCGTAAGCCGTAGGCGAGACGGATGTTGCGGCTGGAGAGTTGGATGTCGTCGCGGCCGAGTTCGCGGTTGAGCGTGCGCTCCAGGTCCACGAGTTGATCGTCGGTGACCTCGCGGCCCTCGCGGAGCGCGGTGAGGGCGGGGTGATTCTCGACGATTTCTAGGACACGGGCATCCACGCGGCGCTTGTATTCTTCGATGAGGACCTGATGCCCGCCTTCACCGACCGAGATGTAGCCGTGGGCCTCGATGAAGTCGGGCAGGTCGATGTTCAAGAAGGCGCTCGGACGGTTGCGGCGGTTCTTCATCTCCGGCGCGAGGTCGCGGATGATCTGGGTGAGCTGGGCGGGCGTGGCGGTCGCGAGGTCGTTGGACAGCGCGAGCTTGACGCTGGGTGACGTGTCGCGCCGTTCGGCGATGTCGGGGAGAAGGCTCACATCTTCCGCGATCGACTGGAGCAACTGCGGCGACGGCGTGGCCTGGAGGATTTGAAGCTTCAACCGCTCGACCTTGTGGGTAAAGGTTTCGGCGGCGACATCTACATCGGCTGCGAATCGGAGAAGCGGCGCAACGTGGAGACGGAGGAAGTCCAGTCTTGCCGGGGTGATGAGCGTCCAGAAGTCGTCTTCCCACGCCGGGGCGATTTGCAGCCACACCTTCTTTACGGGGAAGGAATCGCGCGGGACGCGCGCCATCATGGTGCGCAGGTCGGTGATCGCCTGGCGAAAAGCCTCGGCGGTGTGGTCGGGAAGGCGACGTTCGAGGATCTTGAGTCGCGTGTTGAAAACCGACACGAGCACCGGCATGTCGACGGGCGGCTTGTCGTCGGCCTTCTTGTTGAAGTCGTTCTGCCAGAAGTCGATGATCTTGAACTCGGTCTTCTTCCCGTCCGGCAGACGGTCCAGGTACTTGCAGGCTTGGTGATTGCGCGTGCCGCGGCCGATCATCTGCCAGAGCTTGATGCGCGACTGCACCGGCTTCATAAACACAAGATTCACGGCCTCAGGGACGTCGATGCCGGTGTCGAGCATGTCCACGGAGATAGCGAAGCGCGGCAGGTTGTTCTTCTTGAACTTGGTGATGAGACCGTCCCCATAGCTGCCGTCGCGCACCCGCTCGGTCGTGGACGTGATGACCTGCGCGAGGCCCACATGCTGCGGGTACATCTCCTCGAAGACCTCAGCGATGCGGTGGGCATGGTTCTTGGTCATCGCGAAGACAATCGTCTTCCCGGGTAGCTGGCCGGATTGGTCCTTGAGGCAGTTCTCCATGACTTCCTCCCATTGCTTGCGGAGGGTGTCCTTGTTGCTGACGTCAATTTCGATTTCGGTGCCTGAGTAATCGAGACCATCCGGGTCGATGCCCTGCTCGACCAAGGCGTTGCGATCCTCTTCGCTGAGGTCGACGCCTTTGATGCCCTTGCGCTGAAACCCCGTCTGCGCCTGGTAAAGGCTGAAGTCGACGAGAAAGCCCTCTTTGACCGCCTGTGGGTAGTCATAAAGGAAGGTCGGGGCATTGGCGTCGCACCCGAAGAGCCGGAAGGTATCGCGGTCGATGAAGTTGGCGGGGGTGGCGGTCAGCCCGATCATGCGGGCATCAAAGTATTCGATGACTTCGGTGAATCGCTTGAAGAGCGAGCGATGGGCTTCATCGAAGATGATGAGATCAAAGAAACCGGGGCTGAACTTTGCGTAGCAGAGCGCCAGCGTTTGCTCGGTGGCGACGAAGAGGCGTTTGGTCTTGTCGACCTGATGCGTGTAAATCCGGTCGCGCGGCTCGTGCGGTAAGTGGGCTTTGAAGCCATCTGTAAGGGTCTGATCGACGAGGGCGTCACGGTCCGCGAGGAAGAGAACGTTCTGCGCCTGATTGGCGCGGAGAAAGACGTCGATCAAGGCCATGGTTGTGCGCGTCTTGCCAGTGCCGGTGGCCATGACGAGGAGCGCGCGGCGCTGGTTGGCGGCGAAGGCTTCGGCGACACGGCGAATGGCCTCGTGCTGGTACGGGCGGTCGACGATGGAGTTGTTGATGGCCGTCGCTTCGAGCGGTAGTCGGTACTGGCGCAGGAATTTCAGCCGCTCCAGATCGTCGGGCGTGAAGAACCCGGAGACGAGGCGAGGATTGGCAAGCCCGATCTCCCAGAACCAGATGTCATGGCCGTTGGCCATGAACCCGAACGGGGCAACGAGCTGCTTCTTGGCGATCTCGGTGACGTAGTGTCGGAGTTGTTCGTCTGCCTCACGCGGGCTGCGGGTAGATCGCTTGGCTTCCACTACGGCGAGCACGTTGCCGCTTGCGTCGTAAAGGCAATAGTCGGTGACGCCGTTCCATGGCTCCGCGTCATAGCCGTCAACTGGAACCTCCAGTCGGACCTTGGTGCGGTCGTTGAGTGTCCAGTCAGCAGCCCGCAACTGCGGATCGATGTGCAGGGCGCGGGTTTGGGCTTCGTTGAGAGTCATGGAGACTTGAGGGCTGGCACAGCGCCGGTCCCGAAGGCGGCGATCACGATGTCGAAGGTGCGGACGCGGTCGGCCCACTCGTGAAGGTACCGGCGGACCTTCCAGGTGGCACCGGAGTTGTCCACGATGAACAGTTCGCCGCCGCCGGGGTTACGGGCACCGCACGTGCTAACGCCGTGCCCCATCTACGAGTAATCGTCACCATCGTTGATGCCGCTCCACATTGAAGGCCCCGCCTGTGCAGGCTGAACGTCCTCGTCCAAGCGTAAAGGATACGCGTGTTTCAGGCCCCGTGTGAACCGAACACCAAGCGTGCGTCGGTCACTGCCCAACACACGTTTCGGCACCCGACGAGGAGGCGTGGATGCGCGGAGGTGGCAGGCGACTTACCCGCGTGTGAGAACAGCGACGATGACGGCCGTCGCGCCCGCTGTGACGGCAACAACGACCGACCAGCGGGCCCAGCGCACTGAATCAGCAGCGGATGTCGCGGATCGCTCGGCCGCGTCGGCGGCCAAGGTGTCCGCCGACGCCGACTCCAGCGCGGCCACCAGCAGCTTCTCGTCCTCGGTCCTCAGGTGCGATATGCCCAACTGTCTCAGTCGAAAAATGATGATGCGTTCGAATTGGAGCGGATCCTGCGCGTAGGCAAACGTCTGCACGGTGGCATCGACGTCTTCGTGTGCCCCGCCCCAACTCTCACGGAACTGTCGAAATTGCTCCGCCGATAACCCTTTCAGGGTGGTTCGAAATTCGTCCACAGTCATCGCGGCACCTCGCCTGATGTAAGACTGCGTCGAGCACAGGCAATGGGTCAACCCTGCGAGGGTCGTTTCAGCGTCGCCGTAGCTTTGATTGAACTCGGTGAACCCCGAGTAGGCTCCCTGCGTGGTGCCAAGGGTATAGACTCCGGGACATCCATGCGTCGGCAAAGGCATCCGGTCGCGAGAGCATCGTCGAAGGTCAGGGCCGCGGGACCGCGATGCCGACGGCAGCAGCACCCGTGAGTACACCAACCGACATCGGATGGGTCGAGCCGGCCAAGCCAATCCGGGGCCTCGACCACCTTGGCGTTCAGGCCCCATGCATCGCCCTGTACGGCCAACTTCTGCCTGGCATAACGAACGTCACTGACCGGGCTCGGTACTACAGCTTCCACCCCTGGCTAATTCGATCGTTCGAGCAGCGCTATCGCGACCACTCGATCGACGAGTTCCGCCGCGTCCTGCGACGGGCAGAGTGCCTGTTCGCCATGGTTGCCATTCGGCATGCCCGCGTGGTCGGCGACGATGACGCCGCCCGCCATGGGGCCGGGATGGTCGGTCGATTCAGCCTCCTTCGGATTCCAGAGCACGAGACGGCCATCGATCTCGATGACTACGCGGGCCTCGAGGGGCCGAACCGCTATTTCAAGAACCGACTTGGAGGCTTGGGTCAGTACTACTTCGGGCCTCTACGTGATCTTCGAGTGCTCGACTATACCTCCGCACAGGAGGGCGCGATCCCCGGCTACGACAAGGGGCGAGGCGGCGCTCTGGCTGATGCGTTTGCTGCGGGAGTACCAGAAGGTGACTTCTTCCGCCTGCTGGAGAAACCCAAGATCCGCTGGTCCGATCTCGACGGGCTGGTTGACTTTTGTCCGTGCAGCCTGCGCGAACGGAAGGTGGAGCGGACACTGCTGCTTGATCTGTTTCTCGCAAGGTCAGAAGCGTACCAGTCCCCAGAATCTGCAAATCGCCGGGCATCGTTGGCATTGGCTTTGGACCTTGTGAGCCGATGCAAGCGGCTTGCTGGCTACAACCTGGAAAGCGTTTTCCGGGCGTCGACGTACAGCCGAGCACTGCCCGACGGGACTGCGTGGGACGTGCACCCGTCGCTGCTGAGGGTGCAGAGGGGCTGGGCGGTCTACGAGCAGAACGAACTACTATCCCTCGCGTTGCAGGCGCTGTTCGCCGCGGTGCTAGGCGCGATCGAGCGCGATGACTCTGGCAGACTGCAGAGTTCAGCCGCGGCAGGTGACGTCTGCGTAGGGCTTCTGTCCTCGTCTGCTCGATTTCGAAAGCGTCGTGTCGCGGACGTCGTTTCAGAACTTCGCTCAAACCTACCAGCTATGAGCGCGTGGCAGGACGACGCTCACGAGCTCCAGCGCGCCTGGAAAATCCTCGAAGCGGGTACGGAGGATGGCGCTCTCGCAGGATTGGCTGAGGAGGGCGTACACGTCCTGCTGTCACTGCTTGCCCGTGGGCTCGACGAGAATCCCTACGCAGAGTTCGAGTTCGAGCCGGACCACTTCGACGCCAGAGAAATTCATCTGCTTTCGTTCAAACAGGCGTGGCAGTCGACGTGGGCCGACATGACGATCGAGCAGTGGGTGCGATGGTTGGCCGTCCACTGGGGAGTTCGGCGTCATCTGAGCGTGGCGCTGCGCAAGCTCCGAGGAGAGCGGCGCGACACCTTCAGGATCCGCCCGCTGGAGCAGGAACTTCGCGTCATTGAGGTGCCAACACCGGCGGCGACAGTACCTAGACTCGGGAAGGCCTTTCAGATCCTGCGGGACCTCGATCTGACCGAGGTCGATGCTGACGCGTGGCCAACTCTGACGAGTAGTGGCAAGAAGGAGCTGGAGGCATGCCTTGCCTCGTGAGGCCGCGGCGTTCTCTTTGCTCGATGCTCTCTCCGAGACGGGGTTCCAGGCATCGGTCATAGCCACATATTGCTGCTATTTCCCGTTCTATGAAGAAGTGGTTCTTCGCCGGCTCATAGACCGTGGTTGCACCAACAACATCTTGATGGTCGATGCTGGCCTCTGTGCGCGAGCGTTCGCGAGCGAGGACACACGACCTCGTCGCGCAGGCCGTGATTACACGCTTATCCCTGTCCATCTTCGCGGAGCGTTCCACCCCAAGCTCATCGTGGCACTCGGCAAGTCGAAGGGCGCGCTGTTTGTGGGCAGCCACAACATGACGCTGGCAGGCTTTGGACTGAACGACGAGATCACCAACGCGTTTCGGACCAGCGGCCCAGGCGCGCGCCAAGGGGCCGACGTAATTCGAGCGGCCCTGAGCTACCTCGACGAGACATTCGCGCCGACCGATCTTGCTGATGTGAGCCAGGTGTTTCGTGCCGCTAAGCGGAATATCCCCTGGCTCGAAGGCCCAGTGCCTGCCGAATCAACCGAACGGATTCTGTTGACCACAACGGGACAGGATGCGGACCTGTGGGGCCGCGTCCGCCCTCTGATCCCCATACGACCCTCGACGGCCTTCGTGTGCGGTCCGTTCTTCGACACGAAGCTCACGTTCTTGCAGCAACTGCTTGATGACGTCGAGCCACGGAAGCTTGTCGTGGGCATCGACCCCGAGTCAGTCGAGATCGACCCCGCGGCGGTGCGCAAGTTCCGCGGGGCGGAGTTCGTCAACGTCGGTGGGCTCTCCCCCGTGCCGAATCGGCGAGAGTCTGGGACGACGTATCTGCACGCCAAAGTGCTGTGGTTCACCTGGCCCGATGGTGAGCTCCTCGTGACAGGAAGCGCCAACCCTTCGAGGGCGGCCATGCTGTCCGGAGGCGAGTGGAGGAACGCCGAAGCAATTGTCGTCGACCGGCGAGACGGAGCGGCGAAGGCACTCGGTCTCGACGTCCTCGTCGCTGGACCTAGCATTAAAGCGAAGGATTGGGCGCGGGTAGAGGCACGACAGGCCGACCGGACAGAAGAGGACACGCCTGACAATGCTGGCACTGTCATATTGGCCGTTCCGGCTGATGAGGGGTTCTTGCTGGAGCGGCCGATAGGCCCAAGAGTCGCGCTCGACGCCTTCGCTACCGATGGCAGCCTACTGGGGCAAGTCATGACCGGCACCGACGACCAGTCGGTGATCAACGCCTCGCCGGCGGTGCGGGACGGGGCTCAGACGCTCCGCGGGGTCGGGCAAGGAAAGAAGCCGGTAGTGGTCTTGGTCCATCGACCTGACGAGGTAGCCAAGAACACCGGTGGAGACCGGCAGCGCGAACTGCGTCAGGCGTTGGGCGCGCTGGACGAGGACCCCGCGCAGCTCGAGACGCTCCTGAATCTAACGCAGAAGGTCATCTTTGACTCGGATGACGTCGTCAGTCCTGAGCCGGCGATTCGTCGAAAGGCCGAACACGCCCGCGATGAGGTTCCCAAGCCGGGACCAGAGTCGCTCGCCGTTGACGCGGTCGGACGACGTGCTGCTCGGAAGAAGAAGCGGTTGGCTAGCGGCGACATCCTCGTGCTGCTGGACGCGCTGATGCACCGGCTTGGAGAAGGGCTACTAGAACCGGCGTCAACGCGTCCGCCAAGTGAGGAGGTGCGACCGGTTGCCGAGAACGACACGGGCGACGAAGAACCCCCGCCGCCGCCACCTCCGTACGAGCTCCTGGCCGAAACGTGCCGTAGCAAGGTCGGCCGTCTGATTCGGCGAATGTCGAAGCAGCTGGAGGCAGCTCGCACCGCAGGAGCGCGGCGCGCCGTCGTGCAGCTGGCGGCGGTGCTCAGCGTCGTCCACACCCTTCGCACCATGGAGCAACGCACGGAGTGGCGCTCGAAACACCTGAAGCTCGTCGATCCCGATCATGAGTGGCTGCTCTTCGAGGCTGGCGGATTGGCGCTCACGTGGGGAGTGTCGTCGTTGGGTCCGCGAGCTCTTAAAGAGGGTGATGGCGAACCGTTTCAAGAACTGTCTTTGGCCATTGGGCTGCTCGCGTGGCTGGCGTGGGAGGCGGAGACCGACGTGAGAGCTGCGGTGGAACGGACAAGCCCCCTCGACCTCGAAGAAGAAGATGCCCCCTGGTATCGCATCCAGGTGTTTGCGACGGTGGCTGCTCCGCTCGCTGGCGACCAGGAGGCGCAAGAGACGCTCAGCCGAGCGGTGGCTCGGACCGCTCGAAAGGGTACGGATGGTAGCTCCTGGGTCGCGCGTCATCTCCGTCTCGCTGGTCGTCTTGCCGATGTCGTGAAGTCACCGGAAGGCGTCCAGAAGCCCAGCCGCGCGCCTCGCCCGGGCGATCTGGTCGTTCTCGGCTCGGCACTCGATCCCCGGGTTCGCGTCGCGCTCGAAGTCGTGCCGTCCGGCGCGACGGACAAGATCACAGTTTTCGACCAGGAGACTGAAGATGGTGAGCGGCAGTTTCTAGCCTCTCACGTCAGGTACGCGGCGTGGACGGCAGAGGAGGCCGCGTCTCAACGGGCCATTGGAGCGTAGAGCGGCCCGATTGCTGATCGGCACTCTTGAGCTACGGTGATGCCGAAGTTCACAACCGCTCGTTTCAACGCGTTGACCGGCCCGCCCGAACTCTTCGAGCGCGTGCGCTTCAAGATGCAGGACGTGCGAGTCTTGAAGACCCACGCTCGCCACGTTCAGGACCGAGGCTATGAGCGAGACGCGCCCTTCGACAAACTGCAGGACTTTGATCCTGATCGCTGGCGCCTGATGACCGTTGAGGTCCGCACGGATAAGGGTAAGTTCGTGAACAGCGCTTGGTCAGTAGACGTTGACGGCCAGGAGTGGTGGGTGGTCATCGGTTTCGACTCCACCATGAAGACGGTGATTCGTGCCGCTCGGGGGAAGCTGGCCCTTGGAGCGGATATCGTGCGGTCCGGAGAACTCTATGACTTCGTGGCCAGCGTGAATCGCCAACTGATGTTTGATGATAGGTTGACGTAGCGGCTGAGGTTAAACGTGTTCCGGCCGACGTCCACCGAGGCATGCGTCTAATGGCTGACAATGTTCACTTTCGATGCACATTTGATGTTCAGCCAACCATCCAGAGCGGCGTGGGGTTTTCGGAGCTGGTCGGGGAAATCGCGCGCTGGATTCGGACGAAGGAGGGTCCATCCTTTGACCTAGACCCAACTTGGATGCTCAAGGCCGGCGGTGGCCGACGCCCCGATGGAAAGGCTGTGGTCACGGTCGATTCGCTGTCGGAATCTGCGGAGACGAGCAAGGTTGATTTCTGGGCTCTACGCTACGACCATCAGGACGCCGAGTTTTCGCCACGCAGGTGGTTTATCGATTTCGGCATCGTCCGTACAGAGCCTAACAACTGGCGACTGGCGACAACGGTCGGTAATAGCCTTCACCCCAGCTATCTCGGTAAGGAACCCGGCCATCTCCCGGCGACTCCGCCAAGAGTCATCAAAGACCTGGTGTCTTCAAGTCGCTTCCGCTGTTACGCGGGCTCGACCGAACTCCGGGGCGCTCCGTGTGTAGTTCAGGTGGGACAGGCCGATCAGTTGGTTAGGGCAATCGAAGACCGGGGCCGGGCTTGCCCGCTGGTGTACGTCTCCCGCACTCGCCTGACGGGTGAGCCCATGATTGATCCGGCTCGCTTGGCGACAACGATTGTCGGTGCCGGCGTCGTTTATCTTGCTGCCAACACGGAAGTGGATGAGGAACTCGAATTCCTCATGGTGCCGCGCGAGTTTCGGTCTCCTAATGGCACCGTGCGCGTGTACGCCCCCGGAGCCGACTTCAGCCTGCCCCAGCAGGCGTACCGACATCGGTTCTTCACCAGAATCCAAATCGAGGAGCTGACAGCTGCCGAAGTGGAAGGACAGATCGCCCGCGCTCTAACCCGAAGACAGGGGTGGGCCAGCGTGCGATCGCCTGTTACTTCAATAGATGACATCGCGACGAGGCGCCGCGAACTCCGGCGGGCTACCCTTCAAAGCCAGACAGACGCCGCGTCAAGAGACGAACTGCTCAAACTCTTTGAAGACGAGAATGTGCGCTTGTCGCGCGAGGTAGGCACCCTTACGACGGACAAAGAAGCTATCGACCAGGATGTCGCCGAACGCGACATGCAAATCGACGAATTGCGTGAGGCGCTTCGTAGGACTGAATACGAGTCTGATTACTTCCGAAAGGACTCTGAAAAAGCCAGGCGAGAGCTGTCAGCGGTCACGCATGCCGCCGAGGCGGCGCGAACCATCCGCCAGCTGCCTTCAAGCGTGGCCGACGTGGTTGGCCTGATTGAACGCCTTCACGGGGACAGTGTCGTCTTCACAGACAGCGCGAGAGAGAGTGCCGCTGCGTCAACGCTAGATGACCCGGCCATCGCTTGGGAGTGTCTTCATGCCGCGGCCACAGTACTTCCCCATCTGGCTTTCCAGATCGATGGCGCTGACTTATCCCAGGAGTTTCAGAACCAGACAGGATTTGAGCTCTCCCTTACCGAGGGAAAACTAACTAAGAAGGATTCAAAGTTTGCTGATTTACGCAAGGTGACGTTCGAGGGACACGAATGGGACATCTCCGCCCACATCAAACACGGCGTCAAGGCGCCAAAATGCTTGCGCGTCTACTTTGTGTCAGCGCTCACCTGAAAACGCGTAAATCTCGACGGTTGTCGTCGTAGGTGTTCTTCGTTCTTCTCTTCTGAAGGAAAAAGAGACGGG
>Ga0209343_10004744_pt1 | contig 16723 bp, 18 predicted proteins | sample RifCSPlowO2_02_FD_184026 | JGI IMG/M metagenome (GOLD analysis project Ga0209343, IMG submission 184026) | Groundwater microbial communities from Rifle, Colorado - Rifle CSP2_plank lowO2_0.2 (SPAdes) (version 2) | ecosystem: Environmental > Aquatic > Deep subsurface > Groundwater | place... | reverse complement strand
GGATTCCTGCCGCTTCGCGGACGTTTGACACAACAAATTTTCATGCTACACTATTACCGTATGGCTACTGCATTGAAAGACTCAAAACAGGCCGTGCGCGTCCCCGCGCGGATGCTGGAGGCGATCTTTGAAGAGCTGCGTCCCCTGCGCACCGAGGTACAAATACTCTTTCCACAAGAAGATTTGGAAGAGTATGCGCATCCCGCTCGCGTCAAGCGCTCCTACGTTCGCGCCATAAAAAAGTATCCTCCGATGGCGATATGAACGTCATCGCCACTGACGATTTTGACCGTGCGCACCTGAAGCTTCCTGATGACATTCAACGGCTCTATGCCCAGCAGCGAAACCGCTTCAAAATGAACTGGCAGGACCCGCGCCTCCATATCAAAAAAGTGAAAGGTATTGAGCATGTGTTTTCTTTCCGCATCACCCGCCGTTAGAGGGTGTTTTTATATTTTACCAATCCGACTACTACAATCTTCTATGACACAGATCACCGCAAAGACGCGTATCGCTCACCAGCCATTCAACCGAATTACCATTAATTCTCAATGACTTCGTGACTCTATGGCTCTCTCACATCAAGAAATAATGCACATCGCCCGCCTCGCCCGCCTGAAGCTCTCAAGCGACGAGCAGGCGCACTATGGCCCGCAATTGACCTCCATCCTCGCCTACGTGGGGCAGCTGCAGAACGCGGCCGTGGAAGGCGTGAAGCCCACCCACACGGTATCCGGTGCAATCAACGTAACCCGTGCAGACGAAGCGACCTGCATCTCCGGCGAGACCGCGCGGGAAACATTGCTGTCTCAATCCGCGATGCGCGGCGGCGATTTTCTCAAGGTTCCCGGCGTATTTCAAGACTAATCTATGGAAGTGAAGAATCTTACGGTACGGAAAATTCATGAAGGTCTTGCGAAGAAGGAATTCTCGTCCGTCGAACTGACTGACGCATATCTTGCGCGGATAAAAAAAATGAATCCGTCCTTGAACGCGTTTCTGACAGTCACGGAAGACGAAGCGCTCAAAGAAGCTCAAGCAGCTGATGAAACCAACGAAGCTCGCAATGCTCCACTCGCCGGCGTGCCTGCAGCCGTCAAGGACGTGATCGCAACGAAAGGCATCCGCACGACTGCGGGGTCAAAGATCCTGGAGCGCTATACTCCGCCCTACGACGCGACCGTGATCGAAAAGCTGAAGAAGGAAGGGTATGTCCTGCTTGGGAAAACCAATTGCGACGAATTCGCGATGGGAGGCTCCAACGAAAACTCCGCATTTGGCGCAGTAAAAAATCCGTGGGATCTCTCGCGGGTCCCCGGCGGCTCATCGGGCGGCTCTGCGGCAGCGGTCGCGGCAGGGTTGGCGCCCTATGCCCTTGGTTCTGACACCGGCGGCTCCATCCGCCAGCCTGCCTCCCTCTGCGGCGTCGTAGGACTACGAACAACCTATGGCAGCGTATCGCGCTACGGGCTTATCGCCATGGCATCATCGCTTGACCAGATCGGCGTGTTCAGCAGAACAGTTGACGATGCGGAAACGGTATTCAATGTCATTCGTGGTCACGACCCCCGCGACGCCACCTCAATAGGTTCTCCCCCTCAAAAGGGGGAGACGAAGAGAGGGTGTGAAGACCTCAAAATAGGAATCCCGATTGAATACGTTGGCAAGGACTGGAATGCAGAAGGCATCGAAGAGGGAGTGAAGGCGCGCGTGAGGGAAGCAATTGCGGCGTTAGAAAAGCAAGGTGCCGCGGTCACGATGATTTCGCTCCCGCACGCTCCGTATGCGCTCGCGACCTACTATATCCTCGCTCCCTCCGAAGTTTCGTCAAATCTCGCGCGGTACGATGGTATTAGGTATGGAGGTATCGAAGAAATTCAGTCTTCCGCGTTTGTCCGCGATAAAAGCAAGCGTGACGTTCCGCACCAGTCCGCACTCATCGAATGGTACGAAGAAATGCGCGCACGAGGATTGGGCGCAGAAGCGAAACGCCGCACCATGATAGGCACCTATGCGCTCTCGTCCGGCTACTACGACGCCTATTACAAAAAAGCGCAGCAGATGCGCACGCTGCTGCGGCAGGATTTTGAAAATGCATTTAAAGAAGTAGATCTCATCGCCTGCCCCACCTCGCCTACGGTCGCATTCAAAATCGGCGCGAAAGCAAATGACCCCTTGAGCATGTACCTCGCCGATATCTTTACAGTCGCGGTCAACATAGCCGGCCTGCCTGGCATCTCCCTCCCCTGCGGTTTCGCGCCGGCGCCGGACACTCAACAAGGTTCTCTCCCGAGTAAGGGAGAGAATAAAAGAGAGGGTGTGCCACTCCCCGTCGGCCTCCAGTTCATTGCTCCTGCGTTCAAGGAATCAGCGCTCTTCAGCGTGGGAAAATTCTACCAGTCAGTCACTGATCATCATCTTGAAACGCCACCAGCTTTAAGTTCATCAAGTTATGAAGTGACAAGTTCATAAAGACCTCAAGACTGCAAACTTTATAAACTTTTAACTTGATGAACTCTCGTGCCACTTATCTAATTTTCAATACAAAGGATAAAATTGAATTTGTAAACATCACGAAAGGAAAGCTCGACTTCGGTCCCTGGGAACAAATTTTTTACGGCGAATTCGACGGCCAGCGCCCCAAACGCGTGCTGGTGAAAATAATAGGAGAGTAAAAACACTCCCAAAAACAAAAAATGACGATGGGGTGTCCGTTATCAACACCATTGTTCTCCCCCCTAACAAGGGGGAGATAGAGAGGGGGTGTGCCCCAAAATACATAGTGAAAAGATTATTCAACAAATCTGAATACGCTCCTCTTCGTCGTACACTCCGGAATTCAATGACCAAATCGGAAACGATTCTTTGGACGCGACTGAGGAGTAACCAACTTGGTTGGAAATTTCGACGGCAACATGGCATAGGTCTATATTAGGTCCATATATCGTTGACTTCTACTGCCCCACGGTAAGGCTTGCAATGTTGACGGTATATCCCATGAGTCTTCCCGGCAGTCAATGCGCGATAACGATCGGCAAAGATTTCTTGAAAATAAGGGTGTAAAGGTGTTGCGATTCACGAGTGATGAAGTTATCAGTGATCTTGATCGCATGATTGAAAATATTTTTCAAGAATGTGATACGTTGCCGCAGATTAATGAGTAATGGCTACCTCGACACCCCCGCCTGCCTCCTCCCCCTTACTAGGGGGAGGACACTGTTTATGGTACGATAAAGTTGTATGACCAAAGAAAAATTCGTTATCATTGATGGGAATGCTTTGCTCCATCGCGCATTCCACGCGCTCCCTCCCCTCACGACCAAAGACGGCGTATTGGTCAATGCCGTCTATGGATTTGCGCTCACGTTCCTGAAGGTGTTGAAAGATTTGAAACCAACCTTCCTTGCCGTGACGTTTGATACGAAAGCGCCGACCTTCCGCGACGAGATGTATGAGGATTACAAAGCCCATCGTATCAAACAGCCCCAAGAGCTCTACGACCAAATCCCGCTCATCAAGGAAATGATAAGCGCATTCAATGTGCCGGTGGTGGAGAAAGATGGATTCGAAGCGGATGATGTGATAGGAACGTTGGCACGAATGGCGCTGAAGCGCAAAATCACTCCTGTCATTCCCGCGAAGGCGGGAATCCAGCAAAAAAAGAAACAGAAAATAGATTCTTTTGGTGTTTCTGTCTGGATCCCGGATCAAGTCCGGGATGACACCGAGGTAATTATCGTCACCGGCGACCTGGACGCGCTGCAACTGGTAGACGAGCACACCAAAGTCTACACCTTCCGCAAAGGATTTACCGATACGATGATCTACGATACCGATGCCGTGAAAGAACGCTTCGGACTTGCGCCTGAGCAAATGATTGACTACAAAGCGCTGCGCGGCGACCCTTCGGATAATATTCCGGGGGTGCGGGGTATTGGCGAAAAAACGGCCGCCGAGCTCTTGCAAAAATTTACAACGCTCAAGGATATCTATCGCGCCGTGGAATCCGGAAAGACGGAAGGAATCAAACCGGGCGTACTGGAAAAATTAAAATCCGGCAAGAAAGACGCCTACCTCTCGCAAAAGCTTGCCACCATTGTCCGCAACGCGCCCGTTGATTTTGACTTTGAGGCGGCGCGGGTGCGCGGCGGTGACATGCACACACTCGTCAATCTCTTTCATCAATGGGGCTTTCAATCGCTGGTATCAAAAATTCCCTCACTCCCAACCCTCGAGTCGGACATTTCTAGCCATGGCCAGGAAAGTACGACTCCCACTACGAAGAGCGCTCAATATCGATCCCCCGCCCAAGGATCATTGCTTTTCTCCTCAACCGTAAAGTCGAAACGCGAATGGAAAGGCGTGCGCTATACGCTGATAGACGATGAGGAAAAATTCAATGAGTTTATTGCCGCGCTGAAGAAACAAACCGCGTTTGTCGTTGATACGGAAACCGACTCGCTCAATCCCTTCCACGCGCGCCTTCTCGGGATAAGTTTTTGCTGGGAGAAGGGAGAAGCATATTACCTCGCAAATTCGAAATTCGAAATTCGAAATTCGAAACCCGTGCGCGATGCACTTGAAAATCCGTCCACCAAAAAATACGGCCATAACGTTAAGTACGACCTTGAGGTCTTGCGCACCAACGGCATTCAGGCGCGAGGATTCACGTGCGATACGATGATCGCCTCCTATCTCTTGAATCCCGGCTCGCGCCAGCACAATCTCGACACGGTGGTCTTCACCGAATTTGGGGTTCAGATGCAGCCGCTTTCGGACCTCATTGGGAAAGGGAAAGACCAGATCGCCGTGGACCAAGTCCCTTTGCCTGATCTCGCAAACTACTCATGCGAGGACGCCGATTACACCTTCCGCCTCGTACGACCGTTTCAGGAAAGGCTCGCCGAGCGGGATAACCTCACGCTTCTTGAAACGCTGGAAATGCCGCTTATTCCCATTCTTGCCGACATGGAAGAAGCGGGGGTGAAAATCGACGTGGACGCGCTCGCCGCGCAGGCAAAAAAAGTAAAGGGTCTGCTCAAGAAACTGGAAGCAAAGATTTACCAAGCTGCGGGACAAGAATTTAACATCAACTCGCCTCTGCAGATGAAAAAAATTCTCTTTGAAAAACTCATGCTCTCCACCGCAGGCTTGGGAAAAACGAAAACCGGCATTTCCACGGCAGTCGGTGAACTGGAAAAACTTAAAGGCAAGCACCCCATTATAGAATTCATCATGGAATACCGCGAGCTGTTTAAACTCCTCTCCACCTATCTCGAAGCGCTGCCCGAACAGGTCGATCCGGATACCGGCCGCATCCACACCGACTTCAACCAAACCGTGGCCGCGACCGGCCGCCTCTCGTCCTCCAATCCGAATCTGCAGAACATCCCGATCCGCACTGAACTCGGACGCGATATCCGCACCGCATTCATCGCAGAACGAGGCTTCAGCCTCCTCTCCGCCGACTACTCGCAGATAGAGCTCCGCATCGCAGCCTCACTCACCGGCGACGCGGCTATGATAACTTCATTTCATCGCCACGAAGACATTCATCGCCGTACCGCATCCAATGTGCTGGACGTTCCCTACGATCAGGTGACGCCGGAACAGCGCAGAGACGCGAAAGCAATTAATTTCGGCATCCTCTACGGCCTGGGCGCACGAGGATTGTCCGTAGGGTCGGGACTCTCCTACGACGAGGCAAAAGATTTTATTGCACGCTATTTCCGCGTGCATAAAGGTATCAAGGCATACGTGGATCATACGATTGAAGATGCGCGCGAAAAAGGGTATGTGGAAACGCTCTTCGGCAGGCGGCGGTATCTTCCCGAAATCACGGCCGAGCATCCGGGGATGCGCGCCGCGGCCGAACGCATGGCGATTAATCACCCTATCCAAGGCACCGCTGCGGATCTCATGAAGCGAGCCATGCTCCAGGTTGACGCACGCCTGAAAAAAGAACTAGGATTATCAGACACGCCAGCCGCTGCGCGCACTGCCCGCATGCTTCTCCAGGTGCACGACGAACTGGTGTTTGAAGTCAAGGATGATTTGATTGAAACCGTTTCAAAAATAATCAAAGAAGAAATGGAGGGCGTTGCCCGGCTGAAAGTGCCTATTGAAGTGCATGTGGGCGTGGGGAAGAATTGGGAAGAATGCAAGTGACCCCGCCGCGGCGGGGTCATCCTGAGCGCGAGCGAAGCGAGCAGTCGAAGGATCACATGAACCGTCATTCCCGCTCCGCCAACTGGCGAAGGCGGAAATCCAGAAAACAAAAAAAGAAAAGTCAAACACGCAATCGCTTTTTATTTATTGTTATCTCTGGATCCCCGATCTCGGTCGGGGATGACAAGTAGAGGAAGATGCAATCCATGTTCGACATACAAACCTTCATCGAATCCATTGGTCTTCTCGGCATCGCACTCATCGTTTTCGCCGAGTCCGGACTTTTTTTGGGCGCGCTCCTTCCGGGCGACAGCCTGCTCTTCACCGCCGGGTTTTTGGCGTCCCAGGGTATCCTCGATATCCGCATTCTCATCCCCCTCTGCTTTATCGCTGCGGTTGTGGGTGACAGCTTCGGCTATGCCTTCGGTAGAAAAGTTGGTCCTTGGATATTCAAACGCGAGGACTCTCTCCTCTTCCAGCGCGCGCACCTCCTGCGCGCCCAAAAATTTTACGAGAAGCACGGCGGCAAAACCATCATTATCGCGCGCTTCATGCCCATCGTGCGCACCTTCGCGCCGATCCTCGCAGGCGTCGGGCGCATGCATTACCCGCGCTTTATCGCATTCAATGTCGTCGGAGGGTTCCTCTGGGCAGTCGGGCTTTCTCTGGCGGGATACATACTCGGCAATACCATCCCCGGCGTGGACCGCTACCTGCTGCCAATCATCCTCGCGATCATTCTTGCGTCTGTCGCGCCGGGAATCGCGCACGTGCTGCGCGACCAAGAAGCGCGGCGCAGTCTTATCAATTCGTTCAAATCGTTGATGGGGCGCGGCGGAAAAGCAGAGAAATCGCGCGCACCCACGGAAAAAATCACGCTCCCTCAAGATTACCGCAACACCGACACGTCAGCGCTCAACCATGTGATTCCGATGGCGCATATGAGTGAAGCTTCAAAGACGCGGTTTACCGTGCAGTTCGGCAGCCAGCCGTGGTTCAAATCCGACGTGCCGATACGACAAAAAACCACCTACCGCCTCGGCGGCCCTGCCGACTTCTTCCTCACTCCCAAAACGATTATAGACATGCAGGAAGTAATCACAGCAAGCCGCGAGCTCGGCATTCCCCTGTTCGTCCTGGGCGGCGGGTCAAATGTACTCTTCTCGGATCAGGGATGGAGAGGGGTGGTGCTGCAACCAGCGAATACTACTATATCCATCAATAACAGCGAACCAACATGGACAAGTGCTCGAACCGACGTGAACCCACCCCAACCCCTCCCAAGAGGGGAATCAATTGAAATCCCCTCCAACGGAGGGGCGGACGCGAAGCGGACGGGGTGGGTAACACGATGGGAAGCAGTGAACGCCGAACGTCCTGCCCCTCCACAAAAGCCAGAAGTCCCGTTAGGACTCCCAATGATTGAGGTCACGGCAGGCGCCGGCGCCTCGCTCCAACAACTCATTATCACTACTCACCAGCAGAAACTTGTAGGCCTTGAATCCTTCTTCGGCATCCCTGCCCGTGTGGGAGGAGCGTTGAGGAATAACGTCCACGGAGGCCCCGACAATTTCGACCGCTACGTGAAGGAAGCGACGCTTCTCAATCTCAAAACCGGAGAAAAAGAAACCTGGCCGAAAGAAAAATTCGTATTCTCCTACGATCACAGCATCCTGCAACAAACGCGCGACTGGCTCATCTGGGAGGTGACACTCATGATTCCGCAGGCAGACGACACGCTCTGGCAACAGTTCGACAATTTCTTCACATCATGGCGGCAGTATAAATGCTCCACGCAAACCGCGTCGGGCACCGCCGGCTGCGTATTTAAAAATATCCCGCCTGATGTGGCGCGCGCAAAACAAATTTCCTCATCTGCCGGTGCACTCATTGATTCGCTCTTCGGCCTCAACGCCTCGCTGCGCACCGCAAGAATCTCCGCGCTTCACGGTAATTTCCTCCAAAGCGAAATCCCCTCCCGAGGAGGGGTCGTCCCGCCATGGCGGGGCGGGGGTGGGTCATCCGACGACATGCTCTCGCTCATTAATTTCGTCCGCGAAACCGTCAAGGAGCGCACCGGCGTCGACCTGGAGCTGGAAATCGAGCTGGTCGGGTTTTGAAAATAAAAAAAGCCCTTGCGGACCGCCCTACTCATATCATCTCCGTGCTCCTCTCTGTCATCCCCGATCAGGATCGGGGATCCAGAAAAAAACAGAAATTAGAAAAATTCTAATGGGATGTATGCGTCCGCACTTCGGACGCTTTTTGTGACAATGATTCCGGCCGAGGCGTAGACTTGCCTGCTGCGGGAGCTGTCACTGCTCCTTGATCTTTGACCCTGACCAGTCGCTGCTTGTGGAACAAGCCTCAAGCAAGATCGCGCAACTGCGTCGCAACAAAATTTTACAGGGTTGGTCAGACACGAATTTGCATCCTCGGTTCCAAGCAAGAGCGCTCTTCATGCCCGCAAGGTGTCTGCATATGACCCTTGCCCCTGCGACCGTACAATCTTGTCGCCAATTTACCATCATGAGGATGGATGAGACAATCTCCTTTCAAGTTCCAAGGAGAGTGCGGTTGCCTCTACGATTTTTTTAGCGGTTCGTATCCGCTGAACAAGTGGCTTCGATATAATTATTTATATCGTTGCCCTTACCTCCTTCAGGAAAAATCAATTCTTTTCCTTTCGCCCACAGCCAATATAGCTGTTCGGCGAATCCAACCCATTTATTAAATATTTTTTCACCGTCGCACCACATCAGTAGTGCGAACAACAAAGCGTATCTCACGATATCATGGTCAATTTTCATTGACCCTGATTGTGAAATACTCTCTTTGAGTGAATAGGTCATTCTTGCCAACCTATTCACTAATTCGGAGAACGAAGGTTCTGGTTTTTCGTCCCCCATCCGTATCACCTCTTCATACCGCCTGGCAGATAGAATCTGCCTTAATAAAAGACCGTATGAATCACTGTAGACCTTTTCAGAAAGGTCTACAAATAACTCTTTCATTTCGTTGTCCATGAAAAAAAATCTTTTTTCATCTTTTCCTCCTGCCCATTTGGGCATTTGGACACTGGCGGGAATATCCCTTTCACTCGCACGTTTGTGCGAGTACCAGCACTCGCCGTTTTTGATTTACGGAGAGCCCCTTGCCTGCGTCGCGGTCATACGCTGACACCACGCAGACTGATGCGGACAACGGGCTCCCCGCAAATATTTTATGTTTCGGTTTTCAAAGTACGCTCACAAACAAGAAAAACAGACTCGCCTTGTCGCCAGAGAGTCCGTCAAAATCGCGAGAAGTTGCGTGGCCGTGGCGTAAAGTAGCTTCTATTGCCTTAAACGCCTCATGCTTTGACGACTAAACTAACGCAATTTCTCACAAATATTGACTATTTTTGACTCTCTTCACTTCAAGACCCGCGAGTATACCACAACTAATGGATTTGTCAAGGACATGACAAAAACAACTTAATCAGATACTATTATGAAGTATGCAACGCACCAACCACAACAGACACGGCAACCAGGGGATTATGGAACAAGTCCTCAACGACCCTCAATACAAGGGAAAGCATGTGATTGTCGCGGCAGGAAAAATATTTACCGCCAATACGGGGGAGGGGGCAGGAGATATCCTTGATCGCGTACGCGAACAGTATCCCGATGAAATTTCCGAAATTACGTATATCCCGGACGCGGATACGCTCATCCTATGGTGGTGAAATTTGCCTTCGAGCAATCCCATTCACCTGTCCTTGGGATCGTGAGGCGTCCTGTGGCGAATGTACAGTTCCAAACAAAAGCGAGCCAGCTCTGGCAGGGAGTATGGATGATTGTGGACTCGGGAGCCGACTACACGATACTCCCCCGCTTCATGGCGGCGAAGCTCGATGTGCAGGTGGAGCGGGACTGCAAAGTATTCCACACGTCAGGCATCGGCGGCACAGAAAAGGTATATTTCCTGCCGGAGATCAGGGTGCGCCTTGGTGAAATGGAAAGGACTGTTCCCGTAGGTTTCATTGATCGCAATGAAGTGCCGCCCCTGATGGGCAGACACCTGTGTATGGAAACGTTTGAAACATACTTCTCGTCAGACCACATTACGCACTTCTCTGATAAACCTTTCTTACCAAGCTAAGGAAACTTGCAAAAATATCTTCCCAATTTGTCACCCAAGAGCCTGGGTCGAAGGGTGGCAAATCGCATGTTTCATGACAAAAAAACATAATTCCAGTATTATTACTGGGTATGCCTACGCTTACCACACCCGCAATTTACCAGAACGGTGTCGTGATACCGAAAACAAGACCTCACTTCAGCGATCCTGACGAGGTAGTGGTGACATTTACAAAATCCGATGACAAAAAAAAAGGGAACGCGCGCGAGTTTCTGGCGCTTCTCGAGGAGTTTAGAGGAACTCTTCCCAAAGATTTTCCCGATGGGGCGGAATACATTTCGAAGTTAAGAAAGGAAATGGGCAAAGAGTGGGAAGAGTGGCTCGCGAGGCCGTAATCCGCATGCGGTATTTCATTGATTCTAATATTGTCATCGACTATCTGCGGGGATATGAGCCCACCATTGAGGCTCTTAAGTCATACTTGCGCGGCGACAATACGCTGTTCATCTCCGCCATCACCAACCTCGAAGTCCACGCGGGTAAAAGCATCACCCAGCTCGAAGTATTAGAGAATCTTGAACAATTTTTCTCTCGTGCAACGCCCGTTGATATCACATTTGAAATCGCCGGTATCGCGGGAGATTTCCGCAGGCAATATCAAACATCAGTACCCGATGCGCTTATCGCAGCCTCGGCATACTCATTAGACGCCTTGCTGATTACACGGAATCTCAAGCACTTTCAACCCATCAAAGAAATTCGCGTACAAAGTATTTAATCAAATAAATCTTAATAGTTATGAAACGCTCCACCCTCGTCATTCTCGCTATCCTCGCGATCATTGTGATCGCCGGTATCGGCATGTACAACCGCCTCGTGACCGCCTCGCAAGCCATTGACGGTCAATGGGCGCAGGTGGAAGCGCAATACCAGCGAAGGTTCGACCTTATCCCCAACCTCGTGGAATCGGTCAAAGGCATTTTTGAACAGGAAAAGACGGTATTTACGGCGCTCGCAGACGCCCGTACCCGCTACGGAGGCGCAACCACGGTGGATGATAAAGCGGCAGCCGCCGGCCAGGTGGAATCGGCGCTGTCCCGCCTCTTGGTCATTATGGAGAATTATCCCCAGCTTCGCTCGTCGGAAAACGTGACCGCGCTCATGGATGAGCTGGCCGGGACCGAGAACCGCGTGGCGGTGGAGCGCGGGAGATTCAATGAAAAAGTGCGCGATTTCAACACCATGTTGCTTCGTTTCCCGACCAACCTCTTCGCCCGTATGTTCGGATTCAATCAGCGGAGCTACTTCGAGGCAGCGGCAGGCGCGGAAACCGCGCCGCAAGTGAACTTTGACGAGTAACTCCACCTTCCCCTCCTCTTAGCTTAAGAGGAGGTTGGGAGGAGTTATGCCATGAATAATATTTTGACAACAAGGCTATTTGTATGCGGTACTCGAGCCATCCTCATGATGGCTCTTGTTGTGTTGCCGATCAATTTCTCCCGCGCAGTCAATTACCCAAATCCAACTGGCTTCGTGACTGACACCGCGCAGATGCTCACGACTGAAGAACGGCAGGCGTTGGAAACGTCCCTCCGGCGATTGAAAACGGAAATCGGAAATGAGATTGCCGTCGTGACTATCCCTTCGCTTGAAGGAGAGCCGATCGAAGACTATGCCGTGAAATTATTCGCACAGTGGGGCATTGGGCAGAAAGAAAAAGATAATGGCTTACTGATCTTGGTCGCCAAAGACGACCGCGCGGTGCGCTTGGAAGTGGGCTACGGGCTCGAGGGGGTGCTCAATGACGCGAAAGCCGGCCGCATCATACGCGAGGCTATTGCGCCGTCGTTCCAACAGGAACAGTATGGCGCAGGGCTCACCCAAGCAGTTGACGCCATCGCAGGAGAACTCAAGGGAGAGTCGGCGCTGCCGGAAGAAACCGCGTCGCCGCAGCTGCCGCGCGGGCTTGGACAGCTCTTTCCCCTTCTCTTTTTCTTCCTTATGTACGGCGTCAGCTACTTGGGCAGATCCAAACGCTGGTGGCCGGGCGGCGTCATCGGCGCAGTGGGCGGCGGGATTTTGGGAATCATCTTCGGCACATTAGCATGGGCTGCCGGAAGCGCGCTCCTTCTCGGACTCACAGGGCTGGGACTTGATTATGTGGTGTCCAAAAATTTCGCATCGCGAAAAGCGCGCGGCCTGCCCACCGACTGGCGGCATTCAGGCGGCGGATTCTGGTTTGGGGGAGGAGGCGGCGGATTGGGCGGTGGGGGGTTTGGCGGTTTTGGCGGCGGCATATCGGGCGGCGGCGGCGCGTCGGGGAGATGGTAGTTTTCGTTATTCGGTTACGATCATGGTGCTCGTTTCGTCATTCGTAATTCGTTCTACGTCAATACCGAATTGCGTAACCGAAATACGATACGGACTTCGTAACTGCACACGTTAATCAAAATCTGCGCAAATGTCCACTCCTCTCCTCGTCCTCATCCTTCTTCTCTGTTTCGCCGGCCTGGCAAAAGCGGCGGATCTTGCCGTCGCGCATGTGCGGGGACTTGGGAAAAAGCTGGGTCTTTCTTCATTTGCGCTGGGCATCCTCCTCGGATTCTTCACCAGCGCGCCGGAACTTTTCATCGGCATCAACTCCACCATCCGCGGCATCAGCGGCGTGTCCTTCGGCAATCTCATGGGAGGCATCGTCGTGCTCTTCACGCTGGTCGCGGGCGTGAGCGCAGTGTTTCATCGCGATATCGACACGACGCACGCGGTAAGCGGATGGCGTTTCCTTCCCATCGGATTGTTCTTTCTCGCTCCCCTCCTCTTCATGCGCGACGGGATTATTCGCGAATGGGAAGGTGTTGTCCTGGTCCTGCTCTACGGCGCGATCCTCTACTACCTTTCCCGCCTCGATGGACGGCAACTCTTTCACGTCGAGCTCGAGTCGGGCGAAGAGAGTGAGAGGAGCATCGGTGTCGCCGTGGGGGCGCTCGTTGCGGTCATGGGGCTCGCGGCGGTCATCGTACGCGTTGCGGCCATCCTTCTTGCGCGATTTGATATTCCTCCCTTCCTCGGGGGAGTCGTACTCTTTGCGGTCGGCACCAACCTTCCCGAGCTCATTGTCTCGCTTCAAGCCGCGAGGAAACACGCCGCGTCGCTCTCGCTCGGCAATCTCACCGGTAGCGGCGCGGCAAACATTCTCATCGTGGGCGCACTCTCGCTCATTAAGCCCATGACGGTAACCAATATATCCCTACTCAACCCCCTCGCCATATCTCTCACCACTATCATCATCGCCTTTGCCTTGCTTGCGCGCAGCGAGGGCAAACTCACGCGCCAGGAAGGCATTTTGCTCATTGTGCTCTATCTTGTCACCCTCTTCGGTGAAATTGCGATGCACGAACATATATGAAGACGATATACGCCCGCCCGGTGCATGAGCTTTCTTGGACGCGGCACGTCAAAGAGAAGATGCGCCATTATCAACTAAGCGAGTCCAGGATAAAACGCGTGATCGCGCACCCAGAGAGACGCGAAGTCGGCGTGGCGCCGCGCACTGTCGCCGCCATGCAGCCGATTACCAAAAAAAGTACAACGACCCAGGAAATCTGGGTCATGTATCAGGATCGTGGACGCACGCGGCACGTCATTACTGCCTGGCGCTATCCAGGCAAAAGTCCAGTGAGAGACGTCATTCCCATTCCGGAGGACATCCGCAAGGAGCTCCTCGCCGACAATCTTGAATAGCGCTCATCTCTCGCCTTGCGTCCACATATCGTCATATGAAAATATTTTCATTCAACCCTTGAAGGAATGTTTCATTACACAAGAATCGTTCCCTTCTACGTACATAACCTTGAGGATCGCCTCTTGGGCGGGCGCGTTAGAACTCACCCATCTTCGGGCGGTACTGGAGCGCTTCGCCGACGTGCGTGGACGCGATCTGCGCGTCGCCGGTCAAATCGGCGATGGTGCGCGCGATTTTAAGGACGCGGTAATAGCCGCGCGCGGAAAGGTGCATGGCAGACACTGCGTTTTTCAACATGACCTGGGTGGGAGCGTCCACCGGACAGTGCGCGCGCACCTCGCGCGACGACATTTCCGCGTTGGTGAGCACGCGCGACTCGCGAAATCGTTCCCGCTGCCGCTGCCGTGCGCGCTCCACGCGCGCGCGGATGGCGCTCGAGCGCTCGGCAATCGCCGTGTCGGCGAGTTTTTCAAAATGCAATTTCGGCACGTCGACGTGGATGTCAATGCGGTCCAACAGCGGACCCGAAAGCTTCTTCTGGTATTTCATGACCTGCGGCGGCGTACAGAGACAATCCCGTGTCGTGTCAGTCGCATAGCCGCACGGACAGGGATTCATGGCCGCCACCAGCATAAACTGCGCCGGAAAGTGCGTGGTGCCGGATGCGCGAGACACGGCGACGACCCCGTCTTCCAGCGGCTGGCGCAGATTTTCGAGCACTGACCGTCCGAATTCCGGAAATTCGTCAAGAAAGAGTATGCCGCGATGCGCCAGGCTTATTTCCCCCGGATGCGGGGTCGTGCCGCCGCCGACGATGGCCACGCCGGAGGCGGTATGGTGCGGCGCGCGAAACGGACGCTCCCAGACCAGCGGATTGCCGTCCCGCACCATCCCTGACACGGAATACAGGCGCGTCACCTCCAACGCCTCCTCGAGCGTCAGCATCGGCAAAATCGTAGGCAACGTCCTTGCCAGCAGCGTTTTTCCCGATCCGGGAGGGCCTGACATCAATACGTTATGCCCGCCTGCCGCGGCGATCTCCAGCGCGCGTTTGACGTGTTCCTGCCCCTGGATATAGCACATGTCGTACTGGCTCTCCCATGCGTCCGACGGCGCAGGCTCCACAAATGCGACGGGGGCAATGCGATGCTCCCCGGTCAGATGCAGCACGAGCTCGGCCAGGGTGCGCACCGGAATAATTTCCAATCCCGGCACCAGATTCGCCTCGGCGGCGTTCTCGGCGGGAACGAACACCCGCGTAATGCCTTTGCGCACAGCGAGCAGGCTGATGGACAGCGCTCCTGGAATGGGGCGCAAATGCCCGTCCAGGGAAAGCTCGCCCACAAAAATGGCACCCGCATCTTCAGGGTGCCACACAAACGCATCGCGCGTCGCCAAGACCGCAATGGTGATGGGAAGGTCGTACGACGGCCCTTCTTTCTTCAGATCGGCGGGCGCAAGATTCACCGTCACTTTCGGTCGCGGAAATTCCAATCCGGAATTTTTCATTGCGGACCGGATGCGTTCTTTCGACTCTTCCACCGCCTTATCCGGCAGTCCCACAATCACAAACGCGGAGGGCGCATGCCCCACATCAGCCTCCACCTCCACTAATTCGCTCTCAAGGCCGACGAGCGCCGCAGATACTACTTTGGTAGCCATACCCGCCTACAGATATTATTCTTTTAATCTGTCCTTCCAAGCATTACTCCATCCTAACAAATTTTTGTGCAACAATCAATGTGCGTCTTTCAAAAATTGAGACGGGTGACGGAAGAGAAGCAAGAGAATGCCTGTCAGTATCATCAGATCGGCGAGATTGAAATAAAAACCCACGCGCGGCGCGGCGAAGTAATCGATGACCGCGCCGTAGCGTACGCGGTCGCACACATTGGAAAGCGCGCCCGCGAGGATGAGGAAGAACGGGGTCGGGCGCGGCGCCTCGCGTTGCATTGCGCGCACGGCGGCGACGCCTACCACCGCGAACGCGATGGCGATCCCTATAGCCATCACCGCATCCGGCAGCGCGATGGAGAATGCGATCCCCGAGTTGCGATGCAGTACAAACACACCGCCCGCCACGGGGCGGGAGGTGTCAAGCGCAATCGCTTTCAAGAGTCGATCGAGCGCGAGCAGCGCGAGTGGCAACGGGAGTGCGCGGAAAGCACGCATGGCCTTATTTGCCCGCGCCCGTCGCTTTGAGTTTCTGCTTGCAGGCGACGCAGGACGAGGATGAGGGGCGGACCGAGAGCCGGCGTTCGTCAATGGCCGTGCCGCAGTACCGGCATGTGCCGTAGGTACCGTCGGCGATGCGCAACAGCGCCGCCTCCGCGTCGGTCAGCATTCGCTCGAGCGTGTGTTCCAGCGAAAGATTGTCGGTATATTGTGCAACCTCTGCCGCATTCTCGTCTTCTTTGTCGCCATACGAAGGAAACTCCGCGACAAAATTGCCGGGAACGGCGTGCGCGCCCTTTTCTGAAATCGCCTGCAACTGCTGTTTCAACTGCGCCCGTTCTTCCTCAAGCTTGCGCTTCATCTCGGCGATGAACGATGAGGTAAATAATGAAGAGGATGGCATACAGGTACATACTACCACGCGCGCGCAAAAAAAACGAGGCCCCGCAAGGGGCCAGATAAATGAATATAGGGCCCTGCAAGGGCCTCTGGGGACTTCACCCACCCCGTCTT
>Ga0209343_10004741_pt1 | contig 16725 bp, 18 predicted proteins | sample RifCSPlowO2_02_FD_184026 | JGI IMG/M metagenome (GOLD analysis project Ga0209343, IMG submission 184026) | Groundwater microbial communities from Rifle, Colorado - Rifle CSP2_plank lowO2_0.2 (SPAdes) (version 2) | ecosystem: Environmental > Aquatic > Deep subsurface > Groundwater | place... | reverse complement strand
AACGCCGCAGACGCCGCGCCCAGACCCAACCCGAAGGGCCGCTTGCCTGGGGGTGCATTGCGGCGTTGCGGCCTGCTTGTGGAGAATGACTACACGGCGCAGCCCGTGCCTTGCACTGCATCCCGCAGGCAAGCGGCGCGGAGTATGAAACCTGCTGGAATAGGCTCTTAATCGCACAGGAAACGGGGTATTGAACTCACGCCAAAATAGTACACCTCGACAGCGCAAATAGGTGACACAGGTCATTGTTTGCTTACCGCCGTTTGGCTAGAATCACGGTGCCATCAATTGCTGGCACTCTAAGGAGAACGACGATGGAACATACTCTGCCTGCACTACCCTACGCCATGGACGCGCTCCAGCCGCACATGTCCAAAGAAACTTTCGAATACCACTACGGCAAACACCATCAGGCCTATGTTACCAACCTCAATAACCTGATCAAGGGCACCGAATACGAGAAGCTTGATCTGGAGGCGATTATCAAAAAGGCTCCCCCGGGCGGTGTCTACAACAACGCGGCGCAGGTGTGGAACCATACTTTCTTCTGGAACTGCATGAAGCCGAATGGCGGCGGCGCACCGGTTGGCGCGCTGGCGAACGCCATCAATAAAAAGTGGGGAAGCCTGGACGAATTCAAGAAGGCTTTTCAGACTTCCGCAGTGGGCAATTTCGGTTCCGGCTGGACATGGCTTGTGAAGAAGGCCGACGGAAGCGTGGATATCGCCAGCATGGGCCCGGCTGGAACACCGTTGACCACTGCCGACAAGGCGATTCTGTGCGTTGATGTATGGGAACACGCCTATTACATTGACTACCGCAATCTGCGCCCCAAGTTCGTCGAGACTTTTCTCAATAACCTGGCCAACTGGGATTTTGCGGCAAAGAATTTCGCCTGAGCTTTAGCCGGATCAAGTGAGTGAAATATAGAAGGGTGCATGGAATGCACCCTTCACGGTTATTGTTCCGGCTGGATAAACTACATGTCAATTCAACCAGGCGGGTTTCTAGCCATATATGGACGATGTAAACCCTAAAGCGGGCCCCGAAACGGGTGACGCCAATGATCGCCGCGCTCAGCACAATCTGCGCATGATTTTTGATAAAGCCTGCCAGATAGCCGCGCCGTTCTTTGATTCAAAGCAGGGCTGGGGTGGATCTTCACTGACCATGTATGCGCGTCAAACCCTGCGCGAGGCATATCCGGATTTGACCCAGCAGGAGATTGCGATCCTGTTTTCGGCAGTATCGCGATTTTACAGAAGCGCTCCGAAAATCAGCTAAGCGCTTTTCATGCGCCAGCCTATCGCTGGTTCGGTCAAAAAATGTGCTTCAGATGCGATGCCTGAATGAATCCTGAGGGATGCGCGGATATAATTGTGCAACAATTCGCTTTTGATGGTCATCCCTGATTATTTTTACCATGAACCCTACCCTCGTGTTTGACATCGAAACCGTTCCCGACATTGCCGGGCTGCGCACGCTGCATCAACTGGACGCGCATGTCAGCGATGCGGAAGTGGCAGAGATGGCCTTTCAACTGCGCCGCCAGAAGACCGGCAGCGACTTCATGCCGCATCATTTGCAGCGGGTGGTGGCGATCTCATGCGCATTGCGCGAGGGCGACAATTTCAAGGTATGGTCGCTGGGTGGGCTGGAAGAAGATGAAGGCAGCATCATCCAGCGTTTCTTCGACGGCGTCGACAAATACACGCCGCAGCTGGTGTCGTGGAACGGCGGCGGTTTCGACCTGCCGGTGCTGCACTATCGCGGGCTGATCCACGGCGTGCAGTGCGCGCGCTACTGGGACCAGGGCGAGGACGACAAGGAATTCAAGTGGAACAACTACATCAGCCGTTACCATTCGCGCCATCTCGATCTGATGGACCTGCTCGCGATGTACGGCGGGCGCGCCAACGCGCCGCTGGATGAGCTGGCGAAACTGATCGGCTTTCCCGGCAAACTCGGCATGGACGGCAGCAAGGTTTGGGAGGCGTATCAGCAGGGCAGGCTGGACGAGATCCGCAACTATTGCGAGACCGACGTGGCGAATACTTATCTGGTGTTTGCGCGCTTCCAGATGATGCGCGGCGTGCTGACGCGCGCACGCTATCAGAAGGAATGCGATCTGGTGCGCAGCGAACTGGGCAAGCTCGATCAGCCGCACTGGCAGGAATTCCTGGCCGCCTGGCCGCAACAGTAATTTCTATGACCAAAAATGACACGGTATTGGTCGAGTCGCTCGACCAGGAAGGGCGCGGTGTGGCGCACGCCGACGGCAAGGTGATTTTTATCGAAGGCGCGCTGACCGGCGAGACGGTCGGCTACAGCTCGTATCGCACGAAGCCGTCGTTTGAATTGGCGCAAGTCACCGAGATCTGCCGGGCCGCATCAATGCGCGTGCAGCCGAAGTGCAGGCATTTCGGGGTGTGCGGGGGGTGTTCCATGCAGCATCTGGATGCCAATGCGCAGGTTGCGGTGAAACAGCGCATCCTCGAGGACAGCCTGTGGCACATCGGCAAGGTGAAAGCGGAAACCGTCCTGCCGCCGATCCACGGACAGACCTGGGGTTATCGCGAACGCGCGCGCCTTTCGGTCAGGCATGTCCTGAAGAAAAACAAGACGCTGGTCGGCTTCCACGAAAGACGCAGCAGCTTCGTTGCCGACATGGAGTACTGCGAAATTCTAGTGCCGAAAATCGCCGGCCTGTTGCCGCTGCTGGCAGAGCTGGTGAGCAGCCTGTCGATACGTGATCGCCTGCCGCAGATCGAAGTGGCGGTCGGCGAGTTTGTCGATGCGCTGGTGTTGCGCGTGATGGACGCGCCATCAAGCGATGATGAGGCTGCGCTGCGCGCGTTTGCCGACAGGTATCAGATTCAATTCTGGCTGCAATCCGGGGGGCCGGACACCATCGTTCCGTTTCATCCTGTCAACGCGCCGCCCCTTTCCTACAGCCTGCCTGAATTCGGCATTACCATGCCGTTCGGACCGGGCGAATTTACCCAGGTCAACAGTGCGCTGAACCGCGTGATGGTCAGCCGCGCCATCCGCCTGCTTGACCCGCAGCCGGGCGAGCGCATCGCCGATTTTTTCTGCGGCCTGGGCAATTTTACCTTGCCGATCGCGCGCAGCGGCGCGAAGGTGCTCGGCATCGAAGGCAGCGCCGCGCTGGTGGCGCGCGCCAAAGAAAATGCCGCAGCCAATGGCTTGGCAGGCAACGCCAAATATGCCACGATGAATCTGTTCGAGATGACAGCAGAGGCTTACGCCGGGCTGGGAAAGTTTGACAAGCTGCTGATCGACCCGCCGCGCGACGGCGCGCTCGAACTGGTGAAATCCCTGGGCGGTGGCGGCGGTGAACATGCCCCGTGCCGCATTGTGTATGTTTCCTGCAACCCCGCCACACTGGCGCGCGATGCGCAGGTGCTGGTACAGATTCACGGGTACACACTGAAAGCGGCGGGGGTGATGAATATGTTTCCGCATACCTCGCATGTCGAATCGATAGCGGTGTTTGAACACGTACAGGTGAAGCAACCATCCGCGTAAGCCGCAACCAAATGGTTGGAACAGCGAAGACGGAATTTTCAGGGGGTCATAATGCAAAAAAGAAGGCAGGGTTTCCCCTGCCTTCTTCATGCGTGCGCTGAATTACTTGGCAGCAGCGTCAGCTTTCTTTGACTTTGCCGCAACCTTGGCGCCTTCTTTCTTGGCAGGTGCAGCCGCTGCAGCAGGAGCAGCGGCTGCGGAAAAAGAAACTGCAGCAAATGCAGCGAGGATTAATGCGGATAACAGTTTGCTCATTGTGAACTCCAAATATGTTAGGGAAGCTCTGATTAAGTCCTCCGTTCGTGGTGAGCCTGTCGAACCATGAATGGAGGGGTTAATCAGATCAACGGGTTAAGCGAACCGCCCTTCGACAGGCTCAGGGCGAACGGACTTATTCAGAGTTTTCTTAAGTTAATAAACATTCATGACACTGAAATGTCGCGTTACAAAACGCGCGGCATATTGGTTTGCTTGACACCGCTGAACGGCATTTTTATTGTGGCGCTCCCCAGATTGGCGGATAAGATAGCGGTTGTGTCCAACGCAAGATAAACTGTGCGAAGTTAAAAGAGATGTGGGGTTAAGCCAGGCAATCCACCTTCCGGCTTGCTGGGCAGTGGAACAGATACACAGGGTTAAGGATTGAACAAGATATAACCCAAACCGATGTTCAACAATTTGCTAACGGCATATTATGAAACGCTACAGTGACCTTGTCGCCGATGCGCTCACACGCGTGGCTGAAATCCAGCCTTGGGATTTGAGCAAACTACTCGCTGCGGGACGCGAGTTCGTGATGCTCGACGTGCGCGAGCCGGCAGAATTCGCCATGCTGCGCATCCCCGGCGCGATCAATGTGCCGCGCGGCATACTGGAGCAATCCTGCGAATGGGATTTTGACGAGACCGTGCCGTTGCTTGCTTCCAGCAGGGAAATGGATATCGTGGTGATCTGCCGTTCCGGTTACCGCTCGGCGCTCGCCGCCGACGTGATGCGGCAGATGGGCTTCACCAGCGTGGTTTCGCTCAAGACCGGCGTGCGCGGCTGGAACGATTCCGAGCAGCCGCTGGTGGATGGGGCGGGTAACCCGGTGGATGCCGATACGGCGGATGGGCTGCTGGCAAACCGCCTGCGCCCCGATCAGCACAAACCGTAAGCATCATGATGCAGGTTGGGCTTCGCCCACCATGTCGGGCGGAGCCCAACCTACAAAAAAGGCGGCCATTTGGCCGCCTTTGCATTTGAAGCAATGAACCTTAGTCCCGCTCGCCGCTGAACGCCATCAGCAGGCTCAACAGGTGGATGAACAGGTTGTAGATGTTCAGGAACAGTCCCAGCGTCGCCATCACGTAGTTGGTCTCGCCGCCGTGCACAATCCGGCTGACATCGAACAGGATGTAGGCGGAGAAAATCAGCACGGCGATCGATGAAATGGTCAACGACAGCGCGGGAATCTGGAAGAACAGGTTTGCCAGCGAGGCGACGATCAGCAGGATCAGCCCGATGAACAGGAATTTGCCCATGAAACTGAAATCCTTCTTGGTCACGGTGGCGATGGTTGCCAGCGAGAAGAAGATGATGCCGGTGCCGCCTGCGGCCAGGCCGATCAGCTGTGCGCCATTCTTCAGGTGCAATGCCACTTGCAGGATCGGGCCGAGGAACACGCCCGCCAGAAGCGTGAAGCCGAGCAGTGCGGCGATACCCCAAACGCTGTTGCGCAATGCAGTGACGGCGAACAGCATGCCCATCATCGCGCCAAACATCAGCAGCGCGCCCATGATCGGGTGTTCTGCCATGAACGAGAAATTCATCGACATGCCGACGAACGCGCCGATGACAGTCGGGATCATGGTCAGCGCCAGCATCATGTAGGTGTTGCGCAGAACCTTGTTCTGTTCGGCTGCGAGTGCGCCGCCGGTTTGCGTTGCGGTTTGGTATTGCATGTATGACCTCCTGAGATTAATCGCTAAAAAACCATAACTAAGACTACAAAAATATAGAAAAAGTTTCAATATGTGGAATTGGCTAATTGTTGGCACTACTATTAACCATAAGATGGCGTATTTTACTTGATTTTTCGTTCCTTACATATCACCTGTTGAGCATAACTTGGCGTTATTCGGCAGATGTTGCTCATATGTTGACGTTGTTCCTCATTTGCCAAAGACGGGACGAATCTTTATCTATAAAGAAGTGCTCCCAATAGAAGGGCAGCATCTAATTGAGCCGCCAAACGGTAAACGTCTCCTGCGTGTCGATGCTACACGTCGCCAGCGTCAGCTATCGGGTAAGCTGAATAAGTTGGGTATCCGGATTTTCCGGTGGGTTTAGAGCTTTGAGCGGTGAAGGATGATTTTTTAGTCTCCGGATTTTCTGGTGGGTGAGATGAAATTTAATCGCAGCCTAGCCTAGCAACTTGACACAATCCTTCTGTCAACTAGAATAGCTACACGTCCGCGTCGCGTGGACTCTAAAGTAACGCGGATTGTCAAACCTGCCGCAAGGCGTCCAGTAGTACCCAACAGAACCATTCTGTCCAAAACTTGAGAATGATAGTGCCTGCGTTCGTCGAACGTAATCGCTAGCGTTTTTTATTTTCATAAATTTTTCATCCTCGTGATGAAGATCGTCGCCATGCGTTATTGGCATATCAAACCAACCTGAAATCCTAATTCATTACTGGAAGTCAGGTTTCGTCGGCGCAAAATATCGCGTCATTAACCCACGCGGGTAAGTTGCTACCCGTCAAGGGTGCAGCTACGCGCATTTCAAAGGAGCTCGCGATGCAAAAAATTGCATATTGCAAGCGTCATCACAAGGTATATAATAAACATATATCTAATGAGGAGGTAATTATGAGAAATTTGCTTCTGAAATTCAAATCTAAAGACTCTCCTTATGGGGTTACGAGAGAAACCTTAAAGGCGCTGGCTGATGAAATGGATGTAAGTGAAACGATGGTGGTGCATCTCGCCATCTCCCGTTTTGCAAAAGAGGTTCTTCCTGCCTACGAGATTGATGACGGCCAACTTACAGTTGGGGACATCAATCGCACTCGAAAGGCTGCGGAACCAATGCTGCCGAAGGGCAAGGTAATCAACACGCGATCTTTGCTTTAAGGAAAGATTATGTGGGAATTGCCTAACCCAGGAGATATTGTCTGGTGCCATTTCCCGCAACGCCCTCGGGATGTTCCAGGACCGAAGCCTCGCCCAGCCCTCGTTGTTTCTGTTACAGAATACGAAGATGGGCATACGGTGAAGGTTGCTTACGGAACATCGCAGAAGGTTGATCGATTGAAGGCTGGTGAATTTGCAATTCGAAAAGCAGAAAACAAAACTGCCTACGAAGTCGCCGGTTTGTCATACGACACGAAATTTGATCTCCGCAACATGGTTGAACTGCCGTGGAACGAGATATTTTTTTCCGTGCCGCCCAACCCATCCCATGGGCAAACTCCAAAACTTGGAAGTCTGCATATCGGAATGCACAGGGCTCTCAATGCTGCTGCACAAGCTATCAGATAATAAATCAGCACAACCAAACCCCCAAGCATCTATGATGCAAGGGGGTTTTTCTATTTTGGATATGCCTTCATGCCAGTCAACATCCTGAATCTGCCCGGCCTAAACGTACTGGACTTTAAGGAGACGGACGCCGAGTACCACATCAGGGCAGAGCCTGCCGCAATATCCAGACTATGCCCACACTGCGGTCGTTCTCACGACACAATAAAGCATGCGCAGAAGACGCTTTTTGTGAGGGACTTGCCTTCGCATGGTAAGAGCGTAGTTATTCATCTGGATGCACCACGTTTGCTCTGTAAACTGTGTAACAAGACCTTCACCGCCGCTGTTCCGGAAGTTGATATAGCCCGGCAGATGACTGAGCGACTGGCTCACTGGATCGGGCGACAGTCTCTCGAATACACCTATGCCGAGATCGCCAAGCAGGCCAACGTCGATGAAAAAACCGTCCGGAATATCTTTGACGAATACGTGGCAGGACTGGAAAAGCAATTCAAAAGAGAAACGCCGCCCTGGTTAGGGATTGACGAAATCAAGTTGGGACGATTCAGGGCTGTATTCACAAACATCCACGGGCATACGCTGGTCGATATGCTGCCTGACCGCTATAGCACCTCCATCGTCAAATTCCTACAATCCCTGTCCAACAAAGAGAAGATCACCCATGTTGCGATGGATATGTGGTAACCGTATCGCATCTCTGTCCAGCAGGTGCTGCCTAATGCCAAAATCGTCGTGGATAAGTTCCACGTCGTTAGCAAGGCAAATGCCTCACTGGATGCGGTTCGGCGGGGTGTAGGCAAGGCCGACCAGAAGAAGCATGAGAAAGGCTTGAAACGCGCCCACAAGCTGTTCTCCAAGTGACAAGGCGATCTCAACGATGAGCAATACATCACCGTTTCTGGTTGGCTGAACTGCTTCCCGTTACTGGCGGCGGCGTATGATCTGAAAGAGCGGCTATTTCGAATCTATGATGTCACGACCAAGGAAGAGGCGTGGGCCGAATACCTGAACTGGGAAAGCAGCATTCCTCCAGAGCTGGAGAAACCTTTCCGTCCGGTGAAAACGGCGTTCCGTAACTGGAAAGATTACATCCTGAACTACTTTGACGATGAGCGCGTTACCAACGCCTTTACGGAGAGCTTCAATTCGAAGATCCGTCGGGTGTATCGAAATGGACGGGGCTACGCCTTTGAGAGACTGAGGGCCAAGGTGCTGTTTAACGATATGCTGCAAAAGCGGGTTCCTATACAAGAGAAGGTTCGGATCAAGAAGAAGCAGAAATTTGAGGAGATCGGGATGGCGCGTTACATGTGCCTAGCTGGATCTTTCGATGATGGTTACGAAACCAAGATTCAGACCCGGCAGGGGAATCTTGGAACCGATCTACCCACATTGCTCGACCTTCTCAACGAAGATCAGTTTTAACGCCCACCCACCGGAAAATCCGGATACCCAATAAGTTGGCGTAAACGCTAAGTTTCAATGGCCGCTTCTAGGAAGCCAATCAGCATGTGCGGTGGGCAGGAACATTAGCGGCTTCAACTTGATATTCGAATTGATTCTGTCCGTATGATTGGCCTTGTAAGTAATAGTTAAATTCACTAGTGTCCGGTTAAATTGAGTCATGCCGACGGCAATGTCAATATTGATAAGGGTTTCAAGCGATTCATGGGTGTCCACGATTTGAATTTTAGAATAAGCATTTGCGATCATTCCGGGTTTAGAGAGCTTGGGGTGAATCATGAATATTGGCAAGACGCTGTTTGCGCAAGTCATGGAGTACGTGCCATGGAAGACCTTCGGTCGCATCATCGACCGTCACGACGGAGATGCAGGAGTGCGCACCTTGGACTGCGCCGACCTGTTTCGCGTGATGGCGTTCTCGCAATTGACGTGGCGCGAGTCTTTGCGCGACATCGAATCCTGTTTGGCGTCCAACCAAAGCAAGCTGTTCCATATGGGCTTGAGCGGCATCCCCGCTCGCTCGACGCTCTCGGATGCCTTGAACCAACGAGACTGGCATATTTATCACGCGCTGGCGATGCGCTTGATTCTGCGAGCCCGCGATCTCTATGCCAAAGAACCTACCGGGCTGGAACTGGATGCGACGGTTTACGCATTGGACTCGACCACCATCGACCTGTGCTTGAGCCTGTTCGACTGGGCTCCGTTCCGCAGCACCAAAGCGGCGGTGAAGATGCACACGCTGCTGGATTTGCGTGGCGCGATTCCGGCTTTCATTCACATCAGCGACGGCAAAATGGGCGATGTCAAAGTGCTCGACATCCTGCCTATCGAAGCGGGGGCGTTTTACGTGATGGATCGGGGCTACCTGGATTTCGACAGGCTTTACAAGATACATCAGGTGGGAGCGTTCTTTGTAACCCGCGCCAAACGCGGCATGGACGCGCGGCGCGTGTACTCGACCAAGACCGACCGAACCACGGGAGTGATATGCGATCAGGCCATTCATTTCAACGGGTTTTACGTGTCCCGCGACTACCCGGAACATCTGCGGCGCATCCGATACAAAGACCCCGTATCGGGAAAAACGCTGGTGTTTCTGACCAACAATACGACGCTGCCGCCGTTGACCATTACCGCGCTGTACAAGAGCCGCTGGCAGGTGGAGCTGTTCTTCAAATGGATCAAGCAACACCTGCGCATCAAGCGTTTTATGGGCACGAGCGAGAACGCGGTGAAGACGCAAATCTGGTGCGCCGTGTCCACCTACGTGCTGATCGCCATCGTCAAAAAGGAGCTTCACCTCAATGCCTCGCTCTACACTTTGTTACAGATATTGTCGGTCTCGATTTTCGAGAAAACCCTTATTTCATGCGCCTTGCAACCCGACACCACCGGGATCATTGCGCCACCACCCAGTAACCAAATGATTCTGTTTGATTTTTAACCGGACACTAGTGAGTTAAATTGTATAACCTGCGTTCCATCAAAAAGTTAAGGGAAAATCCCCCGTGTCCGTATTATCAAAACATGTCCGTCGAATCGGTCATGTGAATAACTGTAAGGTGTGCTAATCACTAGGCTTCGTGCCGAAGGAGGGAACATGAATACAAAGTATATCGTTGCCATTGGTGCGTTCGTAGCTATTCTGAGCGGTTGTGCTTCCGCCCCCGCCCCAGTTGCTACACCAGCTCCAGCCCCAGCCCCAGTTGCTAAATCAGACTCAGACCCATTTACTACACCTGGGTACGCAGTTGTACGGACATTCTTCGCAACAGATCGGAACTTGACCGGAAAGACGAAGCCTGACGAAATGTTTGGGATTGCTCGCTCGAATCTCACATACGGAGCATGTGACGTAAGCATCCCGCGTGACCACCGAATGGGGGAGTTGGAGTCTCCTTCAATATGGAGACTGGAGCTTCGTGAATATCCGGCCAAGCATATTGTGCTTTTAAGTACTGCTATCAGTTCCAAAGATAAGTTCTTCTCGGACGTGGCTGCTCGTGTCCGCGCGTCTCCGAGAAGCAGTGCGTTTTTGTTCGTTCATGGTTACAACGTTACGTTCGCGGATGCCGCGAGAAGAACGGCGCAGATTTCATACGATCTAGGTTTCGACGGCGCACCAGTTTTTTACAGTTGGCCATCCCAAGGCACAACTCCCGCATACACGGTCGATGAGCAAAACATTGAATGGGCACAAGCCAATCTGAGAGGCTTTCTCGAAGACTTTTTTACACGCTCTGACGCTCAAAGTGTTTATTTGATCGCGCACAGCATGGGAAACCGCGCGCTTACGCGCGCTTTAGCGTCGCTCCTAACTGACAAGCCGGCTCTACGAAACCGACTTAAGGAAGTGATTCTTGCAGCACCGGATATCGACGCCGATGTATTCAAACGAGACATCGCTCCCGCGCTCACCGCAACAGGTCGGCCAGTTACGTTGTATGCATCGTCTGAAGACTTGGCGTTGATAGCTTCAAAAAAGGTACATGGGTATCCGCGAGCAGGCGACTCTGGCCAAGGGTTAGTTGTGGTTGCAGGGATTGAAACAATAGATGCGACAACTACTGACACCAGTCTTTTGGGGCACTCGTACTTCGCAGAAACCCGCTCGGTATTGTCAGACATGTTTTATCTAATTCGAAACGATCAGCGGGCTGACCAGCGTTTTGGGCTCCATGGCATTGATACCCAAGCTGGTCGTTACTGGGAATTTATGCGATGACTCGCTGAACGGTCGGTGACATAGGTAACGCTTTAGTCTGGGGACATAGGTAACGCTATTTGCGTTTTATTCTGCCATATTCATCTTCAATTCGCATCGGTCGTTTATGTAACCCCCTAGTTTCAGGGGCCCGAAATAGACGTTCCAGATACCATCATCAATCTCCTCCAAACTAGCGAGCCACTCCTCTTTGTTTAGTGGTAAGTAAAGCTACCACTACTTTGGCACTTTGATGCCGTTTTAGGAAGTGGGCGTCCATTCCATTACGTTAGGTCGCACGATCAAATGCCGTGCCGGCGGCTTCCCAGCTTTTCAGTGGAGGTTCACATGCGAAATCGCACTAGATCGCCTGCTAGCTTGTGGGCATGGCTAATCACATTGTTCGTTGCCCTAGTCCTTGGCGGATGTTCAACGATTAAGCTTGTCGGCGACTACGATGAGCAGATTGACAAGGGGGTAACCCAGCTCCAAAAGGATGTGGAAACGTTCTTGGTCAAGTTGGAAGCTACCGCGCAGAAGCCAGCCGACAAGGTTGAGAACTACGACAAGAATACGAAGTTCTACGAAGATTCAAAGGTGGCTCTTAGCGGGCTTCGCGTCCGCGCGGACGCTATGGAACGGAACAGCATCACTGTAAGGATGCTAGATCGCCTTTCCAAAAATATTGGCCGGCTTGAAGAAATGCACCAGGAGGGTCTTGTTAAGGCTGAGATTGAAAACAGCATCCGAGGCGCATTGAACTCCCAATTTACAGCCATCTTGACTTTTGAACTCGCAAAGAAACGGGGGGAGAAGATCGACGATAGCAGGGCACAAAGCCCGAGCACACCAAAGTCAACAGTTGAAGGAGACAAAAAATGAGCCTCGACGTAGATGCAATTGCCAAGGACATGATTTCCGCAGCAAAAGGCGTAGTTGACCAGAAGTGGCCCGCTACGCGCGAGTATTTTGAGTCCGAATCGAAGATGTATGCGCAGCGGCTGGCAAGCGTGGCAAAGATGTATGCCGATGGCATCATCTCTGAGAAGCGTGCGAAGGAGCACATCGCCCTCCAGAACGAAGCATGGGAGACAACTCTCTTGGCTGTAAATGGTCTCAGCCAAATTCTTATTGAAGAGGCACTCAATGCTGCGATAAAGGTAGTCCGAGATGCCGTGAACAAGGCTATCGGTTTTGTCCTCCTTTAAGCGCGACCTAACCATTCGCTCCACCGGACGGCCTTCGGCCGCTGGTGAACTCTAACGTTGAATATCCGCTTCGGAGATATTTGAAGGGCAGGTATGTGCCATTATGCAAAGCTTTGCATAACGCCACTTTGCGGAGTTTTTGCAAAATACTTTTTGCAGTGCATCCAAACCAAGAAATGGGAAATAACAACGGTATTTAGAGGCCAACTTCAAGTAATATAAACAATATTCAGTTGTGGAAAGTAACGCAGGGGCAAGGACTGACTTGAATCGCGAACTCATTGAGGAAGAATTGAAAGCATCGCCACAGACTCCTAGTCTATTGGCTTTGACACTTCATGAGTTAGAAGGTACAGACCTTGTGGTCACGTTGCCGAGCGACTGGAAAGGAGCATCTGAAGAAGTTGGTCAAGGCTATAACATTTCTGAAGGGAACCTGAACTTTACATCCCTAGCTGATCGCAATCAGATATTGGCGCAGTATTTCTACGAAAAATATTTCAGCAACGGTTCCATAGATCGTGAAACTTTGTTCTCAGTTGCACTTGGCCTGTGGAGAAAAGAAATTGGCCGGACTGACTTCGCATCTGGGCGATTGTTGGTGGATGTATCACAGTATGTGGATATCCTTCATCTGGCCACCGAACATATTACTGCCGGAGCTAACTGCTTCGATGTATTGCATGTCATCGAAGCAATGCTGGTTCATGCGCAGAATATAAGGATCGAATCACTAATTGAACTGGCACGGGCTCAGCATATCGGGACAAAAGGTGACCTCTGCGCCAGCATGCTCTACAGGTCCCTGGATAATTGGTTAACAACGCGCCCGCAGGTAGCACGTGAAATATGGGAAAGCATGGCCGATTCTACTGATGAAGTAGCTGCAAACCTACTTGGCACATCCCTCATCGGACTTTCACGAAGCAATCCTTCGGTGTCTGTCACTCTAGCAATTGGAGCAACGGAATCTACACAAACCTTTCGGAAGCGCATAGGGCATTGGCTTTGCGGATCGCTCCTTCAGCAAAGCAACTTGTCCGCCCAGGATCGCGCTACTCTGGAACAAATCATATTGAATGGAATTTACGATGCTGACAATGACATTAGTAAAGAATCAGTTCGGGCTGCAACCGGCGCACTGCATTTATCAACGGTTTTTGACAACGCGTTACTTGAGTTAGCACAGAATGAACAGCAGGATGCATTAATAGCAATTGGAAATGCCTTGTATTTGAAGTCATCTGAACTACAGAAACAAGACCGATTCTTTTGTTGGCTTCCTATGCTCGTTGCCGTCCCCCCGACTGGTGCGCAATCAATGGATAGCTTGGATTTCGTACTTTCCAATGTATTAAGGAATGACCCAGCCAATTGCCCCATCGTAATCGAATTCTTGACTTCGTGGACATTGCGTCACAGCAGGGAAACTCCAAGCGAGAAAGCTTTCGTCCAGTGTTTTGACCAGTGCATGTACAAATTGGCCGATCAGCCGGATGTGCTGGCCTCTGTTATCACAGATTGGCTGACCAGCGACGCTAGACAGCTAGCCGGGGCTGCAGCAGGTATCTTGTCTGAACTGGAAGTGCATAGATGCAATGGAGCGCATCTTGATCCAGGGAAATTAAGTGTTATGAATGCTGAAGAGCTCATGTTTCTCGCCAGGAGGATACTAGGATTTGCGCACAGCCCACAGCAACTGCTTTCATTGAGCCTGTCAATGTTAAATGTGGATACGGATACCCTGCTAAGAACGATTCCGCTGCTGCGAACGCTTATCGTGGATGAGATCGGCTATGACTACCCAGGAACAACCATAGAAGCGTTGGTAGCAGCTGCCGCATCGGAGTACCGACCAAATGTCAAAGCTGAAATAGATGGATGGCGAAAGTGCATTGAGTCAATTCAAGATGAATTAGAGCAACTTCCAAGATTGAATGAACTACGTCCACCATCCCAACTCCAGCGTCAATTCGCACTTGCCCGTAGCAGACAGATTGCAAAAGCCCAAAAGGAAGCATCTAAGGGATCAATCATTCGCCATATTGCAACGGAAATTCCTCTTAAAGCTGGTCGCGGATGGTTCAATCACATGCACGGAGTGTATGGAGAACCGAGTTCACTGAAATCATTTGAATATTCCATAGAACTACCCCGAAGAGAAGTGCTCGATCCTATTGGAAATGCCATACGTGGCTTTCATCTCCGCACGGCCAGGAAGAATTCAGAATGAAACTGATACTTGCGCACTACCTTCGAACATTGCGGGAACGTGACGAATTTGATCGCCTCTTGCCAGAACTCTTGGTCGAGATGGGGTATGTGCCGCTCGCAAAACCTCAAACCGGAGTGCGGCAATACGGTGTCGATTTTGCGGCCGTGGGGCAGTCAGTTGATGACGGCGTCAAGGAACTTCTGCTCTTCGTCATCAAGCAGGGAGACATTGGACGCTCGGACTGGGACGGCGATCCTAAAACAAGCGTTCGCCCAAGTTTGATTGAAGCTCTTGATGTCTATCTGACTACACATATCGCACCAGAGCACTCTCAGTTAAGGAAGGTCATCGTTGTTGCCACTACGGGGGATTTCAAGCAAGAAATTCAACTCAACTGGAAGGGCTTTGTAGAAAGCAATAAATCCCGAGCCTCATTCCAATTTTGGGGTGGCGATCAGGTCGCCGGCTTTCTAGAGAGCCACCTCTTAAACGAGAACCTCTTTGATGCACAGGATCGACTTGATCTCAGGAAGGCATTGGCACTCGCTGGGGATCGTGACTATTCTTTCTCCGACTTATTAAAAGTTCTTCGTCGCCAGCTTGGCTTAAACAACGATGGCACGCTTATGAATCCTCCGTTGGGGAAAAGTCAACTAGCAAAGGCAATTCGTCGAGTAAACTTGGCCACGCAGGTTTGCGCACACTGGGCGCAAGCTGATGGTGATCGAAGACAGGCTCTTTGGGTGTCTGAGCGAGCCCTTCTTTGGACATGGCATCGCATTCAACTTTGCGATCCTGCGGATCGAAAGGCACTTTATGATCCGGTCTCGGAAATATGGACAGCTTTCGCAGATGCCGCGAAACAATACTTCGAGGTAATGCAACAGCACTTTACTGTACGAGATGGGATGGGTGGCTATTGCCGAGAAAATTCCGAGTTTTCGCTAGTGCTGTTTGAACACATCGGCCTACTTGCCACTATAGGCCTCAGTCAGGCGCTGTCCCCATCTGACAACGATGAAGCAGCCAAGGTTAGAGAACAGAATACTCTTGTTATCGCCGATGCACTCTGTGACTTGATCAAAAATAACGAGGCATCAGCTTCCCCCAGACTAGATCGGCACTCCACCGAAATAAGTTTGGGCTTACTACTTCTAGTGACGGCAAATCGTCATGCCGAAGCTAAGGCATGGTTGGAAAATATTGCATATCGCTTAAATTTCAGTTTTCTTCGCAAGCGTATGTTTCCGATAGGTACAGACTCTTTAGACGACTTGGTAGATTTTGAAATTAATGGAGATGAAGAAACCGCCGATGCATTAATGCGTACCTCATGGATGCTCGCAACAATAGCAGCTTGGTGCGCACTAAGCGGATTGGACAAATCGTATGAATTGCTTGCCAATGCTCATGCAAAGGACTATCCGAATGTATGCCCACAACTATGGCATCCAACCGCAGAATGGCCTCAACAGTGGTATTTCAAAGCGGCTCACCATGAGCTTGGCGATTCTGAAGCACCCTATAACTTGCCAATTGATCCCGCTGAATTATGTTCACGTGTAGGTGAATTCCTTAAAATCGAACGATATGACTGGCCCAGTCAATCACCAACAGTGCAGGTAGGATTGTTCGCGCTCGATTTTATCGCGTGCCGACATTTTCAAACGCCTGTCCCCGCCAGCTTTTGGTATCGAGCAGCCAAACTTGTCAACATCACGAAAATCGACACAGCCGCTCCCGCTGCGCAACCAAAATTACAATAAAGCGGCCTTTGATAAATATAGGGCTATAAAATTAATGGCAAGTTTGGCTGAGAAAATGATGGTCAGGTTCTAAACTTAAGCGGACGTTTTATGGTAAATTTAAAAACAATCTGGATGTCCGCTATCAGGCGTCTTCGCTAAGAGGTCACTTTGTGCCATTGGACTAAACCGCTTTGCGGTACTGTCGCTCCGAACATCAGTATGAGATTGGTTTTAAGCGTGTAGGCAGTTGACAGAAATGACCTGTTCCCCATGTTGAGAAGTGAGGCAATCCGCCTCATTTTTC
>Ga0209343_10004740_pt1 | contig 16729 bp, 18 predicted proteins | sample RifCSPlowO2_02_FD_184026 | JGI IMG/M metagenome (GOLD analysis project Ga0209343, IMG submission 184026) | Groundwater microbial communities from Rifle, Colorado - Rifle CSP2_plank lowO2_0.2 (SPAdes) (version 2) | ecosystem: Environmental > Aquatic > Deep subsurface > Groundwater | place... | reverse complement strand
TTCAAAACTAAATGAAAGATTAGCAATAAGACCAACTTCTGAAACTATCATGTATGAATCCTATTCCAAATGGATAAGAAGCCATAGAGATTTACCTTTAAAATATAATCAATGGAATAATGTTGTGAGATGGGAATTCAAAAATCCTGTTCCTTTCTTAAGAACTAGGGAATTTTTATGGAATGAAGGACATACTGTTTATGCGAATGCTAAAGATGCAATGGCAGAAGAAAAAGAAATAATTAGAATTTACAAAGAAGTATGTGAAGAATTTATGGCCTTGTATGGAATTACCGGGAAAAAATCTAAGAAAGAAACATTTCCAGGAGCAGAATACACAATCTCTATTGAGTATTATATGCCACATGGAAAAGCAATACAGGGACCTGATTTTCATTATGATGGTCAACATTATGCAAAGGCTTATGAAATTAAATTCAAAAATGCAAAAGAAGAGTTTGAATATGCTTATCAAAATACTTTTGCAATTTCAACAAGAATGTTGGGTGTAATGTTTGCGGTTCATTCAGATGATAAAGGATTAGTATTGCCACCTAAAGTTGCACCAAATAAAATTGTAATAGTTCCTATTATGTTTGAAAAAGATAAAAACGTTCTTGAAAGTGCAAGAAAATTATTTAATGATTTAAAAGAATTTAATCCGATTTTAGATGATAGAGAAGGATATTCACCCGGTTTTAAATTTAATGAGTGGGAACTGAAAGGAATTCCAATTAGACTTGAAATAGGACCAAAAGACTTGAAAGAAAAATCTGTAATTTTATGTAGAAGAGACAATGATAAAAAAGAGAAAGCAAAAATCAAAGAATTGTCTAAATTTATTTTAAAAATGTTAGAGGATATTCAAGGTAATTTATTTAAAAAATCCAAGAAGTTATTTAATGATAATATTATACAAGTTAAAACTATTTCTGAATTATTAAAAGGAATAGAAAATAAGAAAGTTTGTTTAACACCTTTAACTTCTGACTTTAAAGTTGAAGAAGAATTAAAAGAAAAAACTGGTGGTGCAAAAGTTTTGAATATTCCTACCAAACAACCAAAGGAATTAGGAAAGTGTGTTATTTCGGGTAAAAAAGCAGAGTATTTAGCTTACGTTGGAAAGAGCTATTAACCAAAATATTGTTTTATTTCTTTGAATAAAGATTCAACTTCTTTTTTTAATTGTTTATTTATTTCTGATTCTTTATCTTCCATAATAAATTTATCATAAACTGCTCTTGCAAATCTTTTACTAACTGGCCCTTCCCATTTTTCTTCAATATCTCTTTTAACATCTGCAAATTCTAAAGTTAGTTTTAAATCTCCATTTACTATTTTTTTATTGTCCTTCTCTATCTCTTTAAAATTTTTTAGTTCTAGAACAAACTTCATAATGTAACTATGATAATCATCAATTTCCTTTTCACATTCCCATTTTATTTTATGGGTTTTTAGATCATTATTCTTTTCAGAATATTCTTTTTCATTAATGTCATAACCATTCCTTTCATACCAAGCTTTTAGGTAATCAATCAATTCTTTAAAATCAAATGGACCAGAATAAGAATATTCCTTAAATGTCTCAACGTGAACTTGAAATCCCATAGATAAGTTTTATTTAAACTAATATTTAAAGTTTTATGGTTGTACCATCTTCAACTCTATGTATTTGTTTTGGTTTAAAGTTCAAATGTTTGCATATTTCCATGAAAGCATCAATCATATGTGGTTCTCCTTGTGCAGGGATTATATGCTTTGGTTTTGTCATATTTAGTAGTTCTCTTAAATCCTCTGAAGCGCTATGTCCGCTTACATGAATATCTAAGTACATTCTTATTTTTCTTTTCTTTAGTTTTGATTCTAATCTTTCTCTATTTTCAATATTGCTTTCAACTGGAATTGTTTTCGTTGAGAAAATTACTCTATCATCTGGTTGAAACTGGAATGGAACTTTACCATTAACAATTTTATCCAATATAGAATTTGGCTCTCCTTGGGAACCTGTACAAATTACTAAATATTTCCCTGGTCTTTTGGAGATCTCATTAAGTATTCTTTCTACTGCTGATCTGTAAGTATAGACTTTTACTCTTTTGTCTTCTCTTAATAATCTTAAATTTTGAGCAGCAGTAATATATTTTTCCATTGACCTACCTAAAATAACTATTTGTCTATTTAACTTTAAACCAAATTCAATCGTAGATTTTATTCTTGCAATGTGAGATGCAAATGTTGTTACAAATAATGCTTTATCTTTATGATCAATTTCTAACATAACTTCTCTCAACATTTCTTTTGCAACTCTCTCTGATGGGCATTTACCTGCTTTTTCTGCGTACATTGTTTCAGTAATTACAGCTAATGCCCCTTGACTTCCAAGTTCTTCTAATCTTTCATAATTTGGTTTATTTCCTAATGTAGGTGTATTATCTAACTTAAAATCATTACAATATAAAATCACACCCTTTGGTGTGTGTACAGCAAGTAATGCACATTGAGAAGTAGAATGTGTTATTGCAATTAATTCTACTTGAATATTTGCAGAAACCTTTACTGTTGAATTTAGTGAAGTTGGAATTAATTTATTTTTTAATTTTCTTTTATGTTCTCTTAAAATAGCTTTTACAATTTCAATAGTAAATGGAGAGCCATAAATTTTGCAATCATAATTACTAGCTAAAAATGGGACTGCTGCTATGTGATCCAGATGTGCATGTCCCAAAAAAATTCCTTTTACATTTTGTCTATATCTATCTAATATATGATCATTTGGGATTGCACCCATCTTTATTATTTCTTCGTTATTTAGTTCATCTATCTTACCGCCTTCTTCTTGGTAATCAATAAATGCAGGAAGATAAATACCCATATCAAGAATTACAATTTCATCGTCTACTCTTACAGCAGTCATATTTTTAGTGATTTCTGTAAAACCACCTATTGCAAATAATTCAACTTCAACCACTATTAGATTTCTAATTGATTGAATGGTTTATAAGAGTTTTGGAGATAAAATTCAGAAGGGAGAGATCTATAAAACCATTGCCAAAGAATTAAAAAAAAGAGAAGAGTAGATCTATTCTTCTCGTACTACAATACCGTGAAATACCATCACCTAACAAAGTTGAGGTTATGGCTTCTTGCGACCAATTATCTTATAGCAGAACAGGGAAGCAAGATAATAGGGACTGCTTTATGCAAACTGTATTTCCTACAGCATCCTGTTATGATAATGATAACAAAGGAATTTATAAATATTTCTACTCCAATTCATCTCCCACCAAACAAAGTTCTGGAAGGAGACTTCTTGGAGACGAAGTTAAAAATTAGGAATTTAAGCCTTCTGGTGAGCATATGTTCCATTCAGTTCCCACTTTTGCACTTTCCGATCTACTGAAATTTTAAAAATCTTTATAAATAGATACTGGTCAGCAGTTTTATTGTGCCCCTGTGGTGTAGTCCGGCCAATCATTTCGCCCTTTCGAGGCGAAGACTCGAGTTCAAATCTCGGCGGGGGCGAATATTTTTATGGTGCAGTTCTGAGGATATATTGTATGCAATGAGTAGAAAACAATTTAAAGATCAATTCTTAGTCTAATTAAAATGAATATTTCACAATTCTTTGGGTTATTAGCTGGACTAACAGCCTTGATAACTTATTTTTTCTACTTCAGACAAGTATTAAAAAATCACTCCACCCCAAATCCTGCAACATGGCTTATTTGGGTTTTAGTTGGTTTAATTAATCTTTTTACATATCTCTCTGTAACAGGAAATAATTGGTGGCAAAGTTTTATTGTAATTGCAGTATTTTTTTGCATGTCTGGAGTGTTCATATATTCTTTATTTATGGGAAAACTTTCCAAACTTTCTTCTGTTGGAATAACTTCTTTAATTCTTGCTATAATTATTGGTATTTTTTGGAAAGTAACATCAAATGATAGAATTGCTAATCTTTTATTACAAGGAATCTATCTTATCTCATATATCCCAACAGGAGTTGGAATAATTAAAGGGACAGTAAAAGAACACCATGTTGCTTGGATTATAGCTTTTATAGCCTATGTCTTTTCTGTACTGTCAATTTGGACTGGTCCTAAAGCAGACTGGATTGCTTACGCACATCCAGTGATTAATGGATTAGTCTGTAATGGCATTATTATTGCCCTTCTTTTTTACAAAAAATCAAAAAAAGATAATTCTCGCTACATAGATCCAAACTCTTTCACCTAAGTCCATAAATTAATACGATAAATTAAAAAGAGTTTCTTAATAACCTAACTTTATGAGATTAGGAGTTTTATTTTCGGGTGGGAAAGACAGTACTTATGCTGCTTATCTAGCTTTTAAAAAAGGGTATAAACTTAGTTGCTTAATTTCTGTTTTTTCTAAAAATCAGGATAGTTATATGTTTCATACTCCATCTATAAGTAAAGTTATAAAACAAGCTTCAGTAATGAATATTCCAATCTTAACTGTTGAAACTAATGGGGAGAAAGAAAAAGAATTAGAAGATTTAAAAAGAATAATTGAAAAAGCAATTGAAGAATTTGAAATTGAAGGTATAGTTACTGGAGCTGTTGAGAGTGTTTATCAAGGTACAAGAATACAAAATATTTGTAATTCTTTAGAAATAGAATGTTTTAATCCCTTATGGTTAAAAGATCAGGTTGAATTATTAAATGAGTTAATTGAAAATAAATTTGAAGTTATTCTTACTTCCGTTGCTGCTTTTCCGTTAGATGAGAGTTATTTAGGAAAAAGGATAGATAAAGAATTAGTTTTGAAATTGAGAGAATTAAATTCAAAGTTTAAAATTAATATTGCAGGGGAGGGTGGAGAATTTGAAAGTTTGGTTTTAAACTGTCCTTTGTTTAGTCAAGGTTTAAAGGTTGTATCTAAAACGATTAAAGGTTCTGGTAATTCTTTCAGAATGGAGGTAGAAGTTGGGAATTTGTTATATTAGATTAGGTTTTAGGAATTTCTTTTCAGTTGAAATTGAAGAGAAAGGGAATAAATTAATTTTAAGAAAATTTGGAGTTCAAGGATAATGAATTTAATAATTAACGTTTGTAAAGAGAGATTACATTATTATGAATTCGTAAAACCAGTAGAATCAATTTTGAAACAAAGTGGAATTAAGTTTATTACCAAACATTATAGTGAAGTTGAAAGTGTTGAAGAATATAATAAAATCATAATTTGTGGGACAAGTTTAAAAGATAATGAATTTTTAAAAGAAATTGAGAAGTTTTCTTGGTTAAAAGAAACTAACAAAAAAGTTTTAGGTATATGTGCTGGATTTCAGATTATGGGTTTAGTTTATAATGGTAAATTAAAGAAGAAAACAGAAATAGGTTTTTTTAATGAAGAGATTAACATTTTAAATGTAAAAGGTAAAGTTCAAGTTTATCATTTACATAATAATTATGTTGAGTTTGAAGATTTTGAAATTCTTTCTAAAGGAGATATTGTACAAGCTGTTAAGAAGAAGAATCTATATGGTGTTTTATTTCATCCAGAAGTAAGGAATAAGGAAATTATTAAGAATTTTTTAAAATTATAACCCTAATCTCTCTTTAAGAGTATTAAAATATTCTTCTGCCTCTGGAGAATCTTCTGATGGCATCCATGGTGCGAAAGTTTTATCTTTTTCTACACTTTCCCAAGGTCCATCTTTCATTTCAAATACTACCGTATCTGGTTTGATTGCAATAAGGGAATGATAAATTCTTGGTCTTAGTTCAATTGTTCTTAGAGTCTTAGGTGTAAGGTGATATTTGCTTAATAGATCACCATTTTCTTTATAAGTTATTATAACTAACTCTCCTTGATAAATCGTAAATAATTCTCTTTTGTCAGGGTTTTCATGTTTATGAGCTTGTATATAACTATTAGGTTGTAATGCAATAGCCATACGTTGTATCAAATCAGATTTCTCGGTATGTAAACAAATTTGATGTCTTCTTCTAGGAGACGATCTTGATTTTAAAATTAATCTTGCTATAAGATCATTATCAATAATTTTTACACCATCTTCGTTATAATCCAAGTCTTTCATAGGTCTGAAAATAAATAAAAGTTTATAATCTTTTTCATATTAAACCAATTAAAACTTCTGCTAATTTATCAGAATCATGTCTTAACAAACCAGACTGTTTTGCTACATCAGCAATTAAGATTCTTACATTTAACTTTTTTATTTCTTCCATGTCACAAATTACTCTTTCTGCATTTTCTTCAGAATATCTTTCTAAGATTTCTCTATCTAAAGTGGTATTATCACAAACTACAAAATCAAATTTTATTCCAACATATCTTGTGATTATTTTTATAAAATCTGATGCTTTGAAATTATTTGTCTCACCAAATTTTGTCATTAAATTACAAACAAAAACTTTCTTTGCTTTACTTTGTGATATTGCTTCCGAAATTCCTGTAACTAACATGTTTGGGATTATTGAGGTGTACAAATCCCCTGGACCGGTAACAATTAAATCTGCTTCTTTTATTGCATCAACTGCTTCATAAAATGCTTTAGCTTCAGGTTCAAGAAAAACTCTTTTTATCTTTAAATTACCATCATGTTTTGGAATATCAATATTCGTTTCTCCAAAAATTATCTTACCATTTTCTAATTCTGCACATAAATTAGAATTGTTTGTTGTGACAGGTAATATTTTTCCTCTAACGTTTAAGATTTTTTCTGCTTTCTTTATTGCTTTTATTTCATTACCTGTTATTTGTGTAAGTGCTGTTAAAAATAAATTTCCGAAGGAATGGCCTCCAAAACTAGAATCTTCTTTAAATCTAAAACTAAATAATTCTCTTAAAGTTTTATCTCCATTGTCACTTGATAAAGCTAAGAGACATCTCCTTATATCTCCAGTGGGTAATATTCCAAATTCATCCCTTAATTTACCTGTACTCCCTCCAGAATCAAACATATTTACTATCGCACTAATTTGTAAATTATACTTCTTTAACCCATTTAATAATACAAAACTACCAGAACCACCACCAATTGTAACTACTTTTTTCATTAATGAATGTGAAATCTGGTTCTTTTAAAAAGGTTATAGTTTCAAAATCTATGGTAAGCAAATTATAGTCAAAGAACATCATACTTTTGTCGTAAGCTATAGAAAGGCCATGTTTATGGGCAAATTTAGATAAAAATTAATACCAAGATAAGAGCAATTCTTAAATTAGGTTTAGAAGAATAAATAGGAGGTTTTAAAAAGTTTAGTGATTGTATGATTTTTTAACCCAATTTAAATGGGAAAAATTAGTGGAGTTAAGTTAATATGGAAAGAAACAATAGAAACTCAGACAATAGGTCTGGTGGTTTTAGAGGTGAGAGAAATTTTGGCCCTAGAGAAATGCACAAAGCAACATGTTCTGAATGTAATTCTCAATGTGAGGTACCATTCAAACCTACAGAAGGAAAACCTATTTATTGCAAAGAATGCTATAGTAAACATAAACCAAAAAGATTTTAGTTATTTACTATTGCAATAAATAATGTACCAAGATTATATTTTTTTATTTTTACTTTATCAAACAAAGTATTTAGTTCTTTGATAACATCTTTTGAAGGATCCCAGGAAGCAAAATTTGAATAAATCAAATCTATTAGTGGATTTAAAAATTTTAACGAACCTGTAAATAAACGAGCATCACAGATTACTAGTGTTCCTCCTTTTTTTAAGTGGGATTTACAATTCTTTAATGTTTTTTTCCAATCTGGAATTGCACTTATTCCTAAAATGCTTATTATTCCATCAAATTTAATTTTAAAATTAAAATTAGCAGCATCACCTTGAGAGAGATTAACATTATTCCATTTATTTTTTAAAACTAATTTCTTTGCAGCATTAAGCATTTCTTTACTATAATCTAAACCATAAATTTTTCCTGTTTGAGAAACACAATTGTATAAGTAAGAAAAATTCCTTCCTGAACCACATGCAATCTCTAATACCTTATCTCCATTTTTAAGATTAAGATTTTTTACTGCTTCTGATCTAATTGTGTTTGCTCTACCTAAAAAAGTAAATAGATCCTGGAAGTTATAAAGAAAAGAAAATCTGCCCCAAAAGGAATAAATCCTTTTTACTTTTTTTAATTTTTTCTGATAATTCATAAGGTGATTTATTAATTAAAGAATACTTAAATTTTTCTTTTAAATAAATAATAATCCATACATTATAAAAATCCCTAAAATGAACATTAATAATTGTTTTATGATTTGAGTTAGATTATATTTTTTTCTTAATAATTCTGGAATTAAATTAGAACCTGCAATGTAGATAAAAGAACCAGCTGCAAATGGGACTATAATTGAAGTGAAAATTTCAGAATAGTAACTTAACGAGATTCCAATTACTGCACCTAAAATAGATAATAATGCAGAAAGAGAATTTAAGGATAATGCTTTCCATTTTGATAATCCTGAATAAATTAAAATTCCGAAATCTGCAATTTCTTGTGGAATTTCATGTAATATCACTGCAATTGTTGCTGCAATTCCTGTAGGGACACTAACTAAATAACTACCTGCAATAACTAACCCATCTAGAAAATTGTGAATACCATCACCAACCAGATTTAAGTAAATCATAGATTTTTTTGTACTTTTATGAATCCCATTTTCATGTGAATGCCTCCAGTGAATTAGTTTATCTAAAATTAAAAAAGTAATAATTCCTAATAGTATTAATGATGAGATTTCTATTGAAAATTCTTTTGTTTTCTCTATAGATTCTGGTATTAGATGTAAAAAAGCACCACCAAATAATGTTCCTGCAGATAAACTTACAAAATAAAGTAAAACATTACTTATTTTCTTTTTATTGATTAATAAGGAAATTATTCCAATAAAGGATACTAGTGAGACTAATATTACACTTGAGAAGATATAGATTGTTATTGACATTAAGAGATTTAATTTAAGTTCTAGTTATAAAGTTTTTGAGTTTCAAATGTCAAAAGTTAATTAATCAAAAAGAAAAAAAGATTTATTCTACGATTAAATTTCCTTTCATACCTTCAAACCTATGGCCACCAACACTACAATAATATTCAAAAGTACCTTTCTTGTCAGCAATGAACTCAACTGAACTAGATTCACCAGCTTTTACTTGTTTTGTAGCAACATTAAATTCATCTAGAACCCAGTTATGGAGACCAGCAGTGTTTGTAAATTTAATTATAACTTTATCTCCTTCTTTTACTTTTAATTCTGGAGATTCTTTTCCATCAAGAACAAATTTATAATTTTCTCCTGTTAAAGTGAATACTTTCTCTGGAATATTGTTTGCAGCTATAGTTTCTGTATCCTTAATTTCTTCTGGAGCTGTTTCTGTACTTGTACAACCTAGAACTGTGAGAATTAAAATTAAGATTAATATTTTTTTAAACACCATTTATCTTTACCTCCTAAAAAGATTGAAAATATGATAAAAGCAAGAATAAAATCTCTTACCCTTATAATCTAACGTGAATACACTGATAAATAAATGTACCGATAATATTAAAGATCTAATTCTTGGGAATATTCCAGTTAAAAAATTGATTAATTCCAAACTATAGGAAGAGTAAACTTAGGGAGATTCTTATTAAAATTCCTGAATCTTCTAAAGTCTTCATAAATTTTTAATTTTATTTTGTTTTAAAAAAGTTTTATTTTTTGTTTCTAAAATATACTTGCATTTAGGAGATAAAATAAAAGGCTGAAAGGGATAACATCTTTTGAAACTAATTAATTCTTTGTTCTTATTATAAAATAAAATATAAATTGGATAAAAAACAAATAACATATGTAAAGTTACTCTTTTTTCTTTGTTCAGAACAAACAATATATCTTTAGGTGGCTGGAACATTAATCCAAGAAATTGTCTCAAAAAAGATTTTGCAATTATCATAGATGTTTTTATGTTTCTTTCTTTATAAAGATTAGTTACATTGGTGAAGGAGAGTTTAATAAGTTGCTTTATCTAGATTTTAACAAATACATTTATAAATTAACCATTTCTTCAGTATTTTAAGATTAAGGAGATTATATGGTGGAAGTTAAAACAAAGCAACCTGAAGTTAATATAGGATTAGTTGGTCATGTTGATCATGGAAAAACTTCATTATTACAAGCAATATCAGGAAAATGGGCTGATACTCATTCTGAAGAATTAAAAAAGGGAATTACAATCAAATTAGGGTATGCTGATGTTAATCTTTATGAAAATAAAGGGAAAATAAGTACTTCCGAAGGGAAATATCTAAGGACCATTAGTTTTATTGATGCGCCAGGACATGAGACTTTAATGGCAACAATGCTCTCTGGTGCTGCAATTATGGATGGAGCATTGTTAATGATTTCTGTAAATGAAGAATGTCCACAACCCCAAACAAAAGAACATTTAATGGCGTTAGATCTAATTGGAATTAGAAGTATTATAATAATTCAAAATAAAGTAGATTTGGTTTCAAAAGAAAAGGCATTGGAAAATTATAAAAAAATAAAAGAATTTGTGAGGGGTACAGTTGCAGAAAATGCACCTATAATTCCAATTTCTGCACAACATAAAGTAAATATTGATTTAGTATTGGAAGCAATAGAAAAAAACATTCCAACACCAAAAAGAAATGAGAAACAAGAATTAATGATGTTAATTGCAAGGTCTTTTGATATTAACAAACCGGGAACTAAAATAAATAATTTAGTTGGTGGCGTTGTTGGTGGAACAATAAAACAAGGTGTTCTTAAATTAAATGAAAAGGTTATAATATGTCCTGGTAGAAAAATCTTAGAAAAAAATGTTAATGTATGGGTTCCAATTGAAACTGAAATTGTTACAATTAAAACTGGTGGACAAATAGTTCAATCAGTTGGGCCTGGTGGGTCTATTGCAGTATTAACTAAATTAGATCCAGCGATAGTAAAATCAGATCAATTAACAGGTAATATAGTCTGTTTACCAGATAAACAACCCCCAATAATTTATGATTTGGTTTTTGCATCTTTATTATTAAAAGAAGTTGTTGGAGTTAAAAAAAATACAAACGTAGAACCTATTAAATTAGGTGAACCTTTAATGCTTAATGTAAATTCTGCAACTACTGCTGGAATTGTTAATAAGGTAGAAAAGGATAAGGTATTTGTAAAACTTAAAGTCCCTGTGTGTGCAGAGTATGGTTCTAAGATTGCAATTTCAAGACACATGGGTGGAAGATGGAGACTAATCGGTACTGGAATAATCTTAAAAGAATAAGTTTTGTTTTAAAGTATAAATTTTAGAGGTTATTATTTCTCCCAGAAGTAAATTCTTATGATTATATTTTCAGGGTTTTCTTCTAATATTTCGTCATCAGTAATATCTTCTTTGCTTAAGAAAACAGATTTTGTATAAATATCTTTAGATGGTAAAGTGGACGTAAACTCATCTTTTTGAATACCATCCGCATTAAACTCTTTACCAAAGTAATTGTTATTACAAGTATCCATTTCATTTTCCTCACAGATTGTAAAGGCATATGTCCATGGAGTAAATGATGGTAGCGTGGAACTTATCTTATCATTAACTATTACTGCATTTATAGAAAGAACTCCATTTCTAAAATCTGAATTTTGTTGTATTGCTTTTAAAATTTCATTAGCAGTATTTTCTAATTCATGTGGTGCTTTACCGTCAGGCAGTTTGTTTTTTGGTAATAAGAAAATTATTGCAGTAAAAATTATAACAAGAGCAATTACAGCTTCCAATGTTCTAATATATCCTTTCTTATTCATCTTACCATACCTGTAAACTTACTGTTGCTGGAACTAATATAGCATCGTGATTTAAAACTTGTACGTTAAATGTTCTTGTGTAAACGTTTGCTTCTAATGGTGGTTCTCCACCACTTATTGTTAAAGTTCCATCTGGATTATTTTCTCCTAGATCGTAAACTACTATTTTAAAATCTTTTGAATCTGGAAATCCCCATAAATCTTTAATACAATTGTAATTACTTCCACAGTTTTCTATAGTTGAGTCTAAATTCAAACCTGTTAATGTTTCTTGAGCACCGAGAGTATAACTGAAAGCACAACCTGTATTATCTTGATCTTGATCTTCTACAGATTCACATGCGTCAAGACTATCCACCTCATTACATCCTAAACTATCATCCTCATCAAGATAAGGACCTTTATTTATTTCTTCAAGTGAAGAAATAACTAAGAAATTTGCTTTTCTATCACCATCAACATTTACACAAAATTTAGGACCATCATCATATGAAAGTGGAACGCTATAGCTTCTTAAATTGTCTATATTAACTCTTGAATGTAAACCATTTTCTCCATTATTTCCTCCATTATGTTTCTCCTTTCTATTAATTCTATTCTCATCATTAGCATCATTATACCTTTGATTATTTTGATTACTAGAAGCTGAAAAGAAAACTTCAATTTTATTTCTGTCATCTGAAACTAATGGAAAATCCTCCTCAATGTTACCATTTACAAAATCTCCTTTTAATGTAACGTATGCAGTTTCACTTCCTTGTATTAGAAAACTGAAAGTACCAGTCCCTTGATCCCAAACTTGTACCCCTTCTAGAAATACGGGTTGTTTAGTAATTTGCCACATTGCACTTTTTGTAAAATCTTTATCATTAAGATAATTCTCTTCTAAGATATCAAGTAATGTATCCGGTTCAAAAACATCTTTAACTCCTGGTTTAAAAAATGTTAAAATAAGACCTAAAAATACCAGAAAAATTCCAATTCCAATTATCCAATCTATGTGATCAGTTATCCCTTTTTTGTCCATCTTTTATAATTTATTTGTAATGGCATTAATAAAACTAACGATTCGAAAATGCCTGACATAGTACTCATAATTAAGTATGAAGAAAGTACCATAATCACAGAGTGTTTTATTCCAACTTTATATTTTCCTTCAGAGAATTTTCCAATTAGTAATCCTGCAAAAAATCCCTGTATTACTATTGTTGCAAGAAATATGCTACCCATGTCTTGTGCAGAGCCACCAGCACCAAGTCCTGAACCTGAAAGAGTTTGTGAAATTTCTGCGGAAATACCACTTAATTTTGGGATTAAATATAATTGCATTACCAACATAATAGCAATAAAAACAAAAAAGATAATATAACCTTGTACCATTTGACTGTAAGAATTTGTTTTTTGGTCTTCTTTTATTTTTTTAATCTCTAATACTGCCTGAGTAACTGCCTCAAGAACTGATGCAATATCACCACCACTTTTTTCTGCTTGAGTAACTATTGAAATTGATCTTGTAATTACATCATTGCCTGCATCTTTAGAAAATATTTCTAAGGCATCGTGTAATGAATAACCCCATTGTAATTGGTTTGATAATTTTTTTACAAAGGGCGTTAATGCACCAAAGTCTGATTGTGAAATTTGAATAATTGCTTGGGGAAGACTTACACCTGATCTTACAACTTCAACTAAAGACCTTACAAACTCTAAAAACTTTTCTTCGATTTCTTTTTGCCGATTATTTTCTTTAAGAAAATCTAAGAAAAAGAAGAAAGTGCCAAAGAGTAGTGCAATGACCAATATTGGACTGAAATACCATACTTTGGGACCAATTGGAGATCTGAAACTAAAGAAAAAAATAATGTCAGAGATTAAGATAAGACTACCTAAAATAATTCCTGCAATATGTTTTGGTTTTACTACTATTCTCATAAGTCTGGTTGTGAAACTTTAAGGAATCCCATGAAGCCAAGATTCATTAAAGGAATAAGACCATAAATTCCTAAAATTGATAATGTCTTAGCATCAAAACCTCCAAGTTGCCCTCCTATTGAATTTATTATTGCTAAAGTAACAATTAGTAATAAAGGTGCTGCAATTAAAATTGCAGTGTAAACATCAGAAAATGTTGCTAAAGCTTCTACCTGTTTCTTTTTTCTCTGTTGATAGTCCCTTAATGCATCTTTAGATTTTTCATTCAAATAGTTTTTTAGACTTCCACCTGTATCAACGGTTGTAATAATACCTTCGAAAACTTCTTTTAATTCTTTTGAAGGTGTAGTTTGAGATGCTCTTTTCAACGCACCGGATAAATTATAACCAAATAAATTTACATAATTAAGAATCTTTTTTGTTTCTTTTTTTAACTCTTTATATTCTTCAGAATCTGCAATGAGTTCAAACATACTTATTGGGTTTGCACCAGAACCTGCAACTGCAGCCATATGGACAAGTGCAAATGGTAGTTCGTTTTTAATATTTCTTGATCTTTGTGTAATAAGACTCCCAGGATAGAAGTAAAATCCAAAGAAAGTTAAAACTGTTGAAACTATTGAGATTAAAGTAATTATTAAGAAATTTAATTTAAATGAGAAATTAAGAACTGAAAAAAAAATAAGTAAAGATGGAAATGCAATTAAAGTGAAAAGAAGCATTAAACTAACGTAAGTAGTAGATAACATACTAATGTTGACCTTATTTATATGTTGAAATAAAGGACCAAATACTTTAGGATATTTTGCCAATAAATTAAGGCTGTGTTTTTTCATATATTTGTTAGCAAACTCTCCATAAGGGTTTGGTTTGTAAATTGTATAATCTTCTTTTTTTTCAAAATGTGCTTTTCTTTCTTTTTCACTCCTTTTTATATATTCTTTAATGTCATATTGTGTTAACTTTAAGTCTGAAAGAATTTTCTTTTTTTGTTTTTTATTTAAGTTTTGGAACGTTTCTGATTCGAATGACTTAGGTAAAATGATTTTTTCTTGTACTACAAGTTGAAGGGTTTCTTTAGGTGGTTCTTGAATTTTTTGTGGTAAAGGAATTTTTGGAATTTCAAGTTGAGGTTTTGGAATTTCAAGCTGTGGCTTTATTAAAGGTTTAGAAATTGGTTTTGGGCTTACTAAATATGTTAATTTGGAGTTAAGCTGTTTAAGTTTTAAGTTTAACTCTTTTATTTTATTTTCTATAGCAGGAATTTGAGATTTATCACCTAATCCTTTTTTTAATTTTAAAAGATATAATTGGTAAGATTCAAGTTGTTTTAAGATTACAAGCATATTTTTTGGAATTTCAGTTATCATTTTCTAATAATTTATTTATTGAAGTTGTTAAGAATAAAATTTGATTTTTTAATGTAAATTTTTTTTTAAGTTCTGTTTCTTTAGAGTACTGATTACATACATCCTGTAAAATTTCAATATTGTGTCTTAACATATCTAAACTCATTTTATTCCAAATTTCCTTAAAACACTCTCGGGATCTTTATAATATTTGTGTATTATTTTTTGCACTTCTTTAAATCCAGCAATCTTTTTTTTATATAAAGTATCAAGTAGTATTGTTCTTCTCTTTAATTCAGTTAATAATTCCCCTGTATTTTTACCAAATTGTATTGATATATCGTAGATTGCTTTGGATTTTGAATTGAAATGGAATTTGTTTGTTCTTGGATCCCACTTTATTACATTATTTGTTCTAACACCAGCCAGGTTTTCTTTTACTTCTAATAATTCATCAACAGAAGATAATTTCCTTGCAGGTTTTCCTTTAACCATTGTTTGTTTCATAACACATACTGCTGATAAACCTTCAATTAAAGATCCGGATAAACTTATTGGAGGTGTTTGAAGTCTTCTTACCATTGTTTCTGCAGATTCTGCGTGCATTGTACCATATGAAGGATGTCCACTACTGATTCCCTGCATTAATACAAACGCTTCTTTACCCCTAATCTCACCTACAATAATATAATCAGGTCTTTGTCTAAATGCTTCTTTAAGTAAATCAAATAATGAAACTTCACCATATCTTTCTCCAGCTAAATTTGATAATCCAACTCCTGCTCTTGCAACAGAAGGCAACCAGTTCTCATGTTCTAAAGCTAATTCTCTTGTGTCTTCAATTGAAACTATTCTATCTTGAGGAGGTAAAAAAAATGCAATACAATTTAAGAATGATGTTTTTCCACTACCTGTTCCACCTATTACCATGAAACTCCTCTCATGTTCAATTAACATCCAGATATATGCAAGTGCTTCTGCTGAAACAGTTCCTTTCTCCATAAGTTGTATTGGACTCCATGGCTCTTTTGTAAATTTCCTTATTGTGAATGATGGACCTTTGGATGTAATATCTTGTGTATATGTTGCATTTACCCTACTTCCATCAGGTAAACTTGAATCTAATAATGGCTCTGCGTATGAAACATGTTTTCCACTTTTTTGTGCTAATTTCTCTACAAAACTTGCTAATTGCGGAATATTATCATAGTTTAAAGAGGTTCTTATATTTCTAAACTTTCTGTGAACAATATAAACAGGAGATTTAATACCATTACATTCAACATCCTCTATGTAATAATCGTTCATTAGTGGTTCAAGTTCATTTAAACCTACAAAGTCTCTATAAATATAATAGATTAATTTTAAGAATGAAGATTTTGTAACTTCAATTGATAATTCTGTCATTAAAACTCTTACATTTTTTTCTAAATATAATAAAATAGTATCCGGATTTTTTACATTAATGAAACTTAAATTTATTAATTCTCTTATTCCAGATTCTAATAATTTCAAGATCTTTTTTTCTTCTTGATTTAATTCTGGTTCTTCAATTTTGTAAACTAATTCAGTTTCGTTTTGATCCCAATATATATGAGCAAAACAATATGGCGGGATTAAAGGATATCTAATATTAATTTCTGATGAATCTTTGAAG